>Ga0105106_10002923_pt1 | contig 12253 bp, 14 predicted proteins | sample PPLLaktember2015_5_FD_79109 | JGI IMG/M metagenome (GOLD analysis project Ga0105106, IMG submission 79109) | Freshwater sediment microbial communities from Prairie Pothole Lake near Jamestown, North Dakota, USA - PPLs Lake P8 Core (1) Depth... | ecosystem: Environmental > Aquatic > Freshwater >...
CGATGCACGCAGAAGGTGAATGCCCCGCTTGACGGGAGCAGTGATTTACGGGTGCCCAGTCATTGGCACCCCGATTTTTTAAGGAGCAAGAAATGGCAGTCCAGCAGAACAAAAAGTCCCCGTCCAAGCGTGGCATGCACCGCTCGCACGATTTCCTGACCAACCCGCCGCTGGCCGTCGAACCGACCACGGGCGAAGCACACCTGCGCCACCATATCAGCCCCAACGGCTTTTACCGTGGCCGCAAAGTCGTCAAGGCCAAGGGCGAGTAATTCCCTGGTGCGCTTTGGTTTGGCGCATCCAAGTCAGCCAACGTTTACGGCTGTATGAGATACATCACCGTCGCCATTGATGTCATGGGGGGCGATCACGGCCCTCATGTCACGGTCCCGGCGGCGATTCGGTGCCTTGCGCGCCATCCAGACCTCAATGTGATTCTGGTCGGGTCGCAGGACATCATCGCCGCTGAACTCAAGGCGCATCGTGCCAAGTCCGGCCCACGTCTCATCGTTCGACATGCCAGTCAGGTGGTGGCGATGGACGAGGCACCCGCATTGGCGTTGCGCGGCAAAAAAGACTCCTCCATGCGTGTCGCCATCGACCTCGTCAAATCCGGCGAGGCCGATGCCTGTGTGTCGGCGGGCAATACTGGCGCCTTGATGGCTACTGCGCGATTCGTCCTGAAAACCCTGCCCGGAATCGACCGTCCGGCCATAGCCGGCGTGATGCCGACGATCAAGGGCCACGCGCTGATGCTGGACATGGGCGCCAACGTTGACTGCACGGCCGAGCATCTGCTGCAGTTCGGCATCATGGGTGCGATGCTGGTGTCGGCTGTGGAACACAAGCCGAATCCAAGCGTGGGCCTGCTGAATATCGGCGAAGAGGACATCAAGGGCAGCGACATGGTGAAGCAGGCCGCCGATTTGCTGCGTAAAAGTCACCTGAATTACTACGGCAACGTCGAAGGCAACGATATTTTCAAGGGCACCACCGATGTGGTGGTGTGCGACGGCTTCGTCGGCAACGTCACCCTGAAGGCCTCCGAAGGCCTGGCCAAGATGATTGCCACCACGATTCGTACCGAATTCAAACGCAACTGGTTGACACGACTCTCCGGCCTGGCGGCTTTGCCGGTGTTGAACGCTTTCAAGCGTCGGCTTGACCCGCGCCGTTACAACGGCGCCACGTTGCTGGGTCTCAAGGGCGTCGTGGTGAAAAGCCATGGTTCGGCCGACCGCTTTGCGTTCGAGCACGCGATCGAAACCGCCAGCGATGAAGTTCGCAACAACGTGCTGAAGCGCATCACCGACCAAATTCAACTCCAACAACGGGTGGCCGCTTGATCTATTCCCGTATTCTCGGCACCGGCAGCTACCTCCCGGCCCGTATCCTGACCAATGCTGATCTCGAAAAACTGGTCGAGACGAACGATCAATGGATCGTTGAGCGTACCGGCATCCGTGAGCGACATATCGCCGCCGAAGGCGAGTTCACCAGTGATCTCGCTACCTTTGCAGCGCGTGCGGCGCTCGACGTGGCCGGGCTGGCCGTCGATGACATCGACCTTTTGCTGGTCGCCACCACCACCCCTGACCTGGTTTTTCCCAGCACTGCCTGCATCGTGCAGTCCAAACTCGGCATGACCAATGGCAAGCCGGCATTCGACCTGCAGGCCGTGTGCAGCGGCTTTGTCTACGCCTTGTCGGTAGCCGACCAGTTCATCAAGACCGGAGCCGCCAAACACGTGCTGGTGGTCGGCGCCGAAACCCTGTCGCGCATCACCGACTGGAACGACCGCGGCAACTGCATCCTGTGGGGCGATGGCGCGGGCGCCGTGGTGCTGGGTGCTTCCGACGAGCCAGGCATCATCGCCACCCACATTCACGCCGACGGCCGCCACAAGGAACTGCTGCGAACCACCACCGGCGCTTCGACCGGCTCGCACGAGCCGGCGCTGATGCGGATGGAAGGCAACGCCGTGTTCAAGATGGCGGTCAACACGCTCGACCGCATCGTCGACGAAACGCTGGAAGCCAACGGCCTCTCGAAATCCGACATCGACTGGCTGGTGCCGCATCAGGCCAACATCCGCATCATTACCGCCACCGCGAAAAAGCTTGGAATGAGCATGGATAACGTCGTGACCACCGTGGCGGGCCATGGCAACACCTCGGCCGCCTCGGTGCCGCTGGCGTTCGACGTGGCGGTACGCGACGGGCGCATCCAGCGTGGGCAGATGGTGCTGATGGAGGCCTTCGGGGGCGGCTTCACCTGGGGTTCCGCGCTTCTCAAGTACTAGTGAAAGAAATGCAATGAAACTGGCTTTTGTATTTAGCTCCGGCATAACGCCCACTGCGCGGGCATTAGCCTTCACTGAACCCTCATGGGAACAAGGATGAAATTTGCATTCGTGTTTCCGGGGCAGGGCTCGCAATCGGTCGGCATGATGCAGGGCTGGGGCGATCGTGCCGAAGTGCGTGCCACCTTTGCCGAAGCCTCCGATGCGCTGGGTCAGGATCTTTGGGCACTCGTCAACGATGGTCCGGCGGATCAACTTAATCAGACGGTCAACACCCAGCCTGCCATGCTGGCTGCCGATATCGCCGTCTGGCGCGTATGGCTCGCAGCAGAGGGCGCGCGCCCGACTCTGTTGGCGGGGCACAGTCTGGGCGAATACGCGGCGCTGGTTGCCGCGGGCGCTTTGAATTTCGCCGATACGATCAAACTGGTGCGTTTCCGCGCCGAGGCGATGCAGGCTGCGGTGCCAGAAGGCGTCGGCGCGATGGCCGCGATCCTCGGCCTCGACGACGATACGGTGCGCGCTGTCTGCGCCGACGCGGCCGCGGGCGAAGTGGTCGAGGCGGTCAATCTCAATTCACCCGGACAGGTGGTCATTGCCGGCAACAAGGCGGCGGTCGAGCGTGCCATGGTGCTGGCGAAGGAACGGGGGGCCAAGCGCGCCTTGCCCTTGCCGGTCAGCGTGCCGTCGCATTCGTCGCTGATGCTGCCTGCGGCCGAAAAGCTGCTGGCACATCTGCAGAGCATCACGATCGCAACGCCAGCGATCCCGGTGCTGCACAACACCGACGTGCAAAGCCATGCGGAGCCGGAGGCGATTCGTGCCGCGCTGGCCAAGCAGTTGCACACGCCGGTGCGCTGGGTCGAGACCGTGCAGGCCTTGAAAGCCGCAGGCATGGATCGCGTGATCGAATGTGGCCCCGGCAAGGTGCTGGCAGGCCTCGGCAAGCGTATCGACGACAGCCTGCCTGCGCTGGCTCTGGTGGATGAAGCCAGCCTGCAGGCCGCCCTCAATCAATAAGGAGACGACATGCTGCAAGGACGCCTCGCGCAAAGCGCGAATCTTGAAGGTCAGGTGGCACTGGTGACCGGCGCCAGCCGCGGAATCGGACAGGCGATCGCGCTGACACTCGGTCAGGCGGGGGCCACCGTGGTCGGCACCGCCACCAGCGACAAAGGTGCGCAGGCAATCAGCGATTACCTCGCCGCGGCCAACCTCCAGGGCAGCGGCATGAAGCTCGACGTCACCGACGCGGCCGAGGTCGATGCCGTCATCGCCGCGATCAGCGCACAGTTTGGCGACATCGGCATCCTGGTCAACAATGCCGGCATCACCCGCGACAACCTGTTGATGCGGATGAAGGACGAGGAGTGGGACGACATCCTGGCGACCAACCTCACCTCGGTATTCCGCCTGTCGCGTGCGGTGCTGCGTGCGATGATGAAAGCACGCAGCGGCCGCATCATTTCCATCGCATCGGTAGTCGGTGCGATGGGCAATGCCGGGCAGACCAATTACAGCGCGGCCAAGGCCGGCATCATGGGCTTCACCAAGTCGCTGGCGCGCGAAGTCGGCAGCCGCAACATTACCGTCAACTGCGTGGCGCCCGGCTTCATCGATACTGACATGACGCGTGCGCTGCCGGATGCGCAGCGCCAGGCGTTGCTGGGTCACATTCCGCTGGGCCGCCTGGGCTCGGTGGAAGATATCGCACAGGCTGTCGCGTTCCTGGCATCGCCGGCTGCCGGCTATATTTCTGGCACCACCCTGCATGTCAACGGCGGCATGTACATGGCGTAACCGCCAGCGAAAGTTTGGTAAAATCGTCCGGCTTCAATTTTCGTGGCTTCAAATTTGTTGGAGCCTTATTTCAAGAGAGGATCAGTAATGGAAAACGTACAGCGTGTAATTAAAGTCGTCGCCGAGCAATTGGGCGTCAACGAGGCAGACATCAAGAACGAGTCTTCCTTCGTCGGCGACCTGGGCGCGGACTCGCTCGATACGGTTGAATTGGTGATGGCACTGGAAGAAGAGTTCGGTTGCGAAATCCCCGACGAAGACGCAGAGAAAATCACCACCGTCCAGCAGGCGATCGATTACGTCAACAGCCATTCGAGCTGATCGTTCGCCCTGCTATTGATCCGGCCTGACGATGACTGCCCCGAATATGGCCACGCTTATCGTCGTGCACCATCGGGTTCGTAGAGCCGCATCAATAGGGCGCTGTTTCCATGTTTGCTGATTCGGAACATGCAGCGCTCGTATTGAGCGGGAGGAATGCATCCCACCCGCTACATCCTTTCCTGTCGAGCCGAATCAATAAAGAGGACTGACCTTTGTCCAAACGTCGCGTCGTCGTCACCGGCCTCGGAATCATTTCCCCGGTCGGCAACACCATTCCCGAAGCCTGGGACAACCTGGTAGCTGGTCGCACCGGGATTGCCCGGATTACCCGTTTCGACCCGGCACCCTTCGCCTCGCAGATTGCAGGTGAGGTCAAGAATTTCGATGTCGAGCAATACCTCAACGCGAAAGAGGCGCGCCGCATGGATGTCTTCATCCAGTTCGGCATGGCTGCCGGTATTCAGGCGATACGCGATTCTGGCATCGAGGTCACCGAGGCCAATGCCGAGCGCATCGGCATCAATATCGGCTCCGGAATCGGCGGGCTGCCGCTGATCGAGGATACCCACTCCGTGCTGATGGAGTCCGGGCCGAGGAAGATTTCTCCCTTCTTCATCCCCGGATCCATCATCAACATGATTTCCGGCAATCTTTCCATCATGTATGGAATCAAAGGGCCCAATCTGGCGGTCGTGACTGCCTGCACCACCGGCCTGCACGCCGTCGGCCTGTCGGCCCGCATGATTGCCTACGGCGACGCCGACGTGATGGTCGCGGGCGGCGCCGAGTGTGCGACGTCGCCCCTGGGCGTGGGCGGATTTTCCGCTGCGCGGGCGCTCTCCACCCGCAACGATGACCCGGCGACTGCCAGTCGTCCGTGGGACAAGGATCGCGACGGTTTCGTGCTGGGTGAGGGTGCCGGGGTGCTCGTGCTCGAAGAATACGAGCACGCCATCAAGCGCGGCGCCAGGATCTACGCCGAGGTATCGGGCTTCGGCATGAGCGGTGACGCCTACCACATGACGGCGCCGAGCACCGACGGCCCGCGACGGTCGATGCTGAACGCAATGCGCGATGCTGGCGTGAATCCGGACCAGCTGAATTATGTCAACGCGCATGGCACTTCGACCCCGCTTGGCGACAAGAACGAAACCGATGCGATCAAGTTGGCGCTGGGCGATGCGGCCTACAAGACGGTGGTCAACTCGACCAAGTCGATGACCGGTCACCTTCTGGGGGGTGCCGGTGGCGTGGAATCGGTGTTCACCGTGCTGGCGGTGCATCATCAGGTGTCGCCACCCACCATCAATATCTTCACGCAGGATCCGGAGTGTGATCTCGATTATTGCGCGAATACGGCGCGCGACATGAAGATCGACTATGCGCTGAAGAACAACTTCGGGTTTGGCGGCACCAACGGTTCGCTGCTCTTCAAGCGCGTCTGACCTTGGCTGCGGACCGCCTTGAGCATGCTGGAAATCCAGGAATGGCCCCAGCGGCCTGATCTGACCCGGCTTCAGGCGTCCAATCCGCAGCGCTATCCCGGCCTCTTCCTCAGCAGCGGCGATACCGGTTGGGATGTGCTGTTCGCCTTCCCGCAGGACACCACTCGGATTACCGCAACCGAGGGCCTGTCCGGGCTGCAGGCGCATCCTGCGATGCAGTTGCGTCCGCTCGCGGCGTCGCCATCCGAAAATGATCTGCCTTTTGTAGGTGGCTGGCTGTGCGCGTTTGCGTATGAACTGGGCGGCTTGTTCGAACCCAGTGCTGGACTGGCAGGGGATGCCGATTTTCCCTTGGCCTGGCTGACCCGCATTCCGGCCGCGATACTCTGCGAGCGTGCCAGCGGGCGCTGCGTACTGGTCGCCGAATCCGGACACAAGGCACTGCTCGCAGCCATGGCGCATGATCTGGCGCAGGAGTTGCCCCCCATTCCGGCTTTGCCGGAGCAAGCCACCCTGCATGAGGACGACCCGGCTGCATTTTTGTCCGGCGTCGTGCGGATTCAGGAATACATTCGTGCGGGAGATGTATTCCAGGTCAACCTGTCGCGGGGATGGCGGGCCACATTTACGCAGTCGCTCGATCCTGCCTCGCTGCTTTCCCGGCTGATGGAAATGAACCCCGCACCGTTTTCCGCATTGCTGCAGATGGAAGACTGGGCGATCGTGAGTTCGTCGCCCGAAAGGCTGGTGCGGCTTGGACGGGGGGGGCTGCTCGAAGCCCGTCCGATAGCCGGCACCCATCCCAGGAGCGAGGATGCGGCAGAAGATGCTGAGTTGCGGACGCGCCTGCAGGTTCACCCCAAGGAGCGTGCCGAACACATCATGCTGGTCGATCTGGAACGCAACGACCTCGGCCGGGTATGCGAACCCGGCAGCGTGAAGGTGGCGGCCCTGATGGACATCGCCAGCTATCGCCACGTGCATCACATCGAATCCACCGTCTGCGGGAAATTGCGTTCGGATATGCGGATACTGGATGTCCTGCGGGCGGTCTTTCCCGGCGGTACCATCACCGGCTGTCCCAAGGTGCGCACCATGCAGATCATTCATGAACTGGAGCAGACGCCGCGCCGCAGCTATACCGGCAGCGTTGGCTACATCAATCAGGACGGCAGCTTCGATTTCAATATTCTGATCCGCAGCTTCCTGCTACGCGGACGCGAGCTGGTTTTCCGGGCCGGCGCCGGCATCGTGGCCGATTCCATCCCGCAACGTGAACTCGATGAAACGCGTGCCAAGGCCCGGGGCCTGCTGCGCGCCCTGGAATCCGCATGATCCTCGTCAACGGCCGGGCTGCGGAAACCGTGAATGCTCTGGATCGTGGGCTCGCCTATGGCGATGGCGTATTCCGCACCTTGCGCACGCACTCAGGACAACCGCTGTGGTGGGCGGATCATTACGCCAAGCTCGCTTCGGACTGCAAAGCCTTGGCACTGGACTGTCCGGATAGCACACTGTTGCAGGCCGAAGTCCGCCAGGTCGCGGAGGCCGGGCAGGGGGTCGTCAAAATCATGCTTACACGCGGGGCAGCCGCGCGCGGCTATGCACCTTCCATGGACGGGGAGTGCACCCGCATCGTGCTCTCGACCCCGCTGCCGCCGCATGCCCGTTCCGATGCGCCGCCAGACGTCACGGTGCGCTGGTGCACGCTGCATCTGGCGCGCCAGCCGCGACTGGCGGGGATCAAGCACCTGAACCGGCTGGAGAATGTGCTGGCGCGGGCGGAGTGGGACGACCCGGCGATTTTCGAGGGGATTCTGTGTGACGACAGCGGACGGATAATAAGTGGCGTGATGAGCAATCTGTTCTGGGTCAGGCAGGGCGAATTGTTCACCCCCGACCTCAGCAATTGCGGGGTGGCGGGCGTTGCCCGAGCCCGGCTGCTGCGTGCGGCGGCACGCCTCGGCATCAGAAGTCACATCGGGCAGTTTCGGTCAGACGCTATACTCGCAGCCGACGAAGTCATGATCTGCAACAGCGTGATCGGCGTGCGCCGAGTGGCCAGGCTGGATGACATGACATGGTCGCCCGCAGGCTGGACGGCCACTTTGAACAAAGCATTGTATGAAGATCTGGATTAAGCGAACGCTCTTGCTTGTTGGCCTGCTGGGGCTGGTGGCGGCAGGCGGGCTGTACTGGTATGCCACGCAGCCCTTGCATGTCGAGCCCCTGCCGAGAACGATCAACGTCGAACCGGGCATGCATTTGCGCAGCCTCAGCACGTTGCTGGAACAGGAAGGCGTCATTGGCAACGCGCGCGCGTTCTGGTTGCTAGGCCGCTTGCTGGGCAAGGCCGGGACGCTGAAAGTGGGCGTGTATACGCTCGACAGGCCAATGACGCCGCTGGAACTCTATGCCAAGATCCAGCGCGGCGAGGTCACGACAGCCACCGTGAAGTTCATCGAAGGAAAGAACTGGCGCGAGGTGCGCGCGGTGCTGGCTGCACAACCCCTGCTGAAGAACGACAGCGCAGGCATGAGCGATGCCGAACTGATGCAAGCCATCGGCGCCGAGGAAATCCACCCCGAAGGCCTGCTGTTTCCAGACACTTATGTCTACGCGCCGCATACGTCCGACCTCGAGGTGCTGCGTCGCGCCTATCGCCTGCAGCACGAAAAACTCATGGCCGCCTGGGAGTCGCGCGCCCCGGGCTTGCCATACCAAAGTCCCTATGAAGCACTGATCATGGCTTCGATCGTGGAAAAGGAAACCGGTGCAGCTTCCGAGCGTCCGCAGATCGCCGGCGTGTTCATCAACCGGCTCAAGCGGGGCATGCGCCTGCAAACCGATCCCACCGTGATCTACGGGCTGGGCGAGCACTACGACGGCAACCTGCGCAAGGTCGATCTACAGACCGATACGCCCTATAACACGTATACCCGTGCCGGGCTGCCACCTACGCCGATCGCGATGCCGAGCGAGGCGGCGATCCAGGCGGCCCTCAATCCTGCCAAAACGGATGCGTTGTATTTCGTCGCAAGCGGCAACGGCACCCATGTCTTTTCCAGCAACCTCAATGCGCACAACCGCGCGGTGAACCGTTACCAGCGATGATCCCAGGCAAATTCATTACCCTCGAAGGCGTCGATGGCGCCGGCAAAAGCACGCACCTGGGCTTCGTCGCCGAGTGGCTGCGGCAACAGGGCAGGGAGGTCATCGTTACCCGCGAGCCCGGCGGCACGCCGCTCGGCGAAATCCTGCGCGAGCTGCTGCTGCATCGCGACATGGATGCCGACACCGAACTGCTGCTGATGTTTGCAGCGCGACAGGCGCACCTGGCCGAGTTGATTCTGCCCGCGCTCGCGCGTGGCGCATGGGTGGTGTCCGACCGCTTTACCGATGCCAGCTATGCCTATCAATGCGGCGGGCGCGGCATCGAGGTGGCGCGTATCGCCGCACTGGAGGCCTGGGTGCAGCGCGGCTTTGCACCCGATCTCACCCTGTTGTTCGATGTGCCGCCTGAAGTGGCCGAAGCGCGCCGCTCAGCTGCACGTGCCGCAGATCGCTTCGAGCGCGAGGCCGACAGCTTTTTCGGCCGCGTGCGCACCGCCTATCTCGAACGGGCACGCGCCGAGCCCGACCGCATTCGGGTGCTGGACGCGCGCCACAGCATCGCGGAACTGCAGGGCGAAATCAGCCGGCTGTTGCAGGCGTTGACATGAGCGCGCCCTATCCCTGGCTGGAGTCATCGTGGCAGCGCCTGCTCGCAACCCGGACACGACCGGCGCAGGCCTTGCTGCTGGCAGGCCCGCGCGGGGTAGGCAAGGGTGCACTGGCGCTGGCATGGGCGCAGGCCTTGCTGTGCGAAGCGCCCCTGCCTGACGGTGCCGCATGCGGCAGTTGTCCGGCCTGCCACTGGTTCGACACGGGTGCGCACCCGGATTTTCGGCTGATCACCCTGCAGGAAAAAACCGGCAAGGAAGGTGAAACCAGAATGGCGGTCGCCATCGAAGTCGAGCAGGCGCGCGAAGCGGTCGAGTACGTCCAGTTATCCACCTATCGGGCGGGTTATCGTGTGGTGCTGCTCAATCCGGCGGACAGCCTCAATCTGGCGGCGGCCAATGCCCTGTTAAAGGTGCTCGAGGAACCGCCGTTAAAGACGGTGTTCGTACTGGTTTCGGATCAGCCGCGTCGACTGCTGCCGACCATACGCAGCCGCTGTACCCGACTCGATATCGGCCTGCCACCGACCGATATCGCGAAAGAGTGGCTGGACAGCCGGCAACTCGAGGATGCCGCGACCTTGCTGGCATTGTCCGGCGGTGCTCCGCTGGATGCCATGAACTGGGCTGAAGGGGATGAACTGGAGGAACGGCGCAACGTGCTGGACGGCCTGGCGCACCCCGGACAGATTGATCCGGTTACCCTGGTCGAGCGCTGGAAGGCGATCAGGATCCAGACCTGGCACACCGTTGTCTACAAGTGGCTGGGGGATTTGCTGGCGGTAAAATTGAAGGGCAGTGTGCAGTACAACCGCGACTTTGCCGATGTGCTGACGCAGTTGGGAACGCGAGCGAATCTGGCAAGGTTGCTGGCGCTTGCACGCAGTCATGCGGATGCGGGGCGTACGCTGACGCACCCGCTCAACCGGCCTTTGCAGCAGCAAGCCTGGCTGATTGAATATCGGCATTTGTTTGATTGATGAGAAACGACCATGAACGCAGTAGCCAATGACACTACCGGAGCTGTACGCCCAGGCGTGCTTTCCTTGTCGATCAAGGAGAAGTCCGCGCTTTTCGCCGCCTACATGCCCTTCATCAAGGGCGGCGGACTGTTCATCCCAACCAATAAAAGCTACAAGATGGGCGAGGAAGTGTTCATGCTGCTGACCCTGATGGATGATCCCTCCAAGCTGCCGGTTTCCGGCAAGGTGGTGTGGGTGACGCCGGATGGTTCTCACGGCGGACGGATTCAGGGGGTCGGCGTGCAGTTCGCTTTCAATGAGAGCGGCAAGGCGGCGCAAAACAAGATTGAAGGTTTGCTCGGCGGTTCGTTAAAATCGGTGCGTCCGACACACACTATGTAGCGCCGCCATGCGGTGCACCGCTCACCGCATGTATATCGATTCCCACTGCCACATCAATTTCCCCGATCTTGCCGACAAGCTGCCCGAGGTGTTCGACCTCATGGCACACAATCAGGTGAGTCACGCGCTGTGCATCGGCGTCGAGCTGGAAAAATTCCCTGAAATCCGCGCCCTGGCCGAAGCGCATCCCAATGTGTATGCCTCGGTCGGCGTCCATCCCGACCATGCGGATTGCACCGAGCCGACGGTGGAGGACCTGGTCGAACTGGCGAACCATCCCAAGGTGGTGGCGATTGGTGAAACCGGGCTGGATTATTTTCGCCTGACCGGCGATCTGGAGTGGCAGCGCGAGCGTTTTCGTACCCATATCCGTGCCGCGCGCGCCTGCCGCAAGCCCCTGGTGATTCATACCCGCTCCGCAGCAGAGGACACCTTGCGCATCATGCAGGAAGAGCACGCCGGCGAGGCAGGCGGCGTGATGCACTGTTTTACCGAAAGCCTGGCGGTGGCGAAAGCGGCCATCGAGCAGGGGTTCTACATTTCATTTTCCGGCATCGTCACCTTCAAGAATGCCGTCGCCTTGCGCGAGGTGGCGGCAGCCATCCCGCTCGAGCGCATGCTGATCGAGACCGACGCGCCCTATCTGGCGCCGGTGCCGCATCGCGGAAAGACCAACCAGCCAGGATTTGTGAAACACGTCGCGGAAGAAATTGCACGCGTGCGCGGGATCACGGCAGAAGCAGTCGGGGAAGCGACCACGCAGAACTTCTTCCGCCTGTTTGCCACCGCCCAACCCTGAGACGCCACGATCCAACCTGCATGATCGAGACCCGGTGCCAGAGGCGACCGGCCAGGATCACTGGCTGAAGAACGCCTTGACCTTGTCCATGAACGATTGCGCGCGCGGATTATTGTTGCGTCCGGGACTCAAGGCCTCGAACTCGCGCAACAGTTCGCGCTGACGCTCGGACAGGTTCACGGGCGTTTCAACCAGCATGTGACACAGCAGGTCACCCGGTGCATTGCTGCGGACGCCCTTGATCCCTTTGCCGCGCAAACGGAATACCTTGCCGGACTGCGTTTCCGCAGGGATCTTGATCTTGGCGTGGCCTTCCAGCGTGGGAATTTCAATCTCGCCGCCGAGTGCTGCGGTGGTAAAGCAGATCGGCATCTCGCAGTGCAGGTCATCGCCGTCGCGCTTGAATACCGGGTGATCCTTGAGATGGATCACGACGTAGAGATCGCCAGACGGGCCGCCGTTGACCCCGGCGTCGCCTTCGCCACCGAGGCGGATGC
>Ga0105106_10002924_pt1 | contig 12249 bp, 7 predicted proteins | sample PPLLaktember2015_5_FD_79109 | JGI IMG/M metagenome (GOLD analysis project Ga0105106, IMG submission 79109) | Freshwater sediment microbial communities from Prairie Pothole Lake near Jamestown, North Dakota, USA - PPLs Lake P8 Core (1) Depth... | ecosystem: Environmental > Aquatic > Freshwater >...
ATCCCGTCGGCGCTCCGTTCCTGACCGTAGGCGGGGTTGCCGTAGCTGTCGATGTTCCACACGGTGTTCCCGCGCACGATGCCATCGCGCGCCTGGTCCACCGTGGGATCGGGCGCGGTCCCCTCGAACCCGATCACGTCGATCCCGATGTTGTTCGCGTCGTGGACGCGGTTCCCTTCGATCAGGAAGTCCTTGACGTTGCCGTTCACGACCAGCGCCTCGGACGAGCCGAGCGTGAGGTTCGCGAGCTCGTTGCCGACGATCTCGACCTCATCGATCGGGTGGTCGGCCGTGGACCCGAAGACGCCGATCCCGTGCGCGTCCCCACCGTTGCGGCCTGGGAACGTCGTCCCCATGTCGTGGATGAAGGTACCGGCCAACCGGATGTGATCGGCCGCGCCCGTGACGAGGATCCCCATAGGCACGTGACCGGACTCGGCGCTCCCGTAGCCCGTGATCTCGAAGCCCTCGATCGTGATGTACCGCTGGGAATCGATCTCGATCACCGCCGACCGACCGGCCGGCGCCTCCAGCGTCGAGCCCTCGAGCACCACCGTCTCGCCGAGCGCCGGTGCGAACGTGATGGCCCGACCGGGTTCACCCGAGACCTGGAACTCGACCCGCTGTGGATAGGTGCCCTCACGCACGTACACCGTGGCGCCCGGAGCCACGGAATCCGCGGCGTGCTGGAGCGTGGCCCATGGGTCATCCTGGCTGCCCGACCCCGAGTCGTCACCGTCGGTCGCCACCCAATAGGTGGAGCTCACAACCTCCTCGGAGGATCCGCCGCTGCGGGTTGCCAGCGCCCACGCGGTCACCGCGACGAGCACGACGATGAGCGCCACGAGCACGCGGTTCATGCCGCGGCTCCTCGCTTCATCCATCGATGCCCCCGGGAGCAACTATAAGACGCGGATGGAACGGCTCTCGAGCCCCTCACTACCCCACATGGAGAAAGGCAAGGACGACCCTCACCACCCGATTCCACGCAGCTCGCCTCGGGCGAGGCTCCGGTTTGCCTTCGGCTTGGTACGGGTACGCGCAGGACATGGACGCTGCGAACGACGAACGCGCCCCCGGCCTGATCCGCTGCGGAGACAGCTGCGTGGCCTTCGGGCCGGAGGGGATGACCGCCACGAGCTATGAGGACGGTCCGATCCTGGTACGAGGCGCGGAGGGGCTCATCGACGCGGAGGGTCGGCTCACGCGGGTCGAGCGCCGGGTCGTCGCCGTCTGCAGGTGCGGACGCAGCTCCCTGGCGCCGCTCTGCGACGGAACCCACCGCTTCGTGTTCCCTCGTATCAGCGAGGGACCGCAGCGATCTCCCTGAGCGAGGTTCGTCCCGCCTCCCACGCACCGAGCAGGTGCTCCGCGAACCGGCGCTCGAGGAGGGCGAGCGCCTGCGCGCCGAAGAGCACGTCGTCGCTCAGGTCGGGCTCGGCCTCGACCAGAGAGCCGACCAGATCGTGGGTCGCGATCATGTCGTGGATCGAGTCGGCCTCAACGTGCTCGTCGTAGTAGTCCGTGACCTCTGCACCGAATCCCAGCCGGCGCAGGCCGTTCCCGTACCGGCGGTTCGGCACCGAGGAGGTCAGCTCGAACAGCGCGAGGTGGCCCATCGCCGCACCGCGCAGCCGGCGGTGCAGCGAGAACATGCTCACCAGGTTGACCGTTGCCAGGGTGACGCCGGGCACGACGTCCACGTATGCCCCGTAGGTGTCGTCCAGCCCCAGCGCGACCATCGTCCGCGCGAAGATCGCGGCGTGCATGCGCTCGGGTCGACCACCGCCGTACTCGTCGTACTGGATCTCGAGCAGGGCGGCCTTGGCTGGCCCGTCCAGGCGGGCGATCACGAATGAGTGCGGGTCCGCCTCCTTGAGCGTGTAGATCGACCGGTGGATGACGAACTCGCGGAACATGTCGACGTCGGCGTCTCGGTTCAGGTAGCGGCTGAGCGACGGACCGTCCTCGTCCTGGGCGAGCGCCACCAGAGCCCGCGGCACGCCGCCGCCATGGTCGCCCGTCCACGGTTCGCGGGGACCCAGCGCATCGCGGAGCGCCCGTTCGAAGGTCGACTCCAGCCGTGCGCGGAACGCCAGGACGTCCGGGTCCCATTCGAGATCGGGATCGACGCCGTCCAGGCCTCGGTAGTGCAGCTCGTAGCACAGGTGGAGCGCGAGCTGGAGGTCGTCGTCAACCAGCGGGTCCGGCACCTCGATGTCCGCCGCGGGGAGCTCGGAGCCGTCCCAGAGGGCTCCGATCAGACCATGGCTGAGTGGCCCTCGGGGCGCGGGCCGATCCCTCTGGTCGAGCGGCGTCCGATCCATCGCGGGCGATGTACCCGCCGGGTCTCACCGGCAAACCGATCGCGTCCCCGATGCACCGACGCTAGTCGAGCAGGACGTCCGCCGCCCGCAGCGTCTCGTTCAGGCGGCCGGCGAGCGTCGTCGCGAGCCACCGATGCAGCGCCGCAGCGACCTCGGGCTCGTCGGACGCCATGCGCGCGATCGACCCGCGGCTGAACCGCAGGACGACGCACGGGGTCTCGGCCACGACGTCGGCCGTGCGCGCCCCCGTGTAGAGCGCGACCTCGCCGACCACGACGCCCGGACGGAGCGTGCGGAGCCTGATCCGCGTGCCCTCGGCGGTCAGCGCTTCCACCGCGAGCCGCCCCGACGCGAGCACGTACACGTCGCCGGGCGGCTCGTCTTGGCGGATCAGCACGGTGCCCTCGGGAACCGACATCCGCTCGAGGTACGGCACGACCCCAGCGGGCAGACCGCCCTGGCCGTCCAGGTCGGGCTCGACGCGGGCAGGATCGGGGTCGATCCCGAGCAGCGCGTCCTCGCACCGCTGCAGCCCCCGGTCCAGATCGGGCTCGAACCGCAGGACGCCATCGCGCTCATGCACCCCTCCACGCTCGAGCTGCGCGCGTACCGTGTCCGAAGCGCCGGCGAGCACGACCTCGAACCCGCCGGCCCGGGCCAGACGCATCACCTTGACGAGCGCATCCGCCGCGGACGAGTCCACGCCGGTCACGCGTCGAAGATCGATCACCAGGAACCGCAGCGATCGGGCCTTGACCCGACGCCGGATCCGCTCGAGCAGGCCGCTGGTCGACCCGAAGAACAGGAACCCGCTCACCCGCAGGATCTGGACCTGGTTGGCGAGGCTGCGGAGCGTCGCGCGCTCTTCGGGTGGGCGATCCACGTTGCTGCGGTAGGTGTCCCCGAACGCGACCTCGCGCACGAGCTCGGTCCGGCCGTAGCTGATCGCGAACAGCAGGACCGCGAGCACGAGCCCGAGCACGACGCCGGGCATGAACCCGCGGGCGACGATCGCCACGAGGATCACGAGCACGACCCCGTACTCGAGCGGCGGCAGCACCCGGCGCTTGTCCCACACCCACTCAACGATGAACGCCAGTCCGAGGAACATCAGCACACCGCCGACGATCATCCGCGGGATCAGCTCGACGACGGCGGCGCCGAAGACCACCGCGGCCGCCGGAACGGCCGCGGCGATCAGCCCCGCGGCCCGCCCGTCCACGCGCATCCGCGCGGCGAGCGCCGTCAAGCTGAGGGCGTGGTACCCGGGGATCCCGCCGAGCGCGCCCGAGACGACGTTCATGGCCCCCGCGTCCCGCAGCTCCTCGTTCGTGTCCAGGTCGCGGTCCAGCACGACCTCGCTGCCGCTGATGTTGAACAGGATCGCGATGGAGGCCACGAACACGGCGGTGACGATCCCCGCCCACTGCCCGAGCACCGTCGACCAGTCCGCCCCCGTGAGCGCCCGCAGCGTCCACGGCTGCCACCGGGTGCTCTCGAGCGGCCCGAGCAGCCACGCGCCGTCCCGCGCGGTCTGGATCGAGGAGCCCGTGACGAGCATGCCCACCACGAACGCCGCCAACCCGATGGCGATCGCGGCCGGGATCACCATCGGGCGCTTCACGATCCGTACAGCGAGGAGCAGGACCACACCGAACGCGAGCGCCGGCACCCACCGCATCAGCGCGTACGGCTGGACCAGCTGCTCGATCGTCCGCAGGTGCGGCGACACGCCGGAGGCGACGTAGATCCCGCCGTTCAGGAGCAGCCATCCGGTGCCGGCCAGGAACCCCCCGACGACCGGGTACGGCACGAACCGCACCAGGTTGCCCAGTCGGAGGTTCCCGAGCGCCAGGAACGCGATCCCGCACAGGACCGTGACGACCAGGGTCGCCGCGACGACGGTGAGGAAGACGTCCGGAGCCTCGTAGTCCCGGACACCGCCCATCGTCGCGACGCGCGCGAGGTCGGCGACCCTAGCCGCCGTCGTCGAAGCGACGACCGCGAGCACGGCCGCCGCGGCGTCCTGCACGCTGCCGACCACCCCTCGAGAGCCCGCCCGCCACGCCATGATCGAGAGCACCAGCGCGGCGGCCACCAGGTACATGGCGATGCCATCGCCCAACCGACCGGCGAGCAGGCCGCCGAACACGAACGCGGCGAAGGCGACCGCGAGCACCGTCTCGACGGCGCCGACGATCAGGCCGGCGGCGAGCGGGGGGAGCCACCGCCCGTATCGTCGCCCCTCCACGGTCCTCTCCTATCCCAGGAGCGTCTCGAACGTTCCCTGCGTCTCGTGCAACCGGTCGGCCAGCGTCGTCGCGAGCCACCGGTGAAGCGCCGCCGCGACCTCGGGCTCCGAGGCCTCCATCCGCTCGATCGACCCGGCGCTGAGCCGCAGCACGACGCTCGGGGCCTCGGCCACGACATCGGCCGTGCGCGGCACCCCCGTGTAGAGCGCCATCTCGCCGACCACGGCCCCCGGTCGCAGCGTGCGCAGCCTGACCACGGTGCCCGCGGGGGTGAGCGTCTCGACGACGAGGCGCCCCGATCCGAGCACGTACACGTCGCCGGGCGGCTCGTCCTGGCGGATCAACACGCTGCCCGCGGGCACCGAGATCCGCTCGAGGTAGGGGGAGACCCCCGGAGGCAGCCCGTCGAGGCTCGCGCGGTCGTCGGTGACCTCGACCTCGGCCCCGCCCGCGCCCACGAGCAGCGCGTCCTCGCACCACTGCAGCCCCCGATCCAGATCGGGCTCGTACCGGACGGTCTCGTCCTCGCGCACCCCTCCGCGCTCGAGCTGCGCGCGCACCGGACCCGATGCGCCGGTGAGCACGATCTGGAACCCGTGCGTGGCGGCGAGCCGCAGCACCTTCCCGAACGAGGCCACCGCCGACGAGTCCACCCCGGTCACGCGGCGCAGGTCGATCAGCAGGAACCGTGGCGGGGCGGCCGCGACGCGCTCACGGACCCGGTCGAGCAGCCGGTCGGTCGATCCGAAGAACAGGAACCCGCTCACCCGCATGATCTGGACCTGGTCCTCGAGCGAGCGGAGCTCGGCGCGCTGGGTGGGTGAACGGTCCACGGTGCTCCGGTAGGTGTCCCCGAAGTGGGCCTCGCGCACGAGCTCGACCTTGCCGTAGCTGATCGCGAACATGACGACCGCGAGCACGAGCCCGAGCACGACGCCGGGCAGGAACCCACGGGCGACGATCGTCCCCAGGATGGCGAGCACGACCACGTACTCGAGCGGCTGCAGCACCCGGCGCTTGTCCCACACCCACTCGACGATGAACGTCGCGCCGAGGAAGACCAGCACGCCTCCGAGGATCATCCGTGGGATCAGCTCGACGACGGCGACGCCGAACACGGAGGCGGCCGCCGGGATCACCGCGGCGACCAGCCCCGCGGCCCGCGCGTCCACGCGCATCCGCTCGGCGAGCTCGGTCGAGCCGAGCGCGTGGCAGCCGGGGATCCCGCCGAGCGCGCCCGAGACCACGTTCACCGACCCGGCGTCGCGGAGCTCCCGGTCCGTGTCGAGGTCGCGGTCCAGCACCACCTCTGTCCCGCCGACGTTGGACAAGGTCGCGATGGCGGCCACGAACACCGCGGTGAGGATGGCCGCCCACTGTCCGAGCACCGCCAACCAGTCCGCCTCCGCGACCGCCCGGAAGGTCCAGGTCCGCCACAGCGTGTCGTCGAGCGGCCCGAGCAGCCACCCCTCCCCCCGCGCGGCCTCGAGCGAGGAGCCCGTCAGGAGCATGCCGATCGCGAACGCGAGCAGCCCGACCCCGATCCCCGCAGGGAACGCGAGGGGGTGCTTCGCGATCCGTACGGCGAGGAGCAGCACCACCCCGAACGCGAGCGCGGGCAGCCACCGGATCAGCGCCTCTCGGTCGAGCAGCTCGGTCAGCGGAGTGATGTATGGCGATTCCCCGGAGGCGACGTAGATCCCGCCCCTGAGGAGCAGCCATCCGGCACCGGCGAGGAGCCCTCCCACGACCGGGTACGGGACGAGCCGGATCACGTTGGCCAGCCGCCGGACGCCGAGGACGAGGAGGACGACCCCGCACAGGACCGTGACGAGCAGGGTCGCGGCCACCGCCGTGAGGAAGTCCCGCTCGGGCCTTCCGAACGAGCCGAGCGCCGCGTCCGCCACGACGATCGCGACCACCGCCGCCGCCGCGCCGTGCATCCCACCGATCACGCCCCGCGTTCCCGCCAGCCACGCGAAGCCGGCGAGCACGACGGCCGCCGCGCCGAGGTACAGGCCGATGCCATCCGCCATGAAGGCCTCGAGGTACCCGGCGAACACGAAGGCGGCGAACGAGAGAGCGACGATCGCCTCGACCGCACCGACGATCGTCCCCGCAGCCAGGGACGTCTGCCATCGATGGGTTCGGCGTTGAACGGACACGGCCCTCCCTCCGTGCGGGTAAGGGTCGACCCTACGCCCCGGGAGGGCACCTCCGCTAGCCGTGCCCGAGCGCCTGCGGGTCCGCGGACCGCTACCGGCGCGCGAGGAGCGAGTCCGCGACCAGACAGACGAGCTCGAACGCGATCCGGGTCGCGTTCCACCCGGTGATCTGGGCGGGCCCGTCCTTCGAGGGCATGATCTCGACGACGTCGGCGCCGATCACGGCCAGGCCGCGGAGGCCCTGGATCACGCGGATCGCCTGCTTCATCGAGAGGCCCTCCTCCCCCGGCTCGGGGTTGGAGACCGCGGGCGCGATGCTCATGTCCAGGACGTCGAGGTCGAAGCTCACGTAGACCGGCAGGTCGCCGACCAGCCCCCGCGTGAGCGCGATCACGGCGTCGACGCCAAGCTCGTCGAACTCGTCCTTGTCGACGATCCGGTAGCCGAGATCTCGGCTGGTGTGACCGTCGTCCGGCCCGTAGCCATGCCCCCGGATCCCGATCTGCACGCTGCGGGTCGCATCGACGTGGTGCTCGTGCACCGAGCGCGACGCCCAGTGACCGGCCGAGTCCGTCACGCCGTACCAGGACGGGAAGTCGTCGTAGGTGTCGTAGTGGGCGTCGAAGTGCACGAGCGCCGCCGCCCGCCCGGCGGTCGTCTGCGCGTCCGGTCCGGCGATCGCCCGCAGGATCGCGAGCGGGATCGAATGGTCCCCGCCGATCGACACCGGCCGCGTGCCCGTCTCGTCCAGCCTGCGGTAGAAGCTCTCGATCTCGCGGATCGTCACGTCGTTCGCCAGGAAGTTCGGCATGAACACGTCGCCCAGGTCGTGGATCCGCAGCGCCTCCCACGGGTCGAAGCCCCAGCGGGTGTGTCGCCGCCGGTAGCCCATCGACAGGTCCCGGATCGCGCGCGGGCCGAGGTGCTGATCGTGCCACGTCGTCCCGTTGCCGCTCGAGTGGGGCACGCCGACGAGCCCGACGTCGCAGGCGGCCGGGTCGGGGTCGTGCGGGCACCGGAACAGCGTCGCCGGCCCCCACCAGTACAGGTCGCGCATCACGTCCTCGGAGCTCGGCATCGTGGCCCTCCCAGGCGCTCGGTCATCCGCATCGTAGGCGCGGGACGGACCGGGCGGGACGGCGCGACCGGAGCTCGGTCGAGCTCGTCTCCAGAGCGATGCGCCTATCCTTTGGGTCCATGACCACGTCCGTGCTCGTCCTCGGGGCCGGCTTCGGCGGCCTCGAGCTCTGCGCCCGCCTATCGGAGGAGCTCGGTGACCAGGTCGAGGTCACCCTGATCGATCGAGCGGACGCCTTCGTGTTCGGCTTCTCGAAGCTGGACGTGATGTTCGGCAAGCGCACACCCGAGCAGGTCCGCCTGCACTACCGGGACATCACGACGCCTCACGTCCGGTTCCGGCAGGAGACCATCACCTCGATCGACCCCGATGCCCGGCGCGTCACGACTGACCTCGAGACCTACGAGGCCGACGTCCTGGTGGTGGCCCTGGGCGCCGATCTCGATCTCGCCGCCACGCCGGGCCTGGCCGAGGCGGGCAACGAGTTCTACTCGGTGCCCGGAGCCGAGGCCCTGCGCGACGTCCTCCCCTCCCTGGAGAGCGGAACGGCCATCGTCGGAGTGTGCGGAGCCCCGTTCAAGTGCCCGCCGGCGCCCAGCGAGGCGGCGATCTTGCTGGACGAGTACCTGCGGGAGCGCGGTGTCCGCGACCACGTCGCGATCCAGGTCGTGATCCCGTTCGGCATCCCGGTCCCTCCGTCGCCCGCCACCTCGGAGGCGATCCTGGCGACGTTCGCCGAACGGGGCATCGCGTTCCTGCCCGACCGCAGGGTCGCGTCGCTCGATCCGGCGACGCACGAGGCCGTGCTCGACGACGGCCGGCGCCTCCCCTACGACCTGTTCCTCGGCGTCCCGGTGCACCGGGCGCCGGCGGTCGTGGAGGACTCCGGCATGACGGAGGGCGGTTGGATCCCCGTCGACCCGGGGACCCTGGCCGCCCGCCACGAGGGCGTCTACGCGGTGGGCGACGTCACGAGCGTCGGCACGCCCAAGGCCGGGGTGTTCGCCGAGGGCGCGGCGCGAGTGGTGGGCGACCAGCTGATCGCACGGATCCGCGGGGAGAGCGCACCCCCCGGCTACGACGGCAAGGGCTCGTGCTACATCGAGTTCGGCGGGCGCGAGGTCGCGCGGGTCGACGTGGACTTCTTCTCGACCCCCGGCCACCCGACCGGCACGTTCGTTGCGCCGTCGGCGGAGATGATCGCCGAGAAGGTCGACTTCGCGTCCAGCCGGCGCGCACGCTGGTTCGGGACCTGAGCGGCGATCCCCCGCGCCGCTACCGCCAGTTCACCGATACGATCTCCATCGCCTCCGACGTCCCCCGGAGCGTCTCCATCCGGGGCTCGGACACCGGGAACCTCCCGTCGGCCGCGGTCGCCCGGCTCGCGAGGATCTCGTCCCCGTCGGCGAGCGCCGCGATCCGCGCCGCCTCGTGCACGCCCTTGCCCGAGAAGTTCCGGCCGACCTGCGTGGCGCCCGACGCGTGCACGCCGATCCGAACCTTCGGCGCGAACCCCTGTGTGCGTCGCTGCTCGGCGAGGCGTCGCTGGATCGCGACCGCGCACGCGAGCGCGTCGTCGGGGGAGTCGAAGCCGACGAAGAACCCGTCGCCCGTCCCGACGACCTCCTCCCCATCGTGCTCGGCGAACAGCGCGCGGAGCGTCTCGTCATGCCAGTGCAGCACGCCCTGCCACGCCTCGTCCCCCAGCGCCTCGACGAGGTTCGTGGATCCCTCGATGTCCGTGAACATGAACGTCTTCTCGACGCGGCGGGGAGCCTCCTTCCCGCGGAGCTGCCAGGGCAGGAGCTCCTCGACCTCCTCGACGACGATCGCCCCCGTGGGACACGCGAGCGCCGCCTCCCGCAGCAGCTCGTCCTCGACGCTCGCGGGATCGACCACGCCCGCCTTGGCGAAGTCCCCCTCGTGCCAGTCGAACGCGGTGGGCGCGATCGTGATGCAGGTCCCGGCGCCGATGCATCGGTGACGGTCGACGCGAGCTCGTAGCACTAGTCGTCCCTCCGGCTCACAGCACACGCTCCTGGAAGGCGAACGCCGTGGCCTCCGCGCGCGAGGACGCGCCGATCCGCACGAAGAGCTCGCCGAGCCTGCGGGTGACGGTCTGCTCGTCGACGCCCAGCTCCTCCGCGATCTCGCGGTTCGTCCTGCCCTGGACCAGGCTGCGCAACAGGACGAGGTCGGATCCCTCGGGTTGCGCCTCGTCGCCCTCGGGCACGGCGTCGATCGGTCCGGCGAGCCTCGTCAACTCCCGCCCGACCGGCCCTCGGAGCCACCGGATCCTCGCGTCCTCGTCCCTGGTCCGCTGCGCGATCATCGCGAGCGTGCGCTGCAGCTGCGGCTGCATCTGCGCCCAGTCGGGCGCGCCCGCCGCGAGCAACGCGGCCGCCGCCGGAAGGACGACGTCCAGGTGCTGGTCCTCGTGCATCGCCGACCCGAGGGACGTCATCGCCGAACGAGCGTGCTCCACGGACTCGTCGCCGCGCCCACGCGCCAGCGCCACGCGGGCGAGCGAGGCGTCGGCCTGGGCCCCCCACGGCGGATGGCCCGGGAGCGTGCCGGCGATCTCGGCCGCCTCTCGGGCGGCACGCTCGGCGACATCGAGCAGCTCGTCGTCCTCACGCTCGGAGCCCATGCGCGAAGCCTCCACGGCCAGCCGGGCGAGCGCCTCGCATCTGGCCGCCGGCTGCCGGCTCTCCGCCGCGAGCTGCACCGCCCGCTCGAGGTGCCGGCGCATCGCGCTCGCGTCGCCCGCCGCGGCCTCGGCGACCCCGCGCCACGTCTCCAGGCGCCGAGCCCGGAGCGGCGTCGGGTGGTCCGCGGCGAGCGCCGCGGCCCGCTCCAGCCAGCTCGAGCACTCCTGGACCCCTCCCAGGTCGAGGTACGCCATCGCCGTGCCCCCCGCCGCCAGGAACTCGAGATCGCGGTCGCCGACCTCCTTGGCGTGCGCGTAGGCCTCCTCGCCCTTGGAGACCGCCAGATCGGGAATCACCTTCGCGCGGGCGAAGACGTGCACCCCGTAGAGCATCTGCGCGTCGAACGCCGCCCGCTCGCTCTCGTTCGTGAACGCCGTCATGCGCGAGGTCAGGCGACGGATCTCCTCGATGTGCCGCGCCGCCCCGGAGCCGAAGTGGATGTCGGGCGCCCAGCTCAGGTAGGCCAAGGCGATGATCGAGGCCATCGTCCCGCGGCGGTCGCCGAGGCTCTCGAACAGCTCGAGCGCCTGCTGGAGGAGCCCCGCGCACTCGTGCACGAGCGGCTCGATCGGCAGCTCCGGGAGGATGTCCTCGAGCACCTCGCCGGCCGCCACGCGCTGCGCCATCGGCAGGTGGGCGCCGGCCTGCACCTGGACGACGAACCACGCGCGCACCCTCCCGATCAGCACGACGCCGGTCTCCCGGAGCGCCGCCGCCTGGGCGGGCTCGTCCCCCAGCTCCCGCGCGAGCTCGGTCGCGCGCCGGAAGGCCTCCTCGGCCCCGTCGAGATCGACCTCGCGCTCCGCGGGGACGTACGCCTCTCCCGCCGCGGCGCGCAGGAGGTCCTGCCCGAGCTCCATGCACGCCGCGAGCTCGGCGGTCCGGTCGCCCCTCGAGACGGCGAGCGCCCGCACCTCGCGCGCGAGCTCGGCCGCGCGGTCCTCCTCCTCGGCCACGCGGAGCGCGGCGGCCCGGCGCAGTCGGACGTCCAGCTCCAGGTGCGAGTCGCCGAGCGCTTCCGCGAGCGCCGAGAGCTCGGCGAGCCCCTCCAACCGGTCGCTCGGACGTCGGAGCATGTCGAGCGCCTGGTCCCGCGCCTCCAGGAGGTCCAGGCGTTCCTGCGACGAGGCAGCGGTGGGAAGGGCGAGCTCGACGACGCGCAGCACCTCCTCGGGGGCGTTCGCGGCGAGCGCGTTCCGGCTCGCCTCGATCGAGAACCGGACGCACACCGCCGCGTCGCCGGCCTCCTTCGCGTGGTGCGCTAGCAACGGGAGGCTCGCCGGCGATGGCTCCCCCGAGAGGAGGAGCGAGACGATCGCGCCGTGGATCGCGCGCCGCCGGGTGGGGGTCAGCGTCGCCGCCGCGAAGTCGCGGACCTGCTCGTGCTGGAAGCTGTAGTCGGCGGCGGATCCCTCAGCGTGCTCGACGAGCAGTCCAGCCGTCACGGCGGGCTCGAGCGACCGCTCGAGGTCCTCCTGCTCGCTCGCGGCCTCGTCCACCCGGAGCTGGACCTCGCGGAGGTCCTTCAGGCTGAAGTGACGACCGAGCACCGCCGCGACGGCCAGCACGGCCTTCGTGTCCTCGGGCAGGTGGGCGGCGCGCCGCGAGATGAGGGTCCGGACCGCGGAGGGCACCATCCGTTCGGCGTTGCGCGCCAGGTGCCAGGTCCCGTCGATCTCCTGGATCAGCCCCCCCTCCCGGTACGCCTGCGCCATC
>Ga0105106_10002925_pt1 | contig 12248 bp, 10 predicted proteins | sample PPLLaktember2015_5_FD_79109 | JGI IMG/M metagenome (GOLD analysis project Ga0105106, IMG submission 79109) | Freshwater sediment microbial communities from Prairie Pothole Lake near Jamestown, North Dakota, USA - PPLs Lake P8 Core (1) Depth... | ecosystem: Environmental > Aquatic > Freshwater >...
AGCTATCTCATGGGGATCTGAAACAACAGCAGTTGTTCCACGTGAAACAGCAGCCATTGCAAATGATCCAGGAGTTACCATTGAGCTTTCGATGTGGATGTGGGCATCTGTAAGACCCGGGAGTATATATCTGTCAGGGGCTGATGGTATCCTGACGATTCGACTTATTAGCCGGTTGTTTACAGTAATCTCCGCTGGGTAAATCTCGCGCTTATGTATATCAATTAACTGGCCCGATATTTTCATTTTACACTTTGTTTATGGGCATATAATTGCTTCGTCTCCTCCAGCAGGCGGATCCTTGCAATGACCCGTATTTTAGTTAGTTTCGTTATTATTGAATTACAAGTCCTGCCACCCGACCACCGTTATTGCGATCCGCCGTCAGGCGGAGAGGCAATCCTTATCCCTGACCACCAATCAACAATTAGTCCACCGCCATTACAATTCGCCCCACAACTTTCCATTACCATTGTAACGGATTGAATCGTCGCTTCACTCCTCGCAATGACTCTACATTTTATTGTACAATACTGTTATAATTAATCGCAAGCTAAAAAAGTACCAATATCTAATCCGGAAAGTTCCACGTGGAACATTTACCTTCCAAGATACATCAGCAATATGTTTACATCAGAAGGCGAGACTCCGCTTATCCTCCCAGCCTGTCCTATACTTGACGGCTTTATTCTGGCAAGCTTTTGTCTTCCTTCAGTAGATATCGACAATAATTCTGAGTAATTAATATCATCAGGAATCCTGACTTTATCCAGACGCTGAATTTTCTCCGCGATTATTCTTTCTCTCTGAATATATCCTTCATACTTTATCTTTATTTCAGCATACTCCAACACTTCCTCCTTCAATCCCGTGTCATTCAGGTCGGCCGACAACTCTCCTTCAATCAGATCTATCAAAATTCCCAGATTTATCTGTGGTCGTAATGCAATCGATATTGCTTTGCTTCTTTGTGTTAATTTACTTGTTCGAGACTCTTCAAGCAGCCTGTTTATTTCTTCTGGTTCAATGCTTCTTGTCTCCAGTGTTGAAATAACTTTCCCTACCAGTCTTTCTTTGTGCTCAAGCCTGTCAACCCTGGCTTTACCCGCCAGGCCAATTTCATAGCTTTTTCTCGTTAGTCTTTCATCCGCATTATCCTGCCTCAGGAGAATCCTGTACTCTGCTCTCGCCGTGAACATTCTGTATGGTTCATCTATTCCCTTCGTTACAAGGTCATCAATAAGCACCCCTATATAAGATTCGTCCCTGCCAAAAATCATTTCCTCTTTTCCCCTTATTTTCAGAACTGCATTTATGCCCGCCATTAATCCCTGGGCACCGGCCTCCTCGTATCCCGTGGTTCCGTTTATCTGTCCTGCAAAATAAAGGCCATCAATTCTTCTCGTTTCCATGGTATGCTTTAGTTGTGTAGGCTGGAAATAATCATATTCAATCGCATAGCCCGGTCGGAATATTTCAACTCTTTCAAGTCCCTTAACTTTTCGCAAAGCCCTTATCTGAACTTCAAGTGGCAGACTGCTTGCATACCCATTAATGTAGTATTCCATTGTCTCCCTTCCTTCGGGTTCAATAAAAAGCTGATGTGCTTCCCTTTCTTTAAATGTCACTATTTTATCTTCAATGCTTGGACAGTACCTTGGACCTCTTCCCTTGATCCTTCCGGTAAAAAGCGGACTGAATTCAAGTCCTTTCCTTAATTCTTCGTGAACATCTTCATTTGTATGAGTTAAAAAACAACTCATCTGGTCCTTGATATTTTCCTTAGGGCTTATATATGAAAATGTCCTTTTTTCTTCATCCCCTTTTTGCTCCGCCATAACGGAAAAATCTATTGTCCTCCCGTCTATCCTTGCACTTGTCCCAGTCTTAAGCCGATCCACCGAAAAACCCAGAGTCCTTAGCTGCTCGCTTAATCCCGTAGAAGCTTCGTCACCGGATCTTCCTCCGGTAATGTTTCTGAAGCCTACATGCATTAATCCATTTAGAAAAGTGCCGTTAGTCATGATAACTGCTTTTGCATAAAACTTTGCGCCAAAACTTGTTTCGACTCCGATTGCTTTATTTTCCTCAATCAGCAGTTTGTTTGCCTGTTCCTGCCATATAAACAGATTATCTGTCTTCTCAAGAACCTTTCTCCATTCAATGCTGAATCTCTGTCTGTCGCACTGTGCACGAGGGCTCCACATTGCCGGACCCTTGGATCTGTTGAGCATCCTGAATTGTATCATGCTTCTGTCAGTAACTATTCCACTCATTCCGCCCAAAGCATCTATCTCCCTGATAATCTGACCTTTGGCAATACCACCCATAGCCGGATTGCATGACATCTGGGCAAGCTTTGTCATGTCCATGGTTATCAGAAGCGTTCTCGCGCCCATTTCAGCAGCAGCATGAGCCGCTTCACAACCAGCATGGCCACCTCCTATAACTATTATGTCATAACTAAAGCTCATTCTGTCTCTTCCATATATTCTTTCAGAAGTTGTTCCTGCCTTGTGAACATTTCTTCCCTCTCTTTTTCACTCCCATCCAGGTATCCGCATAAATGAAGCGTTCCATGGATCATGACCCTTACAAGCTCCTCCTTCACTCTGTTACCGTATAAAGCTGCATTTCTGCATATTGTTTCAAAACCCAGATAAATTTCTCCCTGAACCTTTCCCGCCTCTGACAAATCAAAAGAAATAACATCTGTATGGTAGTCGTGGTTCAGGAATTTCCTGTTAATTTCCAGCATTGATTCATCGCCGGTAAGAATAAAAATAAGGTCACCCGGTATTTTATTCTCACCTGTAATGACCTTACCCAGAAATTTCTTCAGTTTTCCTGTCTTGTGGATCCTATACTTTATCTTATCATAATAAAATCTGATTTTCAATTAGATACCTCCTTAAAGCTCATAGTTACACTATTTCCCTTCTCGTTGAATTTAATCGAATCGGACAATTTTGTCATCAGGAAAATTCCCCTTCCGCTAAGTGCTTCAATGTTTTCAGGCATTGTTGGATCAGGTATCCCTGACGGATCAAATCCTTCACCCTCATCAGTCACCGTAATTTTCATTTCATCATTATTATATTCGATGGCAACATCCACAAGCTTATTGGGATTGTCCTTATTCCCATGCTTTATGGCGTTATTGACTGCTTCCAGTGTCGCTACCAGAATTTTTCCGTAATTATCCTGATTGATCCCGATTGCACTTGTTATTTCATCAACCGCATTCTCGATTATCCTCAGGTTACTCATCCTGGATTCCACCTTCAACCTTTTATACATTTTTGCCATTCCCTGCAATTTCTAATTTTATTCTGCAAAAGTTCTGCAATTTCTAATTTTTTTTCGAAATCCACAATTCAGGATCCAATTTAAGTCTTTCTTCAAACACATAAAACTTTAAAATTGCCTTGTTTCCATTTTCGGAATCATTGAACACCTTTCCTATCTCCTGTTTTGTCTCAACCTTATCTCCCTGCTTTACTCTTACTCCCACTATATTTTGATAGACAGTAAGGTACTTTCCATGTCTTATTATCACGGCCATATTGGCCCCACGAATAGAAAATACCCTTGCCACTTCGCCCTTAAACACACTTCTGACTGTGGTTTCTCCCGAGCTGGTAATCTCTATATCTGAATTATCTTCAGTGACATATTTCAGCACAGCATGTTTCTGAGCACCGAAATGGCTCGTTATAACACCACTTTCAACCGGCCAGGGCAATCTCCCCTTGTTTTCATTGAAATTATCGCTGATCAGTTTCATCTCCGGTGTAATATCCGTTTTTACTGATTTTTTCCGCTCTTCATCAATTATTCTGTTTATCTCACTTTCAATTCTTCTTGCAATCCTTTTCTTTTCTTCAAGCTCTCTCTGTAATTGCGTTTCCTTACTGCTGAGAGATTTAACTATCTTTTGCTGACGGTTCTGCTCACCCTGCAGCAGATATTTCTGCTGCTCCTCTCTAGCTTTTAATTCTGACACTCTGATCAGGTCTTCTTCCATTTTTTTCCTTGATACTTCTATCTCGCTTTTCAGTTCCTGTATTACTTCTGATTCCTGTCTTCTGAATCTTGTTACCTGCTGAAGATATTTTACTCTTTTATATCCCTGGTTGAAATCCTTGGCTGATAAAATATATGCAATTTCATTATTGCCTTTTGATGATCTGAATGAACTTAATATGGCTTTTTCATAATCTTGTTTTAAAACCTTAAGATCTCCTTCCATCATATCAACTGCGAGATTGTTCAGCTCAATCCTGCTGCCCAGCAAAGAAATCTCATCCTGGAGGCTTTTTACCATAGATTCTCTCAAATTAAGCTTCTTTCCGATAATTTTCAGCTCACTCAGGCTCTCCTTTTTTTCCCTGGCAGTTTCCTTAAGCAGATTATCGACATAGGAGATCTCCTCCAGGGTCTTCTTTCGCTGGTCTTCAAGCTCTTTTTTTGTCTGACCATAGGATGCGCTGAGCAAACCAAAAATCATAAAAGCGGATAACACTATTCTATTCATCGTATTTTTACCACCTTGTAACCCTGCCCTGAAACTGTATTGATTTTCCCGTTCCACGGGCTCTCGATCTTCCTTATCTCAATAACAACGGACATCGATTTCAGGTCGTCATTTATAACAATTTTACCGGGGTATATCACATCACCTGACTTAATAATTTCGTTCATGCTGATTGTAATATTGCCTGACTTGATATCTCCTTCAAAATATGCCTGTTTTAGTTTCTTTCGCTGACAATCAACAATATATTCCACATTTTTACCGTGTACTTTAAACTCTCTGCTGAAATCTCCTCTGAAACATTCCATGTATTCTGTTCTGTCCTTTTCCTCAACAACAATATCACCGAAAATCGCTGGTATGAATGATGGATCCACCCCGTATTTTGCTCCCAGCGCCTCCGGATCCCCTATAAGCAATTTTTTATTAATCCGGTCCCTTACAATCAGCGTGTCTTTTGTAATAAACGCCCTGCCCGCTTCTATGCCTGTCCTGGACCTTACGGTGATCAGCATTGTATCGGGTTTTTTATACTTAATATCAGCAACAAGTCTTACTGATATATTTTCCTGTATAATGTTTATATCCGCCTTCTGAATGTAAAAATTATTATTCGTCAGGTTATTCAGAAAAACCGATTCTATGCTGTAAGCCGTTGTTGCCGACTCCTTTGCGGTAGCTCCTGATATTTTTCCGGCTTTTCTTGCTGTGGAACATCCTGTAATAATAACAGTCGCAGCTAAAAATATGTATCCTATTTTTTGCAATTTTCTATTTCTTTTATCAGGTTTGTTTTTTCCTTGTCAAGTATTACGGCTTTCTCCCAGTTTTTAACTGCTTCTCTGCATTTTCCAAGCTTCCTGAGTATATACCCGTAATGCTCAAAGTATTCAGCGTCATTCCCACTTTCTGAATTTATGATCCTCTCCATTATTTTTGCCGCTTCCCTTGCCTTACCTCTTTTATAGAGCACCCAGGCATAAGTGTCGAGAAAGGTATTGTTGCCCTCCTCTTTTTCTATAACAGTTTTTGCCATTTGCTCGGCATCCTTGAGCTGCATATCCTGTTCCGCCAGGTAGTAAGCGAAATTATTCATAACGGTCAGGTCGTTGTTATCCATTTTCAGCGCTTCATCGTACGACTTGAAAGCTTCAGTATAATTTTTCATTCTGTAATGTATGTCCGCCTTCATTGTCAGCACCTGCAGTTTCAGTTTCTTATTATCTCCGGCAAGTATATCGGCCTTCCGAAGTTCTTCGAGGGCTATTGTAAAGTCTTCGTTTTCCATTGCCCCGGTTGCATAGAGCATCTTGGCAATTATGGATCTGTTAAATTTTGTTGAGCATTCCCCGCCCTTCATTTGAAGCTTCTTATAATCCTTCAACTCATAATAAACCAGCAGAAGCTTTTCCCAGGCGTAATAACTTTCCGGATTCAGGTTTATTATCTCCTCAAGACGCAACGCAGCTTCTTCCCGCTTACCCATGTTCTGTAATAATTCAGGCCGCAGCAATGCTAAAATATCATCATTCTTATAATCCGCTTCCAGAACCATGACCGCCATCTGTATTTTATCCCCGTGATCCCTGAGTATATCTTTGTTTCCTATCAGCTCTGCTATCAGCGAGACTTTTTCTTCCTTTGTTATCTTATTGTTTATCAACACAATATTCAACAGATCAAATAATTCGTTATAATTCTTCTCTGAAAGCAGAAACTCACAAAGAGACAACTGTATGGCAGGAATATCAGGATTTCGTTCAATAAGCTGATTGTAAACCTCTCTCGCCTTTTCCGGATTTCCTTCGTGCCTGTAAATTGCCGCCAGGTAACCATTGAAAACAATATTATCGGGATCGCGGGAAAGAAGCTGCCGAATCTTATCACCAGCTTCATTGAAATTTCCCTCAGCCATAAGGTTATCGACCAGAGAAAGTGTCGTGCTTTCATTTACTCCGTGTTTTTCATCCAATCTGCTAAGCAGATTGCGCGCTTTGTCATAATTCCTGTTCTGGGAATATAATTTAGCCAGCGAAACCTGAAGATTTTCCTTTTCAGGATATGCTTTTACTGTTCTTTCGTAACAAATTATTGCACTGTCGAGGTTATTCTCCTGATGATAAATGCCTGCCAGCATCATATTGTACCAAAGATTCCCGGGCTGAAGGTCACATGCCTTTTTTATATAGTTCTTGCCGTTTGCGAGGTCGCCGCTACCGAGAACTATCTGTGCCATCTGGTAGTAAGTTGCGTCGCTTTGCGGATTAAGTATCAGGCACTGCTCAAAATATTTGAGGGCTTCTCCCATATTTCCTAAAAGCTTCATCCTGACGGCATCGACATATAAATAATTAAAAGCCGCCAGGTCATATTCCTTTCCGCTCTTCAGTCCGGGGATCAGCTTTTTACTGCACGACGTAAAAGCCAATGCCATAAACAATATAAATATCAGTATTGTTGCTTTTCTTATTTTCATGTCCCTTTCCTGCTTAAAAATACACTCAGAAATTTGTCACGGTACTGGGCATAACCGACAAAGATAAGTATCAGGGCCGTATTGATTGTAAGTTCCATTACTATGCCCGGATAATTAAAATATTTCCCGAAGATAACCATAGCTATTGCCATAAAAAAGTATGGAACAAACTGTTTCATGTTATAATCAACCCTGTACCGTTTTTCGGCAAAGATAAACGACATTATTATCATTGAACCATAAGAGGCTACATGTGCCCATGCCGAAGCCATATAACCATATACGGGAATAAATATCACATTTATGAGGACCGTGATCACCGCTCCGATAAGCGTAATATAAATCCCGAATTTAGTAAGGTCATTAATCTTATACCATATACTGTGGTTTACATAAATGCCGTAAAAAAGATATCCCATAGCAACAACAGGCACAATGCTGATTGCCCCGCGAAAATCCTTATCTATAATCAATTGAATACCGGATATATAAAGGTTAATTCCAAGGTAAACAATCAGCATTATAATGATAAAATACTTCATCACGAATGAATATGTCTCCTTTGCATTTTCATGTTTTGCCCTCTCAAAGAAAAATGGTTCCGCAGCAAACCGGAACATCTGAATGAATAATGCCATTAAAACTGCAATCTTGTAACCGGCGCCATATTCCCCCACGGTTTCAAGACTGGTCATTCTGCGCAGTATCACCTTATCGAGAGTATCGTTAATCGATCCGCTGATGCCTGTAATGAGCAACGGAAAAGAATAATTCATCATCCTTATCCAGATTGCCCTGTAAAAAACAGTCTTCCTGATAATAACAAAAGGCAAAAGAATCAGGAGGGTCGATATGCTGCCGATCAGGTTAGCCAGAAAGACATATCCGACGCCATAACCGGGATCATAAACCTCCCTGAACCACCCATGACTTTTTTCATACAACCCGGGTGCGATTATAAGGAAAAAAATGACTGCACTTATCGTGATGGCTACATTGGCAATTTTTATTAAACTAAAAAGCACGGGCCGGTTCTCGCTCCTTAACCTCGCAAAAGGAATAGCCGTAAAAGCATCAATTGCAAGAATTGCGGCGAACATCCTTATATAATCGTGGTTATCATCATATTTAAGGGCCGCCGAAACCGGCCCTATGAAAATATTGACAAGCAAAAGAAAAGACAGTGAAGTAAAAAAAAGACTCAGCAGGGTTGTACTGTAAACTTTCTCATAATTTTCCTTATTCTGCGAAAATCTGAAAAAACCTGTTTCCATTCCATAGGTCAGGATTATCAGAAGGATGGCCATCCAGGCGTAAAGCTCAGTAATTACACCGTACTGTGCTTTGGTGAATATTCTTGTATATAGCAAAGTAACGACTCCGTAATTAAGGAATCGCGGGACCATGGTGCCAAAACCATAGATAGCTGTTTGCTTTGCTAACGTCCTTACCTCGTTCACTTTATAGATGTATGCTCTGAATAATCCTGCTGATCTCTTTTTTTGAAAATCATTTCTTTCATGATCGGCAAAGTTAAATATCTTTGTCCTCAGATTTGCAGAACGTTATTAACCAAATTTCTATTTTCATGAACACTGCTTTAAGACATTTATTTTCCCTGTCGGCAATTTTCCTGCTTATCGCATGCAATGCCCCAGGCAGCAACGAAAATACGATTGTACTGATCAAAACATCACTTGGTGATATCAGGGTAAAATTGTATGACAATACTCCTTTTCACCGGGATAATTTCATCAGGCTTGTCAACATGGGATTCTATGATGGCATCTCTTTTCACCGTGTCATTAAGGATTTCATGATTCAGGCTGGGGATCCTGCCACCAGGAGCGGTCTGACAAAAGAACAGCTTGACACTCTCGATAAATATACACTTCCTGCAGAATTCCGCAGGGATCACTGGCACAGGAAAGGAGCGCTGGCTGCTGCAAGGGAAGGAAACGACGTGAATCCCGAAATGCGTTCATCCGGAACCCAGTTCTACATAGTCCAGGGTAAAAAACTGTCTGAGGCTGAGGTGACCGTAACAGGAGAGAGGATAAACAGCAACATGAAACAGTCACTTTTCAGCAGGCTTTTAAAGGAGACAGCCGATAGCGCAAGGCTGGCAGGCACTCCGCTTGAGGAGAGCAAGGTACAGGAGCTTGCTTCAATGAAAATGTTTGATTACCTGACCACCATTGGTGAATACAAATTCTCGAAAGAGCAGATAGACTCATACATTAACGACGGAGGGGTACCGAGGCTTGACGGAACATATACGGTGTTCGGTGAGGTCATTGAAGGAATCGAGGTTGTGGACATAATTGCTGCCGTACAGACCAATAGTTCCGACAGGCCCTTAAGTGATATCAGGATTATTAAAATGAAACTGGTCAGCAAATAACGCAAAGCTGATCTTAAACAATAATGAAATGCTTGACAAAATAAAAAATCTTCTTGAGGAGATCTCTTCGATAAAAGTCAATACCCAGCCTGATCTTGAGTCATTCCGGATTAAATATCTTAGCAAGAAAGGTCTTATTACGGAGCTTTTTGAAGAGTTCAGGGAAATATCCGCGGAGTATAAGAGGGAGGTCGGCCAGAAACTTAACGAACTTAAGCAGAGAGCCCAGGACAGGTACAATGCGCTAAAGCTGGAACTTGAAACAAAAGAAGATGCAACCGGTGAAAATGACCTTACAAGGCCCCCTTTTCCGTATCCAACCGGATCGAGACATCCGATTTCAATAGTAAGAAAGGAGATCATTGATATTTTCTCCAGAATCGGTTTCACAGTATCGGAGGGACCGGAAATCGAGGATGACAATCATGTATTCACAAAGCTTAATTTTGCACCTGAGCATCCCGCCAGGGACATGCAGGACACATTTTACATATTCAGGAATTCAGAAGAAGATTCAGATCCGGGTGATATTTTGCTCCGGACTCACACCTCCTCTGTCCAGGTAAGAGTTATGCAAAATCAGAAACCTCCAATCCGTACTATCTCTCCCGGAAGGGTTTTCAGGAACGAAGCAATCTCCGCGAGGGCTCACTGTATCTTTCATCAGATAGAAGGATTGTACATTGACGAAAATGTTTCTTTTGCCGATCTCAAACAGACCCTGCTCTTCTTTGCAAGGGAGCTTTATGGCAAGGAAACGCAGATCCGTCTTCGCCCTTCCTATTTCCCTTTTACTGAGCCTTCGGCCGAGATGGATGTAAGCTGTGCGATATGCGGCGGTAAAGGCTGCAATGTATGCAAGTACACCGGCTGGCTCGAGGTTCTTGGCTGCGGCATGGTCCATCCGAATGTTCTTGAGGCCTGTAATATTGACAGTAAAAAATACACGGGGTTTGCTTTCGGAATGGGAATTGAGCGTGCAGCAATGCTCAGGTACCATGTTAATGATCTTCGCCTTTATTTTGAAAATGATCTCAGATTTCTCGATCAGTTTAAATCAACCATATAGACAGCTATGAACATAAAACAGTGGTTATTGTTAATTCCTTAACACAGCATCTGAATAAATGAAACAACACGATTTTCATGTTCCATTGTGTGATAAATGCTCACTTGAAACGGGTTCGATCTTCAAGCACCTGACGGCTGAAGAAGTCGAAATGATCAATTTCGAAAAGGATTTCAGGCAATACAAGCGCGGAGATGTACTGTACCAGGAGGGAAACCGGATAAGCGGCTTTTATTGTATCCACAACGGTATAATCAAGGTTTACAAGACAGGTTTTGACGGAAAGGAACAAATAATAAGGTTTGCGAAGGCGGGTGAAATTATTGCCTACAGGAGTGTCCTCAGCAACGAAGCTGCATGTACCTCGGCCAAGGTGATTGAAGACTGCCAGGTCTGTTTCATCCCATCGGAGATACTTACCTCATTCATTAAAACAAATTCTTCATATGCCCTCGAACTGCTTAAGCTTGCATGCCATGAGCTTGGCGAAGCAAATTCATTTATCACCGACATCGCCCAGAAAACTGTTAGGGAAAGACTGGCGGAAATACTTCTTCTCCTGGTAAATGATTTCGGCCTCGATGAACAAAACTATCTTAAAATCTCACTTACGCGGGAGGAGCTGGCCAATATAGTTGGAACAGCAACAGAATCAGTTATCAGGCTGCTTTCGGAATTCAAATCCGACAGGTTTGTCGAATTGAACGGAAGGAAGATAAAGATCCTTAATAAGAAGGAACTTGAAAAGATCAGCAATGTGCTGACCAGGATATAAAACACATACGAACAAAAGTTTATGACTCTCAGAAAAGGGTGCCGTTAAGATCGCGGCTGAATTGCTTGCCAAGATGCCTGTAGGCATGTTCTGTTGCTTCTCTTCCCCTTGGTGTTCGTTTCAGGTAACCTTCCTTTATCAGGAAAGGCTCATAAACCTCTTCGATGGTTCCGCTTTCTTCCCCGACGGCTGTCGATATCGTGTTCAGTCCAACTGGTCCTCCGGCGAATTTGTCAATTATTGCCGACAGGATCCTGTTATCCATCTCATCAAGGCCATGCTGGTCAATATTAAGGGATTTAAGGCCGTAGCGGGTTATTTCGATATCTATCTTTCCCGAACCCCTCACCTGGGCAAAATCCCTGATTCTCCTCAGAAGGGCATTTGCAATTCGCGGAGTTCCCCTGCTTCGCCGTGCAATTTCGACGGCTGCATCATTGTCAATTTTAACGTTGAGTATATCTGCTGACCTCTTTACAATTCCGGTAAGAACATTGTGATCATAGTACTCGAGATGAAAAGTGATCCCGAATCTTGCCCTCAGGGGGCTTGTAAGCAATCCTGAGCGGGTTGTCGCTCCAATAAGTGTGAAGTTATTAAGTGTGAGCTGGACCGACCTTGCAGAGGGTCCCTTATCCAGCATTATGTCGATCTGGAAGTCTTCCATTGCCGAATACAGATACTCCTCCACCACGGGGCTCAGCCTGTGGATCTCATCAATAAACAGTACATCTCCCTCCTGAAGGTTTGTTAGCAATCCGGCAAGATCGCCCGGCTTATCCAGGACAGGTCCGGAAGTGACCCTTAAATTGACTTTTAGCTCGTTTGATATAATGGCAGCCAGCGTCGTTTTCCCGAGACCTGGAGGGCCATGAAGTAATACGTGATCAAGAGATTCTCCCCTTTGCCTGGCTGCTGTGACAAAAACAACCAGATTTTCAATTATCTGCTTCTGTCCCTTGAAATCGTCAAAAGTAACAGGACGGA
>Ga0105106_10002927_pt1 | contig 12242 bp, 10 predicted proteins | sample PPLLaktember2015_5_FD_79109 | JGI IMG/M metagenome (GOLD analysis project Ga0105106, IMG submission 79109) | Freshwater sediment microbial communities from Prairie Pothole Lake near Jamestown, North Dakota, USA - PPLs Lake P8 Core (1) Depth... | ecosystem: Environmental > Aquatic > Freshwater >...
TGAGCTTTTCAGGCAGTTTTTCAGAGCGCATTCCTGCATTCAGATACTCAAGGTATCTTTCCAGCATAAAACCGGTTACCGGGATAAAAATGATCAGGAAAAAAATAAAGTTATGCATTAAACAGCAGGCATTTACAAAAAAAGAAGCAGGGCGCCTGTTTAAAATAAGTGTGGAATAAATATGTCTCGCTGCATTTCCTCGTGCTATAAGGATAGGCACCCTGCGGTACCACAAATATAATAAATTTTTTAAGTTAACAAACCACCGCACACATGAATTGTTTGTCCGCTTATATAAGAAGACAGGTCAGATGCCAGGAATAAAGCTGTATTTGCCACATCCTCAGGGGTCCCGCCACGTTTTAATGGTATTTTATTAATCCAGTCACTTTTTATATCAGGAGGTAATTTATCAGTCATTTCAGTAAGAATGAATCCCGGAGCAATGGCGTTACACCTGATATTCCTTGAACCAAGCTCTTTGGCGACACTTTTTGTAAATCCGATTATCCCGGCCTTGGAAGCCGAGTAATTGCTCTGTCCGGCATTTCCTGAAACGCCCACGACCGAACTCATGTTAATGATCGAGCCATTTTTCTGCTTCAGCATCGTTTGAAGCACTGCCTTTGTCAGGTTAAAAACTGACTTGAGATTTACCGAAATTACAGCATCCCACTGTTCTTCAGACATCCTCATCAGAAGAGTATCTTTAGTTATCCCTGCATTATTAACCAGGATATCTATTTTCCCGAAATCGTTAACAATTTCATCAACAACCCTTTGTGAATCCTTAAAGCTGGATGCATTTGAAATATATCCTTTGATTTTAGCATTATGGGCTTTAATCTCCTCAATGGTATTCAGGAATTCTTCATCCTCAGCAATATTTGTTATTGCTATTGATGCTCCCTCCAGCGCAAACCTCATGGCAATAGCTTTTCCTATTCCCCTTGATGCACCGGTTATAAGAGCCGTCTTTCCTTCGAGTAGTTTCATGATGATTTTTTTTGAATTCGTGCAAATATATATAATAAGGACATGCCATGGCATGTCCTTATTTGTTTTTTGTTTTTAAAACCATTTCCACCGTCACCCCGATATCCGCAGGCGAATTAACAACATGGATACCGCATTCCTTCATAATTTCGATTTTCGCTGCTGCGGTATCGGCCTTCCCTCCTATTATGGCGCCTGCATGACCCATTCTGCGGCCTTTAGGAGCCGTCTTACCGGCAATAAAACCAACGACCGGTTTGGTTCCATGAGTTCTTATCCATTCTGCAGCATCGGTCTCCATCGTACCGCCAATCTCTCCTATAATTACAATAATTTCAGTATCATCATCCTTCATCATAAGCTTTACGGCATCGAGGGTTGTGGTGCCTACAACGGGATCGCCTCCTATTCCAATGCAGGTCGATTGTCCCATTCCCAGTTTCGTTACCTGATCAACAGCTTCATAGGTAAGTGTCCCTGACCTTGATATTATTCCAACGTTCCCCTTGTTGTGTATAAATCCCGGCATTATTCCGACTTTGGCTTCACCCGGGGTAATAATACCGGGGCAGTTCGGACCTATTAATACCGAATTAAAAGATTTCAGATACTCCTTTACCATAACCATATCAGATACAGGAATGCCTTCGGTTATCGCAACAATCAGCCTGATGCCTCCTGCTGCAGCCTCCATTATAGCATCGGCACCTGACTGAGGTGGTACAAAAATTATTGAAACATCCGCTCCTGTTGCCTTTACAGCATCCTTAACAGTGTTAAAGACCGGCAGTCCAAGGTGTGTCTGTCCCCCTTTTCCGGGAGTTACGCCTCCGGCAACACAGGTACCGTATTCAATCATTTGAGATGCATGAAACGTTCCTTCACTGCCTGTAAATCCCTGTACAAGGACATGTGAATTTTTATTTAACAGAATACTCATAAAAATCAGATGTATAATGAAATATAACAGATAATATTCAGGCTGTCCGCCTGCTTTTATATTATCCTGAACATCAAATATACCTTATTTATTTATTCCTTTTAGCTATATTTGAAATTATAAAACATTGATCCCGGATTTCAATGGTCAATATCGAGCCAGTACTCTATATCGGAATCTCGCAATCATTTTTTGCAGGCCTGCTGATCTCAACCAAAAAGCCTTATAATATTGCGAACAGGCTTATGGCAGCCTGGCTTTTCCTTATCTGCATTGAAATGATCTTTGCACTGATCAACAGTACCGTAATAGAGATGTACTCTTTCCCATTTATAACATTTACTTACGGACCCCTTCTATATCTCTACATTCGGTTTATGACCAGTCCGGACAGAAAATTTAACTGGCTGGCGTTATTGCACTTCATTCCCTTTCTGAGCTTTTTTACCGTATCCGTAATATTCCGGTCTGAACCTCTTGTAAGGGATCTGCGAAGCTTCTTCAGACCCGATAAATTAATCTCATTACGAATCATCTACTCCATTTCATATTTCCTCTCTATTACCATTTACAGCACGCTGTCATTTATTGAAATAAAGCATCACCAGGATAATCTGAAAAACATGGTTTCTTTTACTTCCCGGAAGATAACACTGAACTGGCTTAAGATTCTTTCAATAAGCTTTTATGTTGCCAATTTCATTTTATTCATCCTTGGCGGACTCAATATGATAGGAAACATCATCCCTTTCGATCCGTATTTTGTAATTTTTGGTTTTATTGCTTTATTTTCAATTGTTTACAGTTTTTACGGGATAAAACAACCTGTAATTTTCGGGGAAGTGGTCCCCCCGGATAATAATGAGAAAAGAGAGACTGAAAGATATTCAAGGAGTGGCCTGAAAGATGTTCAGGCAGATAAATAACTGAAGAAGCTTCTCTCATACATGGAAACAAACAAACCATTTCTTGATGGTGATCTGACGATACAGGACCTGTCGGCCAAAACAGGAATTCCCCGGCATCATATCACCCAGGTTCTGAATGAAAAATATAAAAGGAATTTCTTCACATTCGTTAACGAATACAGGGTGAAAGAGGTTATTGAACGCTTCAGCGATACGAAATACAATCACTATACCATCCTGGCAATCGCCCTCGATGCCGGTTTCAATTCGAAGGCCACTTTCAACTCTTTTTTTAAGAGCCAGACCGGCCTCACCCCCAGTCAGTACAGGGAAAGAAAGACAGGGATAACTAAATAAACACTTTAGCCCGATCTCAGCGGGACAGACATCAACTATCAGCAATTGACGTACAGTATAAGCGGATAAGACGACGCGTTTTTATTATTTGCTTTTATTTGCGGCAAAATAACAATAATGAAGGCAGCATTGTTATCAGCCGGGCTGTTCCTTTTTATCAGCATACTTGCCTGCGGCCAGGATACTCTTTTGGTTAATGACCCTGAGCCCAGTTCAACCGGTAAAACACTGGGCGGATTTGTCAGAGGAGGACTCTATACCTGGGTTGATAAAGCTGATGATAAACTATATGCTCCAAGTGCATTTTCTGATATCGGACTGAATCTTGAAGCCGGGAATGATAATAATTTCAGGGCATTTGCAGATCTCCGCTTCAGATACGGGACCGAGTTTCAGGAGCCGGTAACTAAATTTGATGTCCGTGAAGCCTGGGTGGGTGTCAATGGTAAAAAATGGAACCTTGAGATGGGGCAGAAAATAATCAAATGGGGCCGCTGTGATTTTACAAATCCGACTTCGAAGCTCTCTCCCCAGGATCTCGTTGTACGATCACCCGACAGGGAGGATATGAACCTGGGAAACCTTCTTTTATCTGCGGATTATTCTCCCTGGGAAAAAGTAAATTTTGAAGCTGTAATAGTTCCCTACTACAGAGCTTCTGTACTGATTGTTGAACCGATCCCCCTACCCGATTATGTAGTCATTAATGAGCTAAAATCCCTCCAGACTGATAAGGGGATGTTCAGTTACGGACTTAAGACTGATTTCCGGTTTCAGATGTTCGACTGGAGCCTCTCCTGGTTCAATGGCTATGATCCGATGCCAGGCATAGCATTGACAACATTTAACCTCGACCTCAGTCAGCCGGTTCCGGTCCTATTTCTCGAATTGTCAGAAAAACCATATAAGATCAGGGTTTTAGGAATTGATTTTGAAACTGCAGCCGGTCCTGTGGGCATTCGCGGAGAGGCAGCCTGGTCAGATCCTCTGCTTTCCTATGAAACAGATGAATATGTTCCCCTCCCTGAGATTAAGTATGTTGCCGGGGTTGACTGGGCAACCGGAATCTGGAGATTTACCGGAGAATACAGCGGAAAATACATTATTGATTTTGCACCTTCAGAGGTTGATCCCATCATTGGAACTGGTATCGATTTTTCGCAGATGGCTGCAATGTTCGCCATTCCGGAATTTGATCCTGAAGCTTATGTAAAGCAGCAGGTAGGGGCGTTTAACAGGCTCTATAATTATCAGTTAAATGAGTACTATCATTCTGCCGGACTGCGGGTGGAAGGCGAAATGTTATATGGTAAATTTTTACCTTCCGTGTTCACAATTTATAATTTTACTTCACGCGATCTCCTGATAATTCCCGAAATGAAAATAAAACCGGCCGATGGTTTGGCAATTACTATCGGGGCTGAAATCTATAGCGGGATGAAAGATTCGCTTTTCGACCTGATCGATGATTTTATGAATGGTGTATATGTTTCACTGAGAGTTGATTTTTAAAGTTATGACAGATTTTATTTTCAGATACAGATGGGTCATTATCATTTTATGTCTTCTTACCGGAGCTTTATCGCTATTGGTAATCCCCAGGACCAAAGTCGATCCTGAAATGAGAAATTATATACCCCAATCAATTGAATCAAGAATTGAAACAGATAAGATCGAAAGTGAATTCGGTGTACAGGACCTGGTTATTATTATGTTTTCTGATGACAATATTTTAAGAAACGATAATTTAAATCAAATTAAAGCTATAGATAAGTCTATCTCAAGAATAAGTGGAGTAAGCAGCCGGATATCACCTTTTACCATTAAAAGCATTTCAAGCGAAGAGGGTATGATGACTGTTGACCCTTTGATAAAAGAAATTCCTTCAGATACTGGTGAGTTAAGACAACTGAGTAACAGGATCCTTCTAAACAGGTTTGCCCAGGGTATTGTTGTCTCATCAGACCTTACAACAGCATCTATCACTGCAACAATAAACAATTCAGAAACTGAGAAAACAACCCTTCACGAGATTGATTCGGTTATTAATTCCAATCCCGGCAGAACAATAATAACAAAAGGAGGTCTTCCGTACATAAGGCAAAGCATCTTAAAGGATGTCAGCAGGGACGGAGTAATACTAATACCTGTCTCACTTATTATTATGCTTGTAATACTGAAGGTAAACCTGGGATCGTGGCGAAACGTAATAATGCCCTTCAGCGTGGTGGTTCTGACAACTGCATTCAGCATTGCATTAATACCCCTGTTGAGCTGGAAGATCTCAATTATTACCCTTCTCGTACCGATTATTCTCGTTGCAGTCGCAAATAACTATGGAATATATCTTGTCTCGAGGTTTCAGGAGCTGGGAAAATTACATCCCGGATCTACGAAAAAAGAGCTGATGCACAAATTATTGAATTCGCTGAATATGCCTATTCTCTTTAGCGGATTAACAACTATTGCAGGTGTCCTGGGACTACTTACCCACTCCATCATTCCTGCCAGGCAAGTTGGGGTACTCGCCGCTGCAGGCGTATCTGTTGCTCTGCTGATGAGTCTTCTTTTTATCCCGGCCATGATATTTATAAGCGGGACCAGACTGACTTCAAAAAAGAAGTCCGGTGACAGTACAAGGTTATTTGAGAAAACCCTGAGTAGATTGTCCGGCTTAATTATCAATTATCCCGGCAGGATACTGTTGGTTTCTGCAATCGTTATTCTTTTAATCTCTTCAGGAATTTTACTCCTCAGAATAAATACAAATCAGGAAAACTACTTTTCGCGTAAGCATCCGATTCGACAGGCTTCGGAAATTATAAACTCAAAATTCGGAGGATCACAATCAATTTCTATTATGATAAAAGGAGATATAAAAGATCCTGAAATAATGAAAAGGATTGATATTCTTACAAGGGAAATTGAACAGGAAAATGGAGTTGGAAATGTTTTCAGTATATCTCAGGTTGTCAGAGAGATGAGCAAAGCTATCTACACAAGTACTGAACAAGGATATAATGCCATTCCGGAAACACGCGAAGCTATTGCCCAAATGTTTGAACTTTATAACATGAGTGGCAGTCCGGACGATTTTAAACAATTGACGGACCTCGAAAATTCCAGAGCTCATATTCTTATCAGAATGTCAGAACCTGAAAACGATATCATAAATTCAGTTAAATCGAAGATTTCAGAACTGACTTCCAATTTCCCGGCTGAAGTAAGCGTTGGAGGATATGCCCTTATCATGGCTGACTTTGCTCAGTCTATCATTAAGGGCCAGATTTCATCACTGAGTTTCGCTATTATTACAGTATTTCTGCTGTTATCTTTAATATTCAGATCTTTTAAAGGAGGGCTGATCGGTTCTATTCCCCTGATTGCATCCATAATGATCCTGTTTGGTTTTATGGGATATACAAAAATAGCCCTGGATGCAGCCACAGCCCTCCTCTCATCTATTATGATCGGTGTTGGAGTCGATTTTACTATTCAGTACTTATGGTGTTTTAACCAGCAGGTCAGGAATGGACTATCTTACCCCAAAGCAACTGCAATATCAATGAAGACAATCGGTCGCAGCATAATTATTAATGCTTTCAGTGTAATGGCAGGATTCTCAGCACTGATATTTTCAGGATTCATCTCGATCCGGTTTTTCGGCTACCTGGTTATAATTTCTATCGGATCGTGCCTTATCGGGGCCCTCGTAATTATACCGGCTTTCCTTATGAAATATAAGCCGGGCTTTATTGGATTTGAAACAGGAAATAAAAAATTAAGAGAAAATGAAAAAGAAAGCACTATTGCTGGTGTTAATACTGCCGCTTTTACAAGCAGCAGCGCAACAGCCTGACGCCCTTCAGATAATGAATAAAAGCCGGGATCTCAGCATCACCGGTTCCTTAAGTGCAAATATCAATCTTACCATTACTGAAAAAAGCGGTTCGATACGGAACAGGACCATATCAATGACCTCCAAAAGCTATCCTGACGGACTGGAAAAAAGGTTTATCAGGTTTATTGAGCCTGCTGATGTTAAGGGAACATCAATGCTGGTGTTTGACAATAAAAACATTGCGGATGAGATGTGGATATATCTTCCGGCACTAAAGAAAACACGCAGGATTGTGACTACTGAAAAGGGTAAAAGTTTTATGAGTTCAGAGTTCTCAAACGCCGACATGGCATCTCCTTCCGTTTCTGACTTTACGCACAGGCATCTTAAGGAATCCGGTACAAACAACCAGTGGATTATTGAAAGCACTCCTGTCAATGAAGATAAAGCTGATGAATACGGCTACTCAAGGAAGTTAAGCTATGTCAGCATTAACAATAACCAGGTTCAGAAGATGGAGTTTTATAATTTCGATAATGAGCTGTTTAAGATAATTGAAATAAAGAGCATTTTTCCTCTGACAGATGGAAAGTTTATGGTAAAGGACATGGTTGCCAGCAACCTGGCTACAAACCGTAAATCGCAGATCCTTTTCACCAAAATTAACGAGGGTATAAAGGTTGATGATTCCTATTTCACTGTACAGAACCTTGAAAGGTAGTTCTGGGTGCTAGGTCCTGGGTCCTTGGTGCTGGGTACCAGGCTATTATAAATCAATCTATTAATTACCCGGCAACCAGTACCCAGTACCAAGTACCAAGTACCCGGTACCTGGCAACATTTAAATATTGTTTTCATGGTTTAATAATGGTACCGTCACTCTTTCGCAGTGTCCAGTTCGATTTTGTTCCGATCGGATATTTTGCAGCTTCTTTTTCATTGATATCGACACCAAGTCCGGGAGCCTCATTGATATACATATACCCATTCTTATAGGTCTGGCAGCCAGGGAAAACAGCCTGTGCTTTTTCGTTCCAGAAATGTGACTCCTGGATCCCAAAGTTCCATACTGCCAGGTCGATATGAGCATTTGCCGCGTGTCCGACCGGAGAAACGTCGCCAGGTCCGTGCCATGCGGTTTTTACGTTGAACCACTCACCCAGCCTGGCAATTTTTATGGCAGGTGTGATACCGCCTATCTGCGAAAGATGGACCCTTATATAGTCAAATAACTGATCGGCCATATAGTCCCTGAATTCATTTATATTGTTGAACAATTCGCCCATCGCTATCGGAACTGTTGTGCTGGTTCTCAACTGCCTGAACCATTTCATGTTTTCAGGTGAAAAAGGATCCTCAATGAAATATGGCCGGTACGGCTCAAGCCTTTTAATCAGATTAATTGCATCCAGCGGCTCCACCCGTTCATGAATATCATGCAAAAGCTCAACATCTTCGCCGCACTTTTTCCTGACATAATCAAACATCTCAGGCACCCGCTTAAGATAAGTACGCTGATCCATGAACATATCCTGCTCCCGTCCAAAACCGGCTTCTTTGAAATCAGGCTGTTTCTCCATTGTTCCTACCCCTCCGTAGCCGCCCTGCTGGATCCTCACATGCCTGAATCCCTGCTCCATGAATTGCTGGACACGTTCTGTCAGCGATTCCGGAGTCGGTCCGCTTGCATGGGCATAACAATCAACCGCAATTCTGCATTTTCCGCCAAGAAGCTGATATACAGGCATATTTGCTCTCTTCCCCTTGATATCCCACAAAGCTTCGTCGAGTCCACTCAGGGCATTGTTCAGAACAGGCCCGTTGCGCCAGTAAGAACTTACATATGCCGATTGCCACATATCTTCAATATTATCAACATCCTTACCTGCACAAAAATCATTAAGATAATTGTCTATTGCAGCAACTACTGCCACAGCCCTCTGTGTAAATGTTGCACAACCCAGACCGAAGAGGCCCGGCTCGGTAGTTTCGACCTTTACCACGACAAGATTTGATCCTTCAGGTGAAGTTGCTATTGCTTTGACGCTTTTGATTTTAATTGGTGGAATACCTGCTGCCCAGGATGGAGTTACATGGGTTTCTGCCCTGGCGGTAGAACTTGTGAATAATCCCATTATTCCTGCTGCGGAACCTGCTGTTAATAATTTCACAGCATCCCTGCGTGCGAGTTGTGGAGGCGTAACATTTTTTTTCATGTTCTGTAGTATTTATATCATAATTACCGTCATTCCGAGCGAAGCGAGGAATCTCCTCCTCATTGGTAGTATTTATTGTACTGTCATTCCGGGCGAAGCGAGGAATCCTCTCCTCCTGAGTTCAAAAATGATCAGGCCTTAGGTTTCATCCATTCCAGCTGTTTTTCAAAATTATCCGGAAGTTTGTACTGTTTAATATGATCTTCAAGTCTTTCTCCTATAATCTCGATCTTACTCAGATCAGCATTGCCTAATCCCATGCTGGAACAATGGTTAAGGTAACCGATCTTCGAAAAATCAATCCCCATAAGTTCTGCTCCTACCCGGTCGGCCGACAGCCAGTCCTGGCTTACCACGCATACCCTGTGATCAACCGGTGTTCCAAGTGTCGGCCCGTTATGCTCCATCCCCGTATGCCCGTCAATTATCGCCAGATCGGGATGTAACCGCTGTGCCAGTGATGCCATATTGAAGTTTATTGCATGAAATCCGCTCCCGTGAATCAGTCTTTTATAGCTTACCGATCCGGCTAAAGATTCCTTAGCCTTTTCTGAAAACCTTATATCTTCGTTGTAAAGCGTGAATCCATGATCCTTTATTGGCGAACCAAACACAATATTCTTAAGCGATAAAGTAGCCCCAACGGTATTGTGGGTCTTCATCCTGGCAACGGAAACCACATAAGTCTCCTGATCGAGTATTACACGTGATACCTTGATCCTGTATGGTTTGAAATCGCGCTCATTCAGAACATACATTATTTCAAAAGGCTCATCGTCGAGATCAACAAGTTTTACCGGATATTTTGACAGCAGGCTGTAATAGCCGTAATTGTCAAATCCCTCCAGTGTAGAACCGCTGGCTGATGATTCAGCGATAATGACATTATTTATCTTGTTGATTGATTTAAGGAACTCTAAAATACCCTCAAGTGACTCAACATGGGTACATGCAAGCGGAACATAAATGAGGACATTATTAGGTTTAAGGACGACACGGCGATTTCCGATTGCCTGTTTTATTTGTTTTGAAAACGGTTTAAGTGCCCGGAATACCATATCAGCCCTGTCATCTCCTGCAGAAATTGAAACAGAAGTTCCCTGTGTCTCAATGAAGTTTGATGAACCAATAATCTCAAAAGGTTTTAAAAAGGAGATTGCTGCTCCGCCAATTAACGACGATCTGATGAAATCACGGCGATTATAATGTTTCATATTTGGTTGTTTAACCACAGAGTCGCACGGAGTTAATACTGAGTTGCACTGTTTACTTTTCGTATACATCTACTCCGTGAAACTCCGTGTAAATCTGTGGTTTATGATTTTTTTTGCTTGTTATATTCCAACCAGTTTTAACATCCTAAACTAAAAATGTTTATTAATTATGAATAAAAAATAGTTGACACTACATGAGGGGAACCAATTACCTTCTGACTTCCGTCTTCCATCTTCTCAATTTAAATTTACTCAAATTTCCGAATTTCAATTCATATTTTCTGCTATGCTTTCAAAGTTTCCTAAATTTACCTCTGAAATAAATTAATCGATGTTAAGGAAAGAAGAGACCATCTGTGCCCAGGCTACCGCATCAGGCGGAGCTGTTTCAATGATCAGGATAAGCGGTCCTCTGAGCTTTGATATCTGTGAAAGTATTTTCTTCCCTGCTTATAAAAGTCTTAATATTAAAGAGCAGGACGGATTTAAGATTATCCATGGTGAAATCCGGGATGGCAATGAACTCATTGATGATGTCCTGGTAAATATTTATAAATCTCCTAACTCATATACAGGAGAAGATTCAATCGAAATATCCTGCCATGGATCAGCATATATTATTTTCAGAATCCTTCAATTACTGATCAGTAAAGGAGCTGTGTCGGCACAACCTGGAGAATTCACTCAGAGAGCATTTATGAATGGTAAAATGGATCTTTCGCAGGCCGAAGCAGTTGCTGACCTTGTTTCATCAGGAACAAAAGCTGCTCACAGGATTGCGGTAAATCAGATGCGGGGAGGATTTTCTTCCGAAATCGGCAAGCTCCGGTCAGAACTGCTTAAGTTCGCTTCGCTGATTGAAATGGAACTTGATTTCGGGGAGGAGGATGTTGAATTTGCCGAAAGGAAAGAGCTTGGTTCAATAATTCGGAAAGTCAGGGATCTTGCAGACAAGCTTGCTGATTCATTCAGTGTTGGTAATGTCATAAAAAATGGCATTCCTGTCGCCATCATAGGAAAGCCCAATTCGGGTAAATCAACCTTGCTCAATTCACTGTTGAATGAAGAGAGGGCAATTGTATCGGAAATACCCGGTACCACCAGGGATGTAATAGAGGACACGATAATTATTAATGGATTAGAATACAGATTTATAGATACTGCAGGCTTACGTGATACTTCAGATATAATAGAGACACTTGGAATCAGAAAAACAAATGAAAAAATATTGCAGGCTTCGGTTATTCTGCTGGTAGATGAAATCTCTGAATCACCCGTTCTGATAAATCAGAGAGCTGATTCGATCAGAAAGAAGATCACCGGCTTTGAAAAACGACTGGTAGTGCTCATTAACAAAATTGACGAGGGAGACCAAGCTTCGATAGATAATCTTAAAAATAAGATTTACCTCGACATTGACGATTCTCTACTGTTCATTTCTGCAAAAAAACTGACAGGTCTTGACAAACTTCGTTCAAAACTGGGTAAAATACTCGACAGGGAGCCTTTAAGCAATGAAGAGGTAATAATTACTAACCTTAGGCATTACGAAGCTCTGAGGCACGTTTCTGAAAGTCTGGGAAGGGTTATTGACGGGATTGCCGAAAATATTCCTGATGACCTGATAGCCATCGATATCCGGCAGGCTATTCATTTCCTGGGTGAGATAACCGGTGAAATAACCACTGATGAGATACTTGGGAACATATTTAAAAATTTTTGCATCGGAAAATAATTAACCTTCTTTTATCCTATTTGTTCTAATAACAA
>Ga0105106_10002928_pt1 | contig 12241 bp, 14 predicted proteins | sample PPLLaktember2015_5_FD_79109 | JGI IMG/M metagenome (GOLD analysis project Ga0105106, IMG submission 79109) | Freshwater sediment microbial communities from Prairie Pothole Lake near Jamestown, North Dakota, USA - PPLs Lake P8 Core (1) Depth... | ecosystem: Environmental > Aquatic > Freshwater >...
AATCCTAAACAGCATGATAAAGAACCAGAGATACTGGCATGCACCATTATCAGAAAAATGTCTAAAAGACAGTTGACATTAATCACAGTTGCTCGCTCCGTGTTTTCCCCAAACACACGGAGCGGGTACCGTTTCAGGGTAGGAAGAGAACAGTCCAGTAATGGGCTTTCTGGTCACGAGACAATGCCGTTGACAGCGATCCCGGATGCGTCTATAAAGCAGCCTAGCCTAAGTCTCGGGAATGTGCGGGGCTTCCCCGCTCGGTCAATGACAGACAAATCACATCAATTAGGAGGAATTCATGGCAGAAAAGAAAGCACCCAAGAAATCGGCTAAGAAAGCACCAACCAAGAAGGTAAGTGCGGCAAAGGCGCCGATGACCAAGTCGGCTATGTTGGAGCAGATAGCTCAGAACACGGGTTTGGCCAGGAAACAGGTCTCAGCGGTCTTCGACGAGCTGGCTACGGTGATTGAAAGCCACCTAAAGAAAGGTGGCGTAGGTCAGTTCACGTTTCCTGGGCTCATGAAGATTGAGGTTAAACGCAAGCCAGCGACCAAGGCTCGCAAGGGCATCATGCCGTTCACGGGCGAGGAAACGATTTTCAAGGCGAAGCCAGCACGTAACGTCGTCAGGATCCGTGCGCTGAAAAAAGTTAAGGACATGGTGGCGTAATGGCCACTGACTGAACGCTCGTAGGCGATGCCGCACATACGCAAGTGCCCATGGGTCTTTCAAAGATCCGTGGGCCTTGCGCTTGGTGACCCCTTCAGGCGATCACCGATGCCCCCCCTTGGGTGGTCAATTCCGCCACATCTACCTCCAGCCCTGAGCGTGGCATATGATGGCCACAAGAGTCACCAAATACACAAGCAGGACACTGCAAAGTGACCCTCACGAAAGCCGACATTGCCGAGACGGTTCGGAAGACAAGGGGCTTCACCAGTTCCGGATCAGTCCACATAGTTCGATCCGTCCTGGAGTTTATCATGTGGTGGGGAAAAACGGAAACGAGCCCTTCCATGCCAGAATCGAGAAAGAGGGCGGATCGTGGTTGGCAGACCAGAGATAGACGGCACACAGGAACAGCAGTAAGCAGTTCTCCCAGCCACCTCTTGATCAAAGCGAGAGGTGATTTGCCCAAGGTATGACAACATGGTTAAGTGATAAGCAGCCCATCACCATTTTCAAGTATTGAGTTGCTACTCAAAAACGCATAAACGCCATTCCAGATCAGCCACTTGACAAGTTTATGTTAGGAAAATACTGTTGGAATATGCGAGGTTCACGGTTGTAAAAGGATTATCGCGTACCGTCGACCAGGTTGGGTTTGCATCCTGGACGATGGAATTGGAGGCCATTGCAGAGGTTTAAGGAGAAATCATGAAAGACAAAAAAGCCTTGACAGCACCTTGTGGTTTAGCCTGTTTCCTCTGCGAATTGTACACGGACAATTTGACAGATGAACTGACCGAATTGATTCATGTCAGACGGGGAGTGCCGAAGGAAGAAGTAGCTTGCAAAGGTTGCCGTCAAGAAGACGGAAATCATTATCATTTGGCGCAGGGATGTGCAACTCTGGATTGTGCCAAGTCCAAGGGTGTGGAATTATGCTCTGACTGCGGAGATTTTCCGTGTGTCCTGTTGGCGCCAACCGCCGACCAAGCCGCCAAGTACCCACATAACATGAAGGTCTACAATCTCTGCCGGATCAAGAAAGTCGGACTTGATACCTGGGTTGAGGAGGAAGCCGCACAAATACGCAAGAAGTATTTTACGGGCAAATTTGTTGTAGGCAGCGGCCAAGCAGATTGAAAGGCCACCACACTCGGTACGCCTTATGACAACGAGATGCAGCCGACTCGTTACGCTCACGGCGGATCACCGCGTTAGGCTTTTAGACCGACGAATGTTGATGTCAATCGCTATCCAAGGATAGTACCAACATGGCTAGAAAGTCATTTCCGTTGTCCAAAGTCTATAGTTTGCTCGAGCCGGGGCCGGTTGTCATGCTCACGACCGCCCGTGATGGGTATCCAAACATCATGACTATGTCATGGCACACAATGATCGAGTTTGAGCCACCGCTAGTGGGTTGTGTCATCAGCAATAGCAACTATTCCTTCGGTCTGTTGAAGGCAACTAACGAATGCGTGATTAACATCCCGACAGTGGAGATAGCTGAAAAGGTCGTGGGTTGTGGCAATACGTCGGGTGCGAAAATAAACAAGTTCGAGACATTTTGTCTCACACCGAAGCCTGCTTCACAAGTCGGAGCACCTCTCATTGAGGAATGCTATGCAAATCTCGAGTGCCGGGTGGCTGACACAAAGATGGTAAACAAGTATTGTTTATTTGTCGTTGAAGTTATCAAGGCATGGATTGACCCCACGATCAAAAACCCGCAAACGATTCATCATCTTGGAAGAGGCCGCTTCATGGTTGCAGGTGAAAAGATCAAGTTAAAATCCAAGATGAAGTAGTGCCAGGGCGCCTAACAACCGCATCCAGGACGATGCGGCAGAGCCGCGCCGTTGACGGCCGGCGTTACGATTTGTAGCGAAACTGTCGAAAAAGGCCATCTTGAGGGAAAAGGCAGTTTTGGGCGGTGATTCAACCAATACTTATCCTTGGATCGCCGAATGTGGAGAAGGTCGTTTTCCATCTATCAAGCACCGAACTTTTCGATAAGGCGTTTCGGACAGGCCACCTGTAAGCTCCTGTAACAAAGACCAGAACTCTGCTTCCCACTTAGATACGCAGGGGTAAAGGGACTCCATGCGGGGGCATTTCCCTTCGCATACTCTACATTCTAATCATTACGCTCAAGATTCAGTTGTGACAGAGCTTGGAGACCCGAACAAAGAAGGGCGTGTGTGGAAATGAAAAACGCACCCCTCTACCTCAACTCCCTGACAAGTCTGGCACCCATGTCGAAGGCTTTCTCACAATCGATCGGAAATACTTCCGCCCGCACCTTCGCCTTCTGCTCGGGATCAAAACATGGTGCGTACACTTTTGAATAATCCTCAAACTGATAGGTATCATAACTGCAGAGCGTTTCCGAGGCTCCAAGGATCATCCGCATCAGCCTTTGATTTGCAGCGATATGTTTATCAAAGCCGCGCTCTCTTGCCATTTCTTTGGTGGCTCCCAGTGTGTAGATGAAGGCAGTCCGTACCTTTCGGGATAAGAGAGATTCCCGAGGATCAGTATATGTGAACAAGGGAAAGAACAGGCGCTCCAGGAATGATCTCATCTCTCCGGTGACCGTTCCAAAATAGATCGGGGATCCCAGGATAATGACATCTGCTTCGGTAACTTTCTTCAAAACTGGCGTCAACCCATCCTTGACTGCACATTTGCCGTAGCTTTTTCCGGTTTTCCTCTTACAAGTGAAGCAGCTTATACAGCCTTTGTAGTTGAGGTCGTAAAGATGAAGCAACTCCGTTTTCGCTCCCTGTGACCCAGCACCTTCAAGGGCCTTTTCGAGCAAGGTAGCTGTGTTCCAATTCTTCCTGGCGCTTCCATTGACACCAATAGCCTTCACGGGTCTACCTCCTATGGTTAGATACTTCCTGGACACGGTGGGACGAAAAATGCATAATGCAGCATCGTTGCACCCTGATCGTCATTTGCTATATCATAGGTCTATGATCACTGGCATCCAAATTGCGACAACGCCAAACAGCTATATTGACTGTGCCCCTAAGAAAGAATGCTTTTTTACCTCTCCCCTTCCTATCGGTGATCTTTCTTAGAGGTTCATTTTGCCTGAAGTAGGTTTCAGTGACAGGAGATGCGTGTGAAAAATAAAAACCAGGTGAAGAAGAACAAGGAGCTGCCGCAAAAAGGATGCCAATCTCGCTTCTCTGCTAGACTCCCGAGAGGAACCTCAGAGAAAGGCGCGGTTTTCATTAGGGGAAAGGTAGATCAGGTGGGTGGTGAAAAGGGACACCGTTGAATCCGGGCAAGAAATAATGGGATTGGCCCCTAACACTTTGTTGACGTACCTAATACGTAAAAGTTATTTTGATATTCCAGTTCCTTTTGGTGATTAGTTAATTTTCCGGAGGACCGGAATAAAGAAATACATTTGTAAGGTGATAACAATGCAGGCGAGTGCAATGATTGCAAGACCGAGTTGTGGGCCCAATGTTTCTGCAAGGCCGCCCGAAAGAACAGCACCGACCGAGACAAAGCCCCTATCAAGGCTCATCAGGCTTAAGACGCGTCCGTGGAAATTCAACGATGATTGTTCAAGTAACAGTGAGATGTTTAATGAATTATAGCAGGTTGTCATACAACCGGCGATGATCAGAGCAATTGCGGAAAGGAAGACCCCCCGGCTCTGTGAAAGGAGTAGGAGGGCTAACCCGAAAACAACAAGAAAACCCATCAATATCAAACCGCGCCAGGGTAGCTGCCGGATAGAGGCCATCGTCAGGGAGCCGATGAGGGCACCCACACCGGTGAGGGCCAGCATCCATCCGGCTCCGGAACGTCCGATATGCAGGACATCAAGCGCCAACAGAGGCACGAATACCTGCTGATAGGGATGGCCTATTACGAAAATGACAAGCGCCATACCCACCAGATATAATATTCTGCGGTTAGCCGCCATATAGCGAAATCCCTCCAGCAGGTCATGAAGTATTAAAGTCTTTCCATCTGCCTCTGCTTTTTCCAACGTTGAACCGGGTGGTGGAGTGTTTTGCGTTAATGCGATTCTTGCCGTCGACCAGAGGACAAAACCAAAAATAATGGCGTTCATTAGATAGACTTGGCCATAGTCAAAAAAAATGAGCGATAAACCGGCCATGCTGGCGCCCAATATGCGCATTATGTTCATGGCTGCTGTGTTCAGAGCTATGGCGTTGAGCATGATGTCTGACGGAACAATGCGGGGTATCATAGATTGTCTGGCCGGCTGGTTAAAAGCCATAGAGCCTCCGGAGATAAAAGCCGTGATGAAAACGTGCCAGACTTCAATACTTCCGGTGAGTAGAAGGATAGCCAGTATGAGATGCATTGTCATGGTGACAGATTGGCTGGACATCAATACAAGCCGTTTGTTATACTTGTCGGCCACAACACCGGCAAGAAGTCCGAAAAGTAACTGGGGTGCCATTCTCACCGCAACCACAAATCCAACCTGAAGGGGTGATCCGGTCAACTCGAGGATAAGAAGAGGGCGAACAACCTGCTCCATCCACATGGTTGCCGAATGACCGAGTTGTCCCAGCCACACATAACGGAAATTCCGATAGCGGAGGGCCTGGAAGGTACTAGGGATTTTTATTCCTTTTTTATCAGGCAGTTCTTGTTTTTCCATATTCAAACCAGACACTCTATTCATTGATTCGGTAAACCACCAGGTCTGTTGCTGGACTAGTAAAGGTTGACAGATAGGGAAGTACCAGTAACCTTCCCTCAAGTGAATCGATCAAAACACACAAGAGGAAAGTTCAAAACGCTAATGCTCTTATATACACCGACGCAACAAGTGAATCCAATGCTTCCGGATATCACGCTGAATAGAGCGAGGCGACCCTCAACCGATCAGAGATCCCAAGGATTGCAGGTTCTATGCTTACGGATTTACAGAAAGCGCTCTCTCCCGTCAAGGTAGAACTGTGCTCTCATTTCGTGGGGTCTCATACCCCATTGAAGCAGTCATGAGATCCCCCACCTCAATCACACCGCAAGCGCAAGCTCTATCTACCTACAGATGTTCCGCTTCATTTCATAGAACTAGGGGCAACCGGGAAAGGATATGGACGATGAGAAGAGTTGCTTTTCCTCGCCTCTCGTAGTATTTCTGTATTGAACCTGATTTGTAGTGCAAACACCAAAACATTTTGTCGATGTATTATTGAACGGTGCATGTGGCATACATAAACTTAAACGAAAAAGATGGGAGAATTTGTCATGTCAAACGTTGTGAAAAGTCTGAAAGCGGAAATTGCCAGGATCAGCAAAAGAGAAGCAAGGAGTGCCACTCAGGGTATCGGAAAGTCCAACACCTGGTTGAGGAAGACTGTCGCGGACTTGAAGAAAAGGTTAGTGCTGCTCGAAAATGAAAACAAACACCTGGCAGCGGCGGTGAAGAAGTACCAGGTGGAATCACCCCAGGAGTCTGATCAGGAAGCAAGCAGCAAAGCCAGATTAACGTCGAGAGGCATACGCAGTCTCCGGAGAAAGTTGCGGCTCAGTCAGGCTGATTTTGGGAAGCTGCTGGGAACAACACCACATGCGGTATACCTCTGGGAAAAGAAGACAGGTGCACTAAATCTGAGGGATAAAACGAAGGCTGCAATTCTTTCAATCAGGGGGCTAGGGGCCAGAGAGGCAAAGGAGAAATTAGCCGAACTTGGAGGGAAGATTAAAAAGGTCATTTCAAAGAAGAGAAAGAGATCCTGAATAAGAAGCTAAGATGCCTCCTCACAAGCTGGAATAGAAAGAGAACCGATCATGATTGAAGAGATAAAGCCGAGTCTTTTTCGTCTCGAAGTCCCGTTGCCAAACAGCCCGCTTAAGTTCCTCAATTCTTATGTGATTCGATCCTCAGCCAGGAATCTGATTATCGATACCGGACTAAATCGAAAAGAATGCCTCGATGCGATGCAGCAGGGATTGAAGCAACTCAGCATCGATCTTGCAAAGACGGATTTCTTCATCACTCATTTGCACGCAGATCATTTCGGGTTGTTGTCGAAACTCGTGACAGATACCAGCCAAGTATTTTTTAATAGACCCGAAACTGAACTGATCGAAGCTTCTGGCTGGTGGGAGCGCATGATTGCCTATGCGGCCAAAAATGGCTTTCCTGAAAACGAGCTGCGTGCGGCGATTCAATCTCACCCGGGGCGTGAATTCGGGTCAGAGTGGGTGCCGGAAATCAGTATTCTCCAGGACGGTGACGAAATCATTGCCGGAAGTTATCGCTTCAAGTGTGTTTCCACGCCAGGGCATAGCCTGGGGCACACTTGCTTGTACGAACCCAATAAGAAGATCCTAGCGGCAGGAGATCACATTCTGATTGATATTACACCCAATATCCAGTGCTGGTCAGACGAGCAAAATCCGCTTCAAGATTATCTGGCAAGCCTGGATAAGGTAAATGATATGGAGATCGACCTGGTTTTACCGGGTCACCGAAGGCTTATCAGGGATCACAAGACGAGAATCGCCGAGTTGAAGGACCACCATGAAAGACGGCTCAGAGAGGTCCTTTCCCTGCTTGGAGACGATCCGCGAACCGCTTATCAGGTGGCATCTCGGATGACGTGGGATCTTGACTGTGCTTCCTGGGAGGAATTCCCGAAGGCGCAGAAATGGTTTGCTACAGGTGAAGCGATTGCCCACTTACGTTACCTGGAGAGAAAGGGATCGATCCTTCGCAAGGATGAGGAGACAACGACTACGTTTGCCCTGAATGAGTTATCCCCGGTTGACGCAAAAGTGGGATAGGGGACAACCTGCTTGCGACAGCGTAACATGGTGCGTTTTGAATTCCTTGATCATGTTTGTGACTGAAAACGGTTATGGGGTCGCAGAGTCTTTTCAGCCTTAACAGAAATCGGGCGAGGAGGAGGCCATGGAGGGGCAAATCCGCTTCTTGTTTCAACTTGGGCGGAATCCCGACCTAATGACTAAAAGGATGGTGTGAAGGTGGATTATTCTGAACTTCTGAAGAAAAGAAGGGCGGTCAGGGACTATGAGGATAAAGATGTGCCGTTCGAGATTCTCATGCAGATCCTCAACGAGAACTGCCTTGCACCAAGCTCGTCCAACAGGCAGCCATGGCACTTTATTATTATCACGAATAAGGATGTCATCAAAAGGCTATCCGATGAAAGCAAGCGTAACCTTCTGCTGGATCTGGAGCGGAATCCGGCCTCTCCGAGCAGCAATTACGAGACCATTTTGCGTGACAGACACTTCAACGTTTTCTACAACGCTCCGTGCTTGGTGTTCATCGTTGGGCCGAAGGATCTACTGTCGATCCAGGTAGACTGTGGGCTTGCAGCATGCTATTTCATGTTCTCAGCGTGCGTTAGGGGGCTTGCAAGTTGCTGGATCGGTCTAGGCAGGTTTATCAAGGACCCTGAGCTCTTGAATCTGATCGGGATGCCTGAGGGCGACCAGATTGTCGCGCCGATTGTAATAGGGTATCCAAGAGCCATTCCCGACATCCCTGAAAGAATGGGTCCCCAAGTTTTGAAGATTGTCTCATAAGGGGGTCATGCCGTGACTCCTGTGACAGCCTTTTCTATGTTGAAACATGCCTCGAGTTCCATTAGAAGACTGCCGAGGGATAACTTTTTCAAGAGGAGAAAGGAGGAGAGCGTATGAACAAAGGGGATCTGATCAACGAGGTGGCAAAGCTGGTCGGCACAAAAAGGGAGGCGCAGGCAGCGGTGGAATGTGTCTTCGATTCCATTACCAAAGCACTGAAGAAAAAGGGGCAGGTGGCCATAGCCGGGTTCGGCACGTTCAGGGTGGCGAAAAGAAAGGCCAGGACCGGGAGAAATCCGCAAACAGGTGAGGAGATCAAAATAGAGGCAAAAGTCGTTCCGAAATTCACTGCGGGCAAGGCCCTGAAGAGTGCCGTGGATTAAATCCGGATGAGAATCGCTTACGTGAAACCCTTGCCAGGAGGAATAACGGCCTGACAAGGGTTTTTTCCGTCCGAATGGATGTCAATGCTTCGAAGTATTCTCCTTTGGCCTCCCTCTGCCCCTGCTGCCAAGGGGTGCTTATGGAAGGTAAGCCGCATTTGCAGGTTGAAATTATAGGAACTTGGTATGTGGATCGTAGGATGCATGCCTATGCTTTCCGCAGGATTGGAAGAAACGGGTGAAAAATGATATGGTTGTTTTGTTTCAGAGTTCGAGCGGGGGTGAACCAACCATCGGAGGGGCATCATGGGCGAATTGGAGAAGGAGCTACGGAAGATTTCCAGGGCTTTGAATGATCTGGCCAAGAAACTCGATCAAGTTGCGACAAAAGCAGTGGGCAGGACCAAGGGTGCAGTCAGAGCAACAAAGAAACCCTCGAAAAAAGTGCGGAGTCGAAAGAGTGGCCCTGAACTTATCATGGCACTTATCAAGGCGAAGAAGAAGGGAGTGGATACATCTACGCTCAGAGCCAAGACAGGTTTTAGCGGTCAGAGGGTTCGCAGTATTGTTTGGGAGTTATCCAAGAAGGGCAAGATCAAGAGGGTAGATCGCGGGCTTTACAAAGCAGCTCGATGATAGCGGTCCGATTATTCCGCCTAGCTACATGTGCGGCGATCGGCTATGAAAACAGCAGCCAAGTATCACATTCACCGTACTCAGGACCCTGTGCTGGGTTCTCGACGGGGATGTAAAATGTGAGGCGGTACAATCAGGAAATCGAGTTGAAGGACTCAGTGAAAATTATAATCAGTGACACCGTTCGATGTAAGGCACCCACTTTGTATGTTGAGACCTGTGTCATAAGCGATATACACATCTCGTCCGCTCCGCGAGATCTAGGAGAACGCAAGATGGGGGTTATCGCACAGTGGGCGAACGTCACAGAAGAGCAACTAGCGTCGAATTCTCTTCTTGCCGCCTATCGCGAGCTAAAGAAGCAACTGAGCGGAGATACCCAGATGCTTCCTGCGCTAGAGGGTTTGCTGACCAGAGCGATACTAAAAGGTCGGTTTCCTCAGGTGAACTCGGTGGTTGATATGGCAAATATTGTTTCCATAAAGCATCTGGTACCTATCGGTCTATTTGATTTTGACAAGATTCAGGGAAATGTTGAGTTGACCTTAGCACTTCCTGGTGACCAATTCATTCCGATAGGCAAGGACAAACCTGTTAAATTGTCGCCAGGGACACCCATATTGAAGGATGCTGAGGGGATTTTTTCAGCGGTGGGCTCCCGAGATTCTCAACGTACTATGATTACTGGCGGCACTAGGAATGTCCTAGCTTTCAGTTGGGGAATAGAGGGAATTGACTCAGCACTCGTCTCTCTGGCACTTGACGAATGCGCCGCAGAGATTCTGAGATTTTCGAACTCGTAACCGTCACTCATCCTGCTGGCACCGACCCATACCGATAAAAACAAACATTCATAACATGGTGGGCACATAGCAGGGCTTGAGTGACTGGAACGAACAGGCGATGGTGGCCCGTGCCCTCCTGTGGGTAAGTACCGCTATATAAACTTTATGGGTTGGACGGTGGTCTTCCTGACCTTAATCAACCCACAAAAGCGATGAAGGGGCATGTACTTTCCTAAGCGGGGTTGGTGGTTGAGATGAGTGGAAAAAATGACCATACAAGATCTATCTCAGAGAATTGAGACCCTGGCTCAATGGATGTATGAATCGCAGTATCTGGTCGTGTTCACCGGCGCCGGGATAAGCACAGAGTCTGGTCTTCCTGATTTCAGGGGACCTGACGGGCTTTGGACAAGGCGGGACAAAGGCCTTCCTCCGGAGCCTATGAAAGTGCCCTGGGATGCCGTGGAACCCAACGCCGGGCATTTGGCCATTGCTGAACTTCATAAACTGAACAAGCTGAAGTTTCTGATTTCCCAGAACGTTGACAATCTCCATCTGAAATCGGGAATTCGACCGGAGCTGCTGGCGGAACTCCATGGGAATATTGCCAAGCTCAGGTGCAAGCGGTGCGAGCAGACGGTTGACCGCGAGGAAGGGCGGACCCGGTGCCGATGTGGTGGGGCTTTGGGGAAGAGCGTGGTCGATTTCGGGGAATCCCTGCCTCGAAGGGATCTTATGTTGTCCTATGAGCACGCCAGGAAAAGCGACCTGTTCGTGGTGGCGGGTTCAAGCCTTGTGGTGACCCCTGCTGCCGATATGCCCCGTGAGGCGCTCCTGTCAGGCGCGAAACTCGTGATCATCAATCAAGGAGAGACGCCTTTCGACAGGGAGGCCGGCTTGAGGTTTCAAGAGAGAGTCGGCGATGTGCTTCCAAGGGCTGTGAGGAGGCTCAAAAGGCTGATGGGATTTTTCGAATAGTCTCTCTGAGTGGGTGGTGTCAGGCTTGCCTCACACCTGATCCGGCGGGACGCATTCAGGGTGGTAGGCAACGTCAAAGGCTACCAAATCAGAAACAGAGGACCTCGGGCGTAAGCCCATGTGTAAAATCTGGTACTCGATCTGTCAGACAATGTCGGTAGACTTCAGAACTCCAGCGAACCGAAGTATGCTCCCTTGTGCAGCCTAGATTGTCAAACGGCTAGGCCTTGGCGCCACAAAACCAATGTATCGATGAGACAATCCAGCCCGCATAAGGGTGATATGAATCCTTACCGATTGAGCTTTGCGATTGCGCTACAAAAAGCCAAACTCCCACTTGATCGTTCAGTGTCCGTAAGATCCTGTCCCGATTTTCTCAGCCCATGGGTATCTATTTGGTGAAATAGGCTTCCTTACTTGGACCGCTCGGCTACAACGTCCTTTTCACTGAGGAGCTTGAATTCAGCAGCCCGCTTCAGTGAATCAGGCCACCAGCCATCGAGTGGTCTGAAATAGACTTCTTTTCCAGAGAGGTCATACTGGTATTCTGCCAAGTCGCCATACTTCGAAATGTCAGAAATCTCGTAGTCATCGGCAGAGATGACGTTGCCGCGCCGTTTTCCGGCTTTGATTTCCTGAACTGTCAGCTGATGTTTTTCGGCCAAGGCGTTGACCCTCTCACCGTTTAGCGCCACGAGGATCCTGGGATCGGCTGCGTCGATCGTATGGCCTTTAGCTGCCTCAATCACCGCCTTGATTGACTTGTCACAATGTAGCAGATCCGAGCCGAGGGATGAGGGATATCCGTCCAAGTGCGTGGCAAGCATTGGCTTGCCTTCGATTGAAATTATGGCTCTTGTTCCGATTTTGACCACCTCATTTATCTGGATTCTCGGTTCTTGCCTCTCTTTCCCGCTTCTCTTCCCGCCATGATTCGTACAGGTGGTCCTCCCAGTCAAAGGGCTAAACTTCCTCTTCACCAAGGACAGTCTCATCAACGACAACTTCTTCTTTCAGCTGCATGTTGCCACCTCCGGGTTGGATCTGCTTCTGAGACCAACCACATGAGTGGGGTTGGTCTCAGGTTAAGCCCCGGGTAAAGGGTTTCGACAGAGTATCTATTTTCAAGGTTCAAGCAGGTAGCAGCGGAGTTCGATCCGAGCCCCCTCTGGAAATCCCGTTGGGATCAGTCTCCCTTCTTAGTCCTTCAGAATACACAG
>Ga0105106_10002929_pt1 | contig 12236 bp, 10 predicted proteins | sample PPLLaktember2015_5_FD_79109 | JGI IMG/M metagenome (GOLD analysis project Ga0105106, IMG submission 79109) | Freshwater sediment microbial communities from Prairie Pothole Lake near Jamestown, North Dakota, USA - PPLs Lake P8 Core (1) Depth... | ecosystem: Environmental > Aquatic > Freshwater >...
AACGTGTGACCCGGATCGGAGGTGACACGCACCTTGATCCAGTCGGAAATCACCCGCGTGCCGCCGGTGACGGCGGATCGATCGCCTCCCGACTCGCGGATCACGGGCGCCGACTCTCCCGTGATCGCCGACTCATCAACCGACGCGACACCTTCGATGATTTCGCCGTCGGCGGGGATGAATTCGCCGGCGTGCACCATCACCACATCGCCTTTGCGGAGACTCGCTGCCGGCACTTTCTCGATGCGATCGGCAGACGTCATCCGGTTTGCCACGGTCTCGGTCTTCGTCTTCCGGAGCGTATCGGCCTGCGCCTTGCCGCGCCCTTCGGCCATCGCTTCGGCGAAATTGGCAAACAACACTGTGAACCACAGCCAGAACGCGACCTGCCCGGTAAAGAGCGGCCGTCCGGTGCCAGAGGTCAGTTCCTGCATGAAGATGATCGTCGTCAGAAGGCTGCCGGCCTCGACGATGAACATCACCGGGTTCTTCACCTGAATCCGCGGATCGAGCTTGCGAAACGAGTCTTTGATCGCCTGCGTGACGATGCCCGGGTCCCAAATCGAAAGCGTGCGTGCACGTTCTGACATGATGTCCTCTGACGGTCCGCCTTAAACGGACACTACTTGAGTGCTTCGTCCAGCTGAAGTGCTTCGTCCAGCGCGAGGTTCAGCTCCAGGACGTTGACGCGCTCGCGGCCGAGAAATCCGAACGTTGGCGGCTCGGTGTGCGCCCGAATCAGCTCGCGCACGCTCTCGACCGGCGCCTTCCGTGCCGCTGCGACGCGAGCCGCCTGCAACTCTGCTGCGGCCGGCGGGATGTGCGGATCCAGGCCGGCGCCGCTGGCGGTGACCATCTCCGACGGAACCTGGCCCGCCGCGACGCCTTCCTGCTTCGTGATGGCATCGAGGCGTTCCTGCACGGCTTTGAGATGGTCGACGTTCGACGGCCCGTAGTTCGTTCCTCCGGTCGAGGCCGCGTTGTAGTCGACCCCGGATGGCCGCGGCTGGAAGTACTTCGGCAGCGTGAACTTCTGCGCGATCAATCGGGAGCCCACCACGGTGCCGTCGGCGCGCCGAATCAGGCTGCCCTCGGCTTGCGCGGGAAATGCGGCCCGGCCGATGGCCCATAGGAGGGCGTGGTACCCGCCCCCAAGGAGTGCCATCGAAACGATCGTGAACAGGATGCCTTGCTTGATTTCTTTGATCATGTGCGCGTCCTCACCGAAGTGCCAGATGTTCGGCAATCGGCCCGAGCACGGCGACCGGCATGAACATCAGCAGGCCGAGAATGACGATGATGGCCCACAGCGTGAATCCAAACGTCGCGCTGTCGGCGCGCAGCGACCCGGCCGTCTCCGGAGCGGCAGGTTTAGCCGCCAGCGCGGCCGCCAGCGCGAGCGGCGCAATGATGGGGATGTAGCGCGACAGCAGCATCACCAGGCCGGTCGAGATGTTCCAGAACGGCGTGTTGTCGCCGAGTCCCTCGAAGCCTGAGCCGTTGTTGGCGGCAGCGGACGAGAACTCGTAGAGCATCTCAGAAAAGCCATGTGCGCCCGGGTTCTTGAGCCACGCCAGCGCGGTCTCGGGATCGGCTGTGGTCGCCCAGACGTGACAGGCGATGGCGGTGCCCACGAGAATCGCCAGCGGATGCCAGAGGAGTGCAAGGCTCGCCAGCTTGATCTCCTTGGCCTCGACCTTCTTGCCGAGAAATTCCGGCGTACGGCCGATCATCATGCCCGCCACGAACACCGCGACGATGACGAAGATGAGCATGTTGATGAAGCCCACCCCGACGCCGCCGAAGATGTTGTTCAACCACATGCCGATCATCGGTATGAGGCCGCCGAGTGGCGTCCACGAATCCAGCATCGAGTTGACGGACCCATTCGACGTCATGGTGGTCGTCACGCCCCACAACGCCGACAGACCGGCGCCGAAGCGGACTTCTTTGCCCTCCATCGAGCCGGTGGCCTGGTCGACGCCCATCCTCGAGAGCGCCGGATTACCGCCGGACTCCTGCGCGATACCAATCACCACCATTGGAAGGTAGATCGCCAGCATCGTGGCGAAGATCACGATGGCGAGTCTTCGCCTTCGCAGGATGTATCCGAACATCACGACCACCGACATCGGGATGATGGTGATCGACCAGGTCTCGACGAAATTGGAGAGCGGCGTCGGATTTTCGTACGGGTGCGCCGAGTTCGGGCCGAAATACCCGCCGCCGTTCGTGCCCAGCTGCTTGATGGATACGACGCCGGCCGTCACGCCGCGAGCAATCGCCTGCGGGGAACCTTCGAGCGTCGTCGCCTGCGCAGCGCCCTCGAAGGTCATCGGGGTGCCCTGCCACATCAGGACCACCGAGACCAGCAGCGCGAGCGGCAGTAAAATGCGAACGGTTGCGCGCGTGAGGTCGACGTAGAAGCTGCCGAGTGCAGTCAGGCGATTGCCGCCGAGGGCGCGGATGATCGCGACGGCGGCCGCGATTCCTGTTGCAGCGGTCACGAACTGCAGGAACGTGACCGTGAACATCTGCGAAAAGTACGACAGTCCGGTCTCCCCGCTGTAGTGCTGCAGGTTTGTGTTGGTCGTAAAACTCGAGATCGCGTTGAACGCGAGCGTCGGCTCCATGTTGGCGATGCCGTCCGGGTTGAGCGGCAGCGCTTTCTGAAACGAGACAATCGGGAATGTCGCCAGCCACATAACGATGTTCGAGATGACGAGCGACACCGAGTACTGCTTCCAGTCCTGCTGCAGGCTCGGATCGACCCCCGTCAGGCGCACGACGAGCCGCTCGATCGGGACGAGCAGCGGGTCGAGGGCCGTTCGCCTTCCCGTAAACACGTTCGCCATGTAGCTGCCCAGCATCGCACTGGTGGCGATCGTGAACAGGATGGTGAAGCCGACGGCAAAATATTCCGTAGTCATAGACGCTTAGAACTTCTCGGGACGCAGTACCGCGTAGACGAGGTACGCGAAGGCTGCCACGCTCAGTAGTAGAGAAAGCAGTGCCATGGGGGGCTCCTATATGCGATCGTAGAGAGCAACGACATCACCTGCGTCCCTCCACCTCACAGCGTACGAGGTGCCGCCTCAAATCGGCCCAAGAAGTCCCTGAAGAGTTCCTGAAGCCTGCGAAAGCCCGGACTCAGCGCCGTTACGGAAGATTTCCCAGGTTCAGGTTCTGACTATCAGCGTCGCCGGTCGCGAAGCGGTAGCCGACCCACGGTTCGCTCAGGAGGTAGCGGGGGGTCGTCGGATCGGGCTCGATCTTCTTGCGGAGCTGCGCCACGAGCGTCCACAGGTGCTCGGGTTGTTGCACCGCATTCGGCCCCCAGATGGCTTTCAGAATGGCGCGGTGGGTGAGCACGCGATCGTGGTTGTGCGCGAGCAGAGACAGCAGCTCGAACTCCTTCGGCGTGAGCCGGATCTCCATATCGCCTCTGAGGACGCGCCGGCGGTCGTAATCGATCGTGAGAGCACCTGCGTGCAACCGGCCGGTTTCCTCTCTTTCCTCAGGCGACACGCGGCGGAGTGCCACTCGAACCCGTGCCAGCAGTTCGTCCGGACCGAACGGTTTGGTCACATAGTCGTCGGCACCGAGGTCGAGGGCATTCACCTTGTCCGCTTCGGCGCCTCGCGCCGACAGCACCACGATGGGGACTGCTGACGCCGCGCGAATCCGCCGGCAGATCTCCGTGCCTTCCAGGTCGGGCAGCCCCAGGTCGAGCACAATCAGATCGGGCACTTGACGCGCGGCGATCTTGAGCGCCTCGGCGCCGGTGCCCGCGATCTCGACGTCGTAGCCGCGAGCGCGCAGCAGAAGCCCCACCGATCGCTGAATCGACGGCTCATCGTCAACCAGGAGTATTCGCGCCGGCTGCGTCATGGCACAGGCGAGCCGGCCGGCTCTGGTCCTTTCGCAACAACCGGAACGACGATCGTGAACTCGGCTCCACCGTCCGAACGGTTCTCCGCCCACACGCGACCGTTCTCCGCTGCCAGCAGACCGCGCGCAATCCAGAGGCCCATGCCCGTGCCCGACGTCCGATTCCTTGCGGCGACGCCACGATAGAAGCGATCGAAGAGATGCGGGAGGTCTGCCGGTGCGATGCCCGGACCGTGGTCGCGTACGCGAATCATCATCTCGTCGCGGGCCACACCAGCGCTGACGTGGATCGTCGATCCGGCCGGCGAGTACTGGGCGGCATTCTCCAGCAGGTGCGCGACGGCGGTCGCGGTCAGTCGTGGGTCGAGGCGGACGAGCACGTCGCTCTCCACATTCACCTCCACCGGGTGTTGACGCAGCGTGTGCTCGACCTGGTCGCGCGCGGCCGCGATGATCTCGGCGGGATGCGACCAGAGCGATTCCGCCGCAACCGCTCCCGTATCGATGCGCGCCATCTCCAGAATATTTTGAAACAGCCTCGTGAGGCGCTCGACTTCCGAAAGGATCAGGTCGCTCTGCTCGAGTCGATCGCCGGACGACAGCGCAGCGGTCTTGAGATTGCTCGCGGCGACGCGAATCGCCGTCAGGGGTGTGCGTAGGTCGTGTCCCAGAGACGCCAGCAGCGCGGTCTTCAATTCCTCGCTTTGACGGGTCAACTCCGCGACCTTTCGTTCTTCGAGAAACTGCGCGCGCTCGATCGCAATGGCCACCACGCCGCCGAGGGTGTCGAGCGTGCCTGCCTCGATGGGGCGCCCCGAGGCTGCGAGAATGCCGGTTGGTTTCGTGCCCACGCGCAGCGGCACCAGCCGAACCGATCGTCCATCGATCGTCATCTCGCGGTGACCGGCGTACGTTCTCGCGTACGCGTCGAACTCGAGCGAGGTCTGGGCCGCGGCAAACGCCGAGGTGAGCTGCTGCTTGTCGAGGGCGATAGTTTCGGCGCCGGCCTCGAACATCTCCCAGTCGTGCTCCCGGGGCAGCGCGATGGCGACGAAATCGAGGTCGAACCGGCGGGCGAGCGAGCGCGCCAGGATGGAGATCGCCTCACGGCTATCGGTCATCACCAGGATGTCGCGGCTCAAGTCAAACAGGCGCGCCAACTCGTCGCGGCGTCCCAGTGCTTCCTGCGTCCGCGTCCGGGCCACGGCCGACAGATTGCTGGCGACGAGGCTGACGGCAAGGAATGCGAACAGTGCTACCCAGTTCTGAGGGTCGGCGATGGTCAGGGCGGCAACCGGAGGGAGAAAGAAAAAGTTGAAGCAGAGAACCGCCACGAACGACGTGACTACGGCGACCCACAGGCGCGCCGTCGCGGCGACGACAAGGACCACCATCAGGAAGGTCATCGAAATGGTCGTCGCGTTCGACACGTGGAGCCAGTTCACGTAAAGGATGGTGACGGCCGCGACGCTGATGAGACCCAGGGCCAGGCGCACCGCATCGGAATAGCCGCGCGACATAGGCCTGCATCATAGTCCGATCACGGATCCTCACCCAGGGCCGGGCGGGGCGATCACGCTGCGGCGTCGTGGGCACGAGGCGTCAAGCGTAGTAGTAGTAGATTCTGGTGAAGATCCCCTGCAGCGCCAGCACCAGCAGCAGGTTGGGCATCTCGCTGGCGTCCTCATCGTTCCCGGACGGCGGGGGCGCCGCTGCGGCAACGTGCGCTCGTCTTTCAGCGGGCATCGGGTCTCCGGTCAGGTCCCGGTAGAACTGCTCGAACCGCGCGGCGTGATCGGGATGCCGCACGATGTGATAGCCGCCGTCCTCCGTATACACCAGCAGACCCGCCTGGCGAAGATCGGAGAGGATGAACCTGAGATCGCGCCGGGCGGCCTTCGAGAGATCTCCCGTTGGCAGGTCGAACGCCCAGCCGAGCGCGTGCAGCGGAGCACATTCGTCGTCTTCGTCGGCGTCTTCGTGGCCTGCCGCCCGAAGGCTCGCACAGCGACGAGACGCGGGTGCAAGCATGCGAGCGATCTCGAAACCGTTGTAGTGTGCGCCCTGAAGACGCTTCAGATGCTGCGCGATGAAGAGAGCGGCGCCGATCGTCGAGCGCTCGGCTCTCAGTGACTTGGCGCCGGGGCGCACACCGAAGGCCGAGGCGATGTCGGGCAACAGTACGAATCGATCGCTCGGGTCCTGATGCAGCACGGTGCCGGCCGGGGCGGCTGCTGATGCGGGCGTCATCCGCTCGGTGACAAAGCTCCACTGTGCGCTCGGCAACACCGCCCATCCGAACTTCCTTTGATGAACAGACGCGAGCCGCGCGTAGGCCTCAGGCGATTTGCGGTAGATGTTGAGCAGTCGCACCGCCTGCCGCACCCTGAAGTAGTAGGTCGGCGAGAAGTCCACCCGGTTCAGATCCTCGAGCGCCTCATACACATCGCGACGGAAATAAGGGGTGTTCGTGAAAAACAGCTCGGCGTACGACAACTCGCTGTTCTGCATCTCGGCCGTCACTTCAGAGACTTTGAGGCTCCGACCGAAGTATGCCGACAGCAGCGTTGCCATCCGTCCGGAGCCCATGTGATATTCCGCAATTGCGAAGTCGATCTTTCCGGCGAGCCACCCGCGCCGGCTGCTGACGCGCCGCGCCATGGCCGCAATCGCTCGCGAGGGCACGTAGCGCTCGTCGATCGTGGTGTAGATTGGCTCCTGAATGGTCTGAACAACACGGCGCCGGTTCCTCCCGGTGCCGACCCAGCGTGTCTTCTCCACGTCGCGGGATCCAATGCGAACCTTCTTCCCCGTCAGCAATCCCAACTCTTTGGCGGAGCCCTCGGTCATCTGCGCGAGGCCGGCCGGCCCCGTCGGGCTCTTCGCCAGCGGATCGCCGTAGCTTTCGACGAAAATCATCCCGGCGAGAATCATCGGATCGAGATCGTATTCACGCGCCGCGTTCTCGATATGGCTCCAGATCTCCGGATTGAAGATGCGGTAGGGCGCCTGCAGCGCCTCTGGAAAGCGCAGCAGCGGGAAGCTCATGGCGGCCTCGAGGCGCTCGGAACGGACCGCCACCTGTTCGGCCGACAGGCGGCTCCGCTCGACGCCGAGGCCCGCGTCGAGCGAATCGGCAGAGACAGTCGCCGCACCGGTGACGCATGTCAGCATCACCGCGGCGAGTAGACGTTTCATCGCCGCAGTCCTGTTGGAAAAACAGTGCATATTGAGCAGTGCTGTCCTGTTTTTTATCGGCAAAAGTGCAGCGTGACGTGAATCCGATGGTGCGGGCGAAAGACGTGGGCGGGGCGTCGAGTTGCAGGGCGGCGGGTCCTGAACTGAAGGACCCGCCCTACCTGGGCTTTGGGCGAGCAGCCCCGTTGTCAGGCGAAGTAAGAGTGAATCCTCGTGAGTAAATCCTGCAGTGTCAGCAGCATGCGCGGCATGGCCACCTCAGCGACGCTGGGCGGCCGTTCTTCGGAGGGCAGCGAGCCTCCCATCGCGTCCCAGTAGAACTGTTCGAATCGTGCGCTGTGATCGGGATGCCGCACGACGTGATATGTCGGTTCCCGCCGGTCCTCGAGGTACGCGACGAGCCCCGCATGGCGGAGATCGGTCAGGATGAACGTGAGGTCGCGGCGCTCGGTCGTCGAGAGAGCCTTCGTGGGAACGTCGAACGCCCACCCGAGCGTATGCAGCGGGCCACATTCGTCGTCTTCTCCGCGGGCATCGAGGTTTGCAGCGCCGAAGCTCGCGCAGCCAGCCAAGCTGGAGGGCAGCATGCGGGCGATCTCGAATCCCTTGTACCGGTCGCCTTGCAAGCGCCTCAAATGATGCGCGACGAAGAGCGCCGAGCCGATGGTCGAGCGCTCGGCCGCCATCGGGCCGGCGCTCGCGCGTATGCCGAACGTCGAAGCGACTTCCGGCAGGGGCACGAAACGCTCGCTCGTGTCTTCGTGCAACACGCCGGCCGCGGGCGCTGCCGGCAGTGCACTCAGCGGCTCGCTGACGAAGCTCCACTGCGCGCTCGGCAGCACCGTCCATCCGAACTTGCCCTGATACGCCGAGGCGAGCCGCGCGTATTCGTCCGGCGACTTGCGATAGATTTCGAGCAGCCGCATCGCCTGCCGCACCCGGAAGTAATAGGTCGGCGAATAGTCCACCTCGTTCAGATTGTCCAGCGCCTGGTAAACCTCACGGCGGAAGTACGGCGTGTTCGTCCAGAAGAGCTCGGGGTAGGACAGCCCGGCTCCGCTCATTGCGGCTGTCACCTCTGACACCTTGATCGCCCGATCGAAGTACGCCGCAAGCAGCTTCGCCATCCGGCCGGCGCCCATGTGATATTCGGCGATGGCGAAATCGGTCTTGCCTCCGAGCCACGCGCGCCGACTGCTGAGGCGCTTCGCCATTGCCGTAATCGCGCGCGATGGGATGTAGCGTTCGTCGATGGTCTTGTAGATCGACTGCTGGACTGTCTGCACGATCCGGCGCCGGTTCTTTCCCTTGCCGACCCAGCGCGTCTTCTTCACGGCCTTTGAGCCGATGCGCACCTTCCTGCCCACCGAGAGGCCCAGCTCTCTGGCCGACGCCTTGGTCATCTGCGCAATGCCGGCCGGCCCCGTCGGGCTGTGCGCCTGTGGATCGCCGTAGCTTTCGATGAAGATCATGCCGGCGAGGATCATCGGGTCGAGATCGTACTCGCGTGCGGCGGCCTCGATGTGGCTCCAGATCTCTGGTTTGAAAATGCGGCCGGGCGCCAGCCGGGCTTCGGGAAAGCGCAGCAGCGAGAAACTCGTGCTGGCCTCGAGCTGCTCGGAACGGGCGGCGATCTGTTCGGGCGAAAGGGTACGCCGTTGGGCGCCGAGGCCGGCGTCGAGGGAATCGGCAAAGACACTGGTAGCCGTGATGCAGACGAGCATCACCCCGATGAGCGAACGATTCATTGCTTCAATCCTGGGTGGCAGTGCGGGCAATTTCCATTGTAGACGGAATCGACATCAGCGGCACGCCGTTTCCCGTATTGGCGGCAACCCTCCGCATTCCTGGATCGTCAAAGCAGGGCGGAGGGTATTGACCCGTGCGCATGCTCTACCTGAGCTCATTGTTGATGGCCGCTGCGATGGCGTTGACGTCGGGTCTGCCCCGCATGCAGGCGCAGGCAGGAGCTCCCGCCGAGGACTTGTGTGCCAGTCGATCCGAAACCCGCCGCGCGCGTCGATGCGAAGTGCGCGAGGAATTGATCGCAGGGCAGACCGCGCTCGACATCGATCCCGGACGAAACGGAAGCGTGCGCATCACGGGCAGGGATCGGACGGATACGCGGCTCCGTGCCCGAGTCGAAGCATACGCCGAGAGCGAGCCGCGTGCCGCGGCGCTTGTGAATGCCGTGCGCGTGACGGCGGTTGGAGGGCGGGTCAGATCGGACGGGCCGATGACGCTCGACAACGAGCATTGGGCGACCTCGTTCTACCTCGACGTACCGCGCAACATGCAGCTGGCGATCAACACGCAGAACGGCGGCATTTCGATCGAAGAGTTCAACGGGGCGGTCGTGATGCGCGCGATGAACGGCGGCATCACGCTGCGTCGGGTTGGCGGTGATCTGAAAGGGCAGACCCGGAATGGCGGCCTGCATATCGAGCTCGCCGGCGAGCGCTGGCAGGGCAATGGGCTCGATGTTGAGACGACAAACGGCGGCGTCCGATTGACGCTGCCAGCGAACTACTCGGCCGAGCTCGAAACAGGGACGGTCCACGGACGCGTCGACATCGGCTTCCCGGTTCTGATCCATTCCGGCCGCCAGCGCCGCTTCACGACGACGCTTGGCTCGGGCGGGCCGAAGATCAGAGCCATGACAACCAACGGCAGCGTCGTCGTCGGTCAGAAGTAAGAGGCCGCCTGGCACCTCCCTTGCTAAATAGATCGGTAAGGAGGAGCGATGAACACGGAACGAGGCGCGATAGGCTACATCCTGCTTTGGTTGATGGGCGTGCCCGCAGGGGTGCTGTTTCTGATCTTCCTGCTGCGCGGTTGTACATAGTGCAGCCAGAGGGAGGCGATTCTTCAGATCTTCAGATCTTCAGATCTTTAGATCTTTAGATCTTTAGATCTTTAGATCTCAGTCCCCCTGGTATTTGAACTCGAGGACGGATCCTGGATTCGCGAACGTGGTAACGCGCGCGCCAGAGGGATCCGTCGTGCGGCCCAGTCCGTTGTTGTCGGTGACGAGATAGAACGTGCGTTGGTCGCGGCCGATTCCGATGTCACGATAGCGGTTCGCCGTCCGGAACAGCTCTTCGTTCGATCCCACCGCTGTGCGTCCGTCATCGCTCAACTTGACTCGATAGACCCGGCCCATCGTCATGCCGGTTTGCAGAATCGAAGTCGCCCAGCCCGAGATGCCCTTGTCGCGCGTCGAGTACACCTCGAGACCGCCCGCTGCAATCGTGGCGCTGCCGGATTTGGCGAAGTCGTAATTCTCGGCGACCGTGAAAAACGTCCGGAGCGGCGGCAGGAACGTGCCCTTCCACTCCGATTCGCGAGTGCGTGGCACGGAGGCCGGCGGCTGCCCGGATTCCTCGAACTTGAGCGACGTGCACGGCGTTCCTTGGGACTGAGACCAGTTGGCGTAGACGTAGCCGCGATCGTCGCGATAGCCGGCGACATACGGCCAGCCATAATTTCCGCCGGCCACAATCAGGTTCAACTCGTCGTCTGTGCCTGGGCCGTGCTCCGAAGAGTAGAGCAGGCCACCCGGACCGAAACCGAGTCCCTGCGGATTGCGGTGACCGTACGAATAGACGTGACTCCGTACGCCATTCAACGTTGGATTGTCCGCCGGAATCGTGCCGTCGAGATTCAAGCGCAGAATCTTGCCCGCGTATGCGGACCAGTCGCGCGCCGCGACTTCCGACGCGACCGGAAGGTCTTGCGCTCTGTTCGGCATGCAGTAGTTCGCGAGCCAGTTGGCGCCATTGTCGCCCCGCGCCAAATACAGCTTCTGATCGGGACCGATGATAAGCCGTCCTCCGCCATGATCGTCGTGTGCGGGCACGTTGGTGATGAGATCGAGCGGACTGACGAGCGTGTGGTTCGCGCTGTCGTAGGTGTAGCGACGCAGCTTCAATTTCCGCGACAGTCCCTGGCCCGGGTCGGCGTCATAGGTGAATGCCAGGTACACGTAATCCCGGCCGACCCCCTTCATCAGGTCCGGATGAAGCGCCAGGCCGAGCAGTCCTTCGTGCCAGCTCTCGCCTGGGTTGTAGCTCTCACTTGTGAGATCCAGCGCAGGCGTGACAGCGCCGCTCGCCGGATTCACCCTGATGACACGCCGGCCGGTTCGTTCCGTCACCCACAAGTAATCGTCGGGCCCCAGGACGACTTCCCACGGTGCACCCAGGCCGCTTGCGATAACGCGGAACGAGAACGCCGGCTGGGTGGAGCCGATCGTCTGAAGGATGACCTGCGCGAAGGCGACGATGAAAACGAAATGGCGAATCATGGCTTAGTGCTGATGTTTGTGTTCGATCTGTATCCTCAGCTTGTCGGGCTCCTGCCTGGCGTTCAATCTGTTGTTGTACGCGTACGCCTTCGCAGTGCTCGCCTGTCGTGACGCGTCCGAGCTGACGGCAAAAAGCGAAAGCATCCGCTCAACCGAGTCGCTCGCGCACGACGGACACCCAACCGGCTGCGATGCTTTCAATACCAGCAGCTCGAACTGGTGCCCGCACCCGAGGCACCTGTATTCATACAGCGGCATGTTGTGGCCTTTTGGAAGCGATGTCCAATCTTATTTATACGATACAATCGCCGCCCGATGCGCTACAGGAGATTCGTTGCCGCGTTGATTGTTGCGGCGTTGGCCCAAGGCTGCGGCGCCGAGGAGCCACCTCCCGCCGCCCCGGTCGCATTGCCCGGCGCGTTCGACTCCGACCTGGCTTTTCTCCGGCAAAACACCGAGGTCGTCGTGCTCGCCGAACCTGGGGGAACCGGTCAGGTCGTAGTGGCGCCCGAGTATCAGGGCCGCGTCATGACCAGCACGACGGGAGGAAACGAGGCGCCAAGCTTCGGATGGATCGGACGGGCCGCCATTGCTGCCCGGACGAGACAGCCCCACATCAACGTGTTCGGTGGGGAAGATCGATTCTGGCTGGGCCCGGAAGGCGGGCAGTACTCCCTCTACTTCAAGAAGGGCGATCCCTTCAATCTCGATCACTGGCAGGTGCCCGAAGCGATCGATTGGGGCAAGTGGGACGTCGACACCCGGTCGCAGACCGATGTGCGATTCCGCAGGCGTCTGTCGCTCGTCAATTATTCGGGGACACCCTTCGACATTGACGTCG
>Ga0105106_10002931_pt1 | contig 12234 bp, 8 predicted proteins | sample PPLLaktember2015_5_FD_79109 | JGI IMG/M metagenome (GOLD analysis project Ga0105106, IMG submission 79109) | Freshwater sediment microbial communities from Prairie Pothole Lake near Jamestown, North Dakota, USA - PPLs Lake P8 Core (1) Depth... | ecosystem: Environmental > Aquatic > Freshwater >...
GGCGGCGGGCCACCTGCTTGCCATGCTCGTCGTGCTGATGCCCTTCGCACTGCTGGCCGCCCTCGTCCAATGGCGGCAGCAGATCCAGGTCGGCGCCAGCCTGATGGTCATCGGGTTCGGCGTCGTCCGGCTCTTCAATCGTCGCCACCCGCGGGCGCTGGCGCGGATACCGCCGTCGCAACTCGGGCTCTGGTCCTTCGCCGTGGCGATCGCGCACGGTGCCGGGTTGATGCTGGTGCCGATTTACCTGGGGATGTGCCGGGTCGCCGACGATAGCGGCCACCAGGCTGCCGGGCTCCTGATCAATGCCAATGTCGGCATGGCGGTGCTCGTTTCCGTCGTGCACTCGCTCGCAATGGTCGCGGCCGGCGGACTTGCTGCCTGGCTGGTCTATCGCCACCTGGGGCTCAAATTCGTGTCGAAAGGCTGGTTCAACCTGGATGCGACGTGGGCCGTCAGCCTGATGCTGGTGGGTGGCCTCGCCCTCGCGTTCAGTCTGCACGGGCAGCACTGAGACTCGTCGACCCGCTCGTTGCGGCGCGCAGGCGAGTGTATCTTTGCCGCTCCGCCGCAGGAGCCCCGCATGAACCTGACCCTCCCCGCCCTGGATCCGCAGGAAGTTACGCCCCGGACCCATTCCGGCTACCCGGAGCCCTTTCGTTCACGCGTGCTGCCTCGCGAAAAGCGCCCGCTCGGCGACACGCTCGGACTGACGCGGATCGGCGTGAACCTGACGACACTGATGCCCGGCACCGAATCCTCGATGCGTCACTGGCACTCGCACGAGGAGGAGTTGATCTATTTGCTCGAAGGCGAACTGGTACTGCGAACCGACGCTGGGGAGCAGACCCTGACGCCCGGCATGTGCGCCGGATTCAAGGCAGGCTCCGGCGATGGCCACCAGTTCGTCAATCGCGGCAAGGAGCCCGCGGTCTATCTCGAGATCAGCAATCGCGATCCTGCCGATGCGGTCGTCTATCCGGACGTCGACCTGCTGTGGAATCCGCCCGGGCAGCCGCACAGGTACACGCGGCGGGACGGGACGCCCTTTTGAGGTTCAGAGCCGCCAGTGGAGCGTGACTGAGACGTTGCGTCCCGGGCGCGTGTAGTACGGAATCAGCGGATCGCCGACGACGCGGCCACGCACGTCCGACCACTCGATGTGCTCCGCGTCGGCGAGATTGAAGACGCCGGCGTTGATGCGCAGCCCGCGGCCGAAGTCGTAATGCGCGAGCAGGTCGAGAGTGACGTAGCCGCCGGTTTCGTAGAGATCGACGCGACTGTCGTCGACCTCGCTTTGCGACGCGACGGCCGTCGTCACGAGCTCACTGCCCCAGCGACCCGCAGGCGCCTCATAGCGCAACGACAGAACGGCGCTGGCCGGATCCACGGAATTGAGCGGTTCGTCGCTGACGCGGTCTTCGCCCCGAGTCCAGGCGGCGGCCAGCCGCGTGGTCCAGCCCTCCAGTGCCGGGGCACGGTCCCCCACACGCCAGTCGAGGCCCAGTTCCGCGCCGTAGATGCGCGCCTCAGCGATGTTCTGCGACTGGAACAGCGTGACGCCGCTGTCGGGATCCGGACCCAGATTCACTTTCGACTCGATGAAATCCTCGTAATCCGTGTAGTGCAGGCTCGCCGTGAGCGCGAGCCCGGGCGCATTCCAGCGCAGGCCGAGTTCATAGCCGTCGCTTGTCTCGGCCTCGAGATCGGGATTCGGGATTGCGCGGACGTTGAACAGCGGCAGGTCGAGGCCGATGTTGACGTCCTCCGGCGGCGGCGCGCGAAACCCGCGCGCGTACTGCAGGAACAGGCCCAATCCGTTCTCGAAGCTGCGTGTCACGCCGAGCTTCGGCGCGAGCGAGAAGTCTTCGACGCCCACCGCGATCGCATTGGGGTTGTCCTCGCGATACAGGCGGTCGGGCTGCGGCTCAAGCTCGTAGTAGTCCGCCCTCAGCGCGGGAATCAGCGTCCAGCCCGAATCGCCGAATTTCAGCTCGTCCTGCACGAAGGCTCCCGCGCGCATCACGTCGCTGACCGGAAAGTCGCGTAGCGGAAAGCTCTCGCCGAGGACCACGCTGGTCGAGTTGCCGGAACTCAAATCGGTCTGCTGGCCGTCACGACGCTCCTCGAGGCGCGATTGCGCGAGCTCGACCCCGTAGACCACAGTGTGGATCCCGCTCGTCCCGTCGAAATCCTTGACGGCCGTGAACTCGGCGCCGAGCGTGCGGTCCTCGAGTTCGAAGCGCCGCGCGATCTGGACCGGCGGCGTGCGTGGCGGCACGGCGCGCCGCTGCTCGAGCGTGTCCTGGCGCGTGTCGGTGCCCTGCGCGTAGATCCGCCAGTCGGCGCTGTCGAAGGCTGCGCGGGGCGCGAGCCTCTGGCCCGCGCTCAGCCGATAGCGCTCGGCACGGTCGTCACCTTCGAGAAGCGTCGAATTGACGAAGCGGGTTCCCTGGAGCCCGAGGAATGCGTCGATCGACGTCTGCTGATCGATCAGGCTCGCCTCGCCCGCCAGCGTCAGCGGCCCGCCCGGCGTGTCGCGCCATTCGGCCTTGGCGAGCAGCGCGTCGCTTGCATAGTCGCGCGGGTTCGGCGTCACGTCGGCTGCAGAGTCGAGTTCATTGCCGGCCCGGTGCGCATAGCCGAACAGCAGGCGCGCAGCGCCCGCCTCCGCCGCACCGACGGCCACGGCATGCCACCCCGCGTCGGCGCCTGAGTAGCCACCCTCGCTGCGCAGGCCCCGGGCACGGTCGCCGCCGAGCAGGTCCCGGGGCGTCGTGGTCGTCATCGCCACGACACCGCCGATAGCGTCGCTGCCGTAGAGCGACGAGGCCGGGCCCCGCAGCACCTCGACGCGCTCGATGAACGCGGGGTCGACAAAGCTGCGGCCGGAATCACCGAAGCTGCCGACCGCAAAACCGGCAGCGGCCGGGATGCCGTCCACTTCGACGGCGACGCGATTGCCGCCGACGCCGCGCACCGAGATCGTATCGAGGCCAAAACGGAAAGGATCGTTGCGGACGGTCAAGCCCGGTTCGTAACGCACGAGATCTCGGATGTCCGTCACCAGCGTGCGATCGATCGTTTCCCTCGGAATCACCGTGACCGTCGCAGCCACCTGCGCGATCGGCACGAGACGGCGTGCGTAGACGGTCACCGTCTCCAGGCCTGCCTCCGGCGCGCCTCCGCCGGCGTCCTGCGCCAGACTCGCGCCGGAGGCCGCGGTGGCAGCCATCGCAACCGCCAGGCATCGGATTCCGGTTTGAGGCCTACATGAGGGCATGGCGCAATTCTGCGCCATGGCACGACCGGCGCCATGACTCAGGTCAATCCAGCAGCCGGCACGGAGATCCGCATGTTCTGATTGCATAACCAGTGGTTCTCACGGGGCGACAGGACGGGTCCTTTGGCCTGACAATGCAGCGCTTTCCCTCCTCGAGGCCTCCCCATGAAGCTCGAAACCCTCGTCGTCCACGGCGGCTATGCGCCGGATCCCACCACGAAGGCCGTCGCGGTGCCGATCTACCAGACGACGTCCTACGCGTTCGACGATACTCAGCACGGCGCCGACCTGTTCGACCTCAAGGTCGCCGGCAACATCTACACGCGCATCATGAACCCGACCACCGACGTGCTCGAGAAGCGCGTCGCGGCGCTCGAAGGCGGCGTCGGCGCGCTGGCCCTGGCCTCGGGGCAGGCTGCAATCACCTACGCGTTGCAGACAATCACCGAGGCCGGCCAGAACGTCATCAGCTCCACGGCACTTTACGGTGGCACCTACAACCTGTTCGCGCACACGTTGCCGCAGTACGGGCTCACGGTGAGGTTCGCCGATCACCGCGACCCTGCGTCGTTCGAGAAACTGATCGACGCGAAGACGCGCGCGATCTTCTGCGAGTCGGTCGGCAACCCCGCCGGCAACATCACGGACTTCGCGGCACTCGCCGAAGTCGCGCACCGCCACGGCATCCCGCTGATCGTCGACAACACGGTGCCCTCCCCTTACCTGTGCCGCCCGTTCGAGCACGGCGCGGACATCGTGGTCCACTCGCTGACGAAGTATCTCGGCGGCCACGGCACGAGCATCGGCGGCGCGCTGGTGGACTCGGGCAACTTCCCATGGAAGCAGCACGCCGACAAGTTCCCGCGGCTCAACACGCCCGACGTCTCGTATCACGGAGTCGTTTACACCGACGCGTTCGGCCCGGCCGCCTACATCGGTCGCGCACGCGTGGTGCCGCTCCGCAACATGGGCGCCGCGATCTCGCCGTTCAACAGCTTCCTGATCCTGCAGGGCATCGAGACGCTCGCGCTCCGGATGGACCGTATCTGCGAGAACTCGCTCGCCGTCGCGCGTTACCTGCAGAAGCACCCGAAGGTGCGCTGGGTCAACTATGCCGGCCTCCCCGACCACGCCAGCCACGCGCTCGCGCAGAAATACATGGGCGGCCGGGCGTCGGGCATCCTGACCTTCGGCATCGAGGGCGGCCTCGCGGCGGGCGCCCGGTTCCAGGACGCGCTGCAGCTGTTCGTGCGCCTCGTCAACATCGGTGATGCGAAGTCGCTCGCCTGTCATCCGGCCAGCACGACCCACCGCCAGCTGAATCCGGCGGAGCTCGAGAAGGCCGGCGTCAGCGCCGACATGGTGCGGCTGTCAGTGGGCATCGAGCACGTCGACGACCTGCTGGCCGACCTCGAGCAGGCCCTGGCTGCAGCCTGAGCGCTGCGCACCGGGGAGCGAGGGAGCTTAAGTACGTGAAGATCGCTACCCCGGCCATCCGGTCGTTGGGCCAGAATGCCGGGGTCATTGGCCTCGAGATGACCCCGAAGCGGGGAGTCGATGCGTCGCAATCAAACTGACCCGGTCTTCGACTGGCTGGCCTATTACGCCGAGTTCGACCCCGGCCGACTCGCCGCGGTCGACCTGGCCACGCAGCGCTGGCTCACCTACGGGCAATTCAACGAGCGCTCCACGAGGCTCGCGACCGCATTGCGCGAGCGCTTCGGCGTCGAGCACGGCGACCGCGTCGCGTTCCTGGCGTGCAACTCCACTGACCACTTCGAGGCGATGTTCGCGTGCTGGAAGCTCGGCGCGATCTTCGTGCCGATGAACTGGCGGTTGTCGCCGCACGAAACCGCGGGCATCCTCGAGCATTGCGAGCCGCGCGTCGTGCTGCACGACACGGACTTCGCGCCGCTACTCGCCTTCGCGCACGTACCGAGGCTCGACCGTACGCCGGGGCACGCCGCCTGCGGCTACGAGCAACTGATCGCCGCCCACGAGCCGCTGGTCGCGATGGAGCACGCTGACTTCGACACGATCAACATGCTGCTCTACACGTCGGGTACGACCGGACGGCCGAAGGGCGTCATCTACACGCACCGCATGACGAACAACATCGTCGTGCACGCGGCGCTGCACGCGCGGATCCGCGCCGGCACGCGCACCCTCACGTACTCGCCGTTGTTCCACGCGGCGGGTCTCAACGCCCTGGCCATGCCTTCGTTCCACTACGGCGGCGCCGTGCTGGTCATGCGGACGTTCGACGCGGGCGAGTGCCTCGCGATGCTGACCGACCCCGGGCTGCAGGTCACGCACACAGTCGGCGTGCCCGCGACCTACCAGCTGATGGGCCAGCGACCGGAGTTCGCCACCGCATCGTTTCCCACGCTCGAGGTCGCGGGCGTCGGCGCGGCGCCGGTACCGCTGCACCTGCTTGAGACTTGGGCCGCGAAGGGCCTCGTGCTGTCGCAATCCTTTGGCATGACGGAGGCGTTCAGCGTCTCGTTCACGCCGCCCGAGAAGGCCCGCGAGCAGATCGGCTCCGCGGGCCACCCTCTGATGCACGTCAAGGTGCAGATCGGCGACGAGCACGGCCTCGAACTGCCACGCAATCACGTCGGCGAAATCCAGGTGCGCGGCCCCGGCGTGACGCCGGGTTATTGGCACGACCCGGAGGCGACCACCGCGGCATTCACCGCCAACGGCTGGTTCCGTACCGGCGACGCCGGCCGCGTGACCGAGCAGGGCATCATCTTCGTCGTCGACCGGATCAAGGACATGTACATCTCGGGCGGCGAGAACGTCTACCCCGCCGAGGTCGAGGACGTGATCGACGACCTCGACGCCATCAGCCAGTGTGCGGTGATCGGCGTACCCGATCCGAAATGGGGCGAGGTTGGCCTTGCGCTCGTCGTTCTGCGGCCAGGCCAGCACCTGGAGCCCGAGCGCATTCTCGAGCACTGCCGCGAACGCCTTGCGCGTTACAAGGTGCCGCGCGCCGTGCGCATCGTGCCCGCGCTGCCGCTCAGCCCGCAGGGCAAGATCCTCAAGAAAGAACTGCACCGGCTTTACGTGGAGAGCGGCGGCCAGCAGCCGTCGAAAGTCGCATGAAACCAGTCAAGGCCGTCGACGCGGCATTCCTGCAGCTCGAAACCGCAGCTACCCCGATGCACGTCGGTGCGCTGTTCGTGCTCGATCCGGGTTCGCGGCAGGCCAGCCGCACGTTTTTCCGCCGCTTCAAACTGGAGATTGCGGCGCGGCTCGACCGCAGCGAGGTGTTCACCCGACGCATCGCCACGCTGCCATTCAATGCCGCCAATCCGATGTGGCTGGTCGGTCGGGCCGACCTCGACTACCATGTCCGACGGACCGTACTGCCCGAGCCTGGCAGCCGGCACCAGCTCGACGAGTGCGTTGCCGACCTGCACACGCCGCTGATGGACCGCGAACGCCCGCTATGGGAACTGCACGTCATCGAGGGCCTCGAGGGCGGGCGCGTGGCGCTGTACGTCAAGACACATCACGCCGGGCTCGATGGCGCTTCAGCGCAGGTATTCCTGCGATCCTTCGTCGATGCGTCGGTACGACCCGCCCGGCGCAGCACGCGACCGCCGCGCCTGCCGCACGTTGAGCATGCGAGCAGCACAGACTTGTTGCTCGCCGGGTTGCGCCACCAGGTCGCGGAACTCAGCCGCCTGCCGCGGTTGATTGGCGGACTCGCGGGCCAGTTGCCCGCCACGTTTCGCGGCGCGCGCGACGCGCTGCTCACGCTGGCGTCAGGTGGTACGTCGTCGGCGCCGCGCACGCCGCTCAACGTCGCGATCTCAGGCGAGCGCAGCTTTGCATCGGTCGAGTGCGATCTTGACCAGGTCAAGTCCGTCGCGCGGGTCCACTCGGCAACCGTCAACGACGTGATCCTGGCGGCAGGCGCCGGCGCATTGCGACGCTGGCTGATCCTGCACGACCAATTGCCCGCCGAATCCCTCAGGACTGCGGTGCCGTTCTCGACTCGCGAGCCCGGCAATGTCGACCACTCGATCCAGGTCTCGTTCATGTCGATCGACCTGCACACCGACATCGCGGATGCGCATGCACGGCTGCGCGCGATCCATGCGTCGTCTGTCGAGGCCAAGACCGCCGCCGCGCGTACCAGGGCGCTGATGCCGGAGGACCTGCCTTCGATCGGGCTGCCGTGGCTGCTCGGGGGCCTGGCCCGCGTGATCGGCAGCGACGGGATCCTGTCGCGGCTGCCGCTGCCGGTCAACCTGATCATCTCCAACGTGGCCGGGCCGCCGATGCCGCTGTATGTGGCGGGTGCCCGGGCGCTCACCTACGCTCCCGTGTCGATCCCGTACCATGGCTGCGCACTCAACATCACCGTATACAGCTATGACGGCAAGCTCTTCTTCGGGCTCACGGGCGCACGCGGTGCGCTGCCCGACCTGCGCGACCTGGCGGAGGGGGTGACGCTGGAAATCGACTTGCTGACCCGGCGTCGGCGCAAACTCCGTACCCGATGAGCAACCTGCCACGCCCGCTGCTGACGCTGCTCGAAGCCCGTGCAGGCTTCGAGATGGGCGAGATGCTGCTGAGCTTGCCGTTGCTCAAGCGCGCACCGCTCGGCGACGGGCATCCCGTGCTGCTGCTGCCGGGCTTCGGCGCCGGCGACGTCTCGCTCGAGCCGCTGCGCGCCTTCCTGAAGTCCCGCCACTACCACGTCGAAACCTGGGGCCTCGGAAGAAATGTCGGCTTCAACCGCAAGTTCGCACAGGTCCTCGAGCAGAAAGTCCGCTACCTGCATCACCGCCATCGCCGCAAGGTGAGCCTCATTGGCTGGAGCCTGGGCGGCGTGTTTGCGTTCTACGTGGCGCACGTTGCATCCACATGCGTGCGCACCGCGATCTCGCTCGGCAGCCCGCTGCGGCTTGATCCCGACCTGCGTCCGCCGCCGGGCGTCAAGGCAATGTACCGGGTCCTGTCACAGCCGATGGGACCAGTCGCGCACCAGGCCCGGTCGCGCTCGCGATCGATGCGGGCGCCGCCGCCGGTGCCGTCCACCTGCATCTACTCGGAGCACGATGGCTTCGTTCCGCCGGCGCAGGCGACGCTCGATGGCGATCCACACGACCACGAGAACATCTGCGTGTCCGGCAGCCACATCGGGCTCGGCTTCAACCGCCACGTGCTGTGGATCGTTGCCGACCGTCTTGCGCAGCCGGAAGGCGCCTGGCGGTCCTACCGACGCAACCACGATCCACTGGCGGGACTCTGCGATGGCCGACTTCGACTATTCCCGGGCTGAAGAGGTCGCACACGTCGCGACGCACGGGCTCGGCATCGCAGCGAGCCTGGTCGGCATCGCCTGGCTCATAACGGCCGCCGCGACGGCCGGCGCAGGGCCCTGGCGAGTGACCGGTGGCCTCGTGTTCGGCGTGTCGGCGCTGATCTTGTTCATGACGTCGGTCGCCTACCACGCGGCCAGTTCGCCGCGCCTCAAACCGCGGCTGCGCTTGCTGGACCACTCCGCGATCTACCTGCTGATCGCCGGCACCTACACACCGTTCGCGCTCGGCGTGCTGGGCGGCGCCTGGGGCTGGACGCTGTTCGGCCTCGTCTGGGGTCTCGCGCTGGTCGGCATCCTCGCCAAGACGACGCTTGGCTTTCGCTTCCCCGTCAGCTCGGTGCTGCTGTACCTCGGCATGGGGTGGCTCGGCGTCATTGCGGCACGACCGCTGATGCAGAGCCTGACGACGCACGAACTCACCTGGATCGTGGCCGGCGGCCTCGCCTATACCGCCGGTGTGCCGTTCTACATGTGGAAAGGGCGGCGCTTCACCCACGCGATCTGGCACCTGTTCGTGCTGGGGGGCGTCGCGTGCCACTTCGTGGCCGTGCTGAGCGTCATGACGCCGCGCCCGGCCTGAGACCGCCCCGCCAGCCGGGCCCTCCGCCATGGCCTGCGGTACCATCCGCGCATGACGCATTCCACGCACGATCTGTCGCTCGCGCGCGAGCTGAGTCCGCGCCGCAACACCACTCGCGCCACCGACCTCGCCGCCCTTGTCGAGGAGCAGTTGCAGCATTTCTCGATCGATCCGCAGACGGACTATGGACGCCGGCTCGGCGCGCTCGCGGCGCACCTGTACGCGGCGAACGTCGCGGCCCACGAGCTCTGGCAGATCAGCCTGCGCGAACTGGCCAGCCTCGAGCAACGCGACCGGGTAGCCCGCTTCAACGCGAAGCGGTTCCTGTGCTTCCAGCTGGCGAAGATCCTCGATACGCTGCAGAACCCGTTGCGCAAGACCTACCAGTCGCTGCTCGACGATCCGACGCAGTCCGCGGTCAAGGGCCCCTACCCGCTCTTCGACAACGTGACTGCGCTTTTCAGCGCGACGCCGGTCATCACGCGCACGGCGACCTACATGTACGCCTGCACCGAGTGGGTCGAGGATGCCTTCAAGGGCCGCGAGCCGTTGCTCGAGATCTATTCGCGGCTGCTGAACCCGACCTCGATCAGCCTCGCGAACCATATCGTGGACCTCGAGGCCGGCGCGCTGTCTGGCGAGTACCTCGCCTGGAACTTCAATTCCGGCATGGCAGCCATCGACGCGACGCTTGCCAACGTCGTGGGCTATCAGGACGTGGTACTCGCGAGCCGCAACGTCTACGGCGGCACTTACCAGCTGCTGCACGACTGGTACGGCAAGCAGAGCAACCTCGACGTCGCCGTGCGCTGGTTCGACGGCTTCACGGTGGAGGCGTTCCGCGCTGCACTGACGGAAGCGCAACGGGAGTGCGCCGCACGACTGGCCGAAGGCCGTCACATCTACGTATTTCTCGAGTCGCCATGCAACCCGCATGGCCACGTGCTGGACGTGCCGGGCATCTGTCGCGCGGCGCATGAGTTCGGCCTCACCGTGATCTGCGATGCGACCGTCGGCACGCCGATCCTGCAGCCGGTGCTGCAGCGCGACGACCCGCTCGAGCGGCCGGACTTCGTGATTCATTCGTACACCAAGGACCTTGCCGGGTCCGGCACCACGACGGCCGGCGTCTGCATCGGCCGCAACGAGCGCATGTTCATCCCGAAGGGCGAGACCGTCACCACGCCGGGGCCGGACGGGCGGCCGCGCACGTATCGCTGGGACGAGAGCTTGTTCTGGAACGTCTACTATGTGAAGGGCGCGTTCCTGGATGCCGACAAGGCCTTTGAGGTCATCAACGGCATGCGCACCGTCGAGCTGCGCATCATCAACAAGTGCATTAATACGATGGTGCTGGCCCGCGCGCTCGCCCGGCACCCGGCGATCAACGTGCGGTGCTCGGCCGTCGAGGGCAACGAGAACTTCGACCTGCGCGAGCGGCTCATGTTCCTCGGGTTGCCGGCGCCGCTGTTCACGCTCGACTTTGAAACCGAACTCGGGGCCAGCATCGAGCGTGATTCCTTCCAGCGGTTCTTCGACTGCCTGGAACCTGCCTTTGGACTGCAGGTGAGCCTCGGACAGGTGAATACGGTCGTGCTCTGCCCCGCACTGACGAGCCACTCGGAGCTTTCCGACGAAGCGTTGCGCCAGGCGGGCATCTCACCGACGACGATCCGGGTGTCGGTCGGCGAAGAGGACCCGCGCACGCTGCTCGCACACCTGATGCGCGCCGCCGAGCTCACGCTCGAACCCGTCTGTCCCGGTTTCCTCGGGCATTTTCCGGCACCGGACGCGCTCGATCGCCTCTACGAATCCACCTACGTCGACGTGCATCGCCGATACGCCGCGAGCCGGCCGCGCATGGCGCGGCTGATGGAGTAATCGATGACGCACCGCACAGCGACCCGCCGCTACGTTTCCTGCGCACTGTCCGCGCTGCTGGTTTCGATTGCCGGTTGCGGCAGCGGTAGCGGTGGTGGCGGCGACGACGGAACCTCCGTCGCCTGCGCCGAGCCCGCTCGCAAGCAGTTCGTCCTCGACGTGGCCCGCCAGTGGTACCTGTTCCCCGAGTTGCTGCCCTCCGCCGTCGATGCGGCCGGATTCCCGACAGCCGAGAGCCTGCTCGATCACCTGACCGCAACCGCGCGCGAGCAACGCAAGGATCGGTTCTTCAGTTACCTGACGACGCGCAGCGCAGAGAACTCGCTGCTCGGCGAGGGTCAGTTCGTCGGCTTCGGGTTCCGCACACGCACCGATCCGGTCAGCCGCCCGTTCGTCACCGAGGTCTTCGAGTCGAGCCCGGCCGCGGACGCGGGACTGCAGCGTGGCGACGAGATCGTCGCGGTGGATGCGGGCGCCGGATTCGTGCCGGTCGCCCAGTGGCTGGCCGACGGCAGCACGATCAGCGACGCGCTCGGGCCTGCGGAGGCCGGCGTGCGCCGAGGCCTCCGGCTGCTGCGCAACGGCACGACGCGCGAGGCGACCCTCACGAAGCGCACCGTCACGATCGCTCCGGTCTCGAGCATCTATGGCGCTCTCGTCCTGCCGCTTGCGGGCACGACCGGTGTCGGTTACGTCAACCTGCGCACCTACGTTGCCACGGCCGACTCGCAGCTGCGCGACGCCTTCGCACAGTTCCGCGCGCTCGGCCTCGACTATTTCATCGTCGACCTGCGGTACAACGGCGGCGGACTGGTGAGCACGGCCGAGACTCTCGGCGACCTGCTCGGCGGCGACCGCTCGACGGCCGACGTCCAGTTGCGGATGGTGCACAGCACGGCAAAGGCCGCGGAAAACACGACGCGAAACTTCCGACCGGTGGCCCAGTCCGTGCGGCCGGTACGCATCGCGTTCCTCACCACCGAGGCGACGGCCTCGGCCAGCGAGATCAACGTCAACACGATGGCGCCCTGGGTCGAGATTGCGATCGTCGGGGAGGACACGTTCGGCAAGCCGGTCGGGCAGCTCGCGTTCGACCTGCAGGGCTGCGAGGATCGGCTGCGGCTGGTCGCATTCAAGCTCGAGAAC
>Ga0105106_10002932_pt1 | contig 12230 bp, 13 predicted proteins | sample PPLLaktember2015_5_FD_79109 | JGI IMG/M metagenome (GOLD analysis project Ga0105106, IMG submission 79109) | Freshwater sediment microbial communities from Prairie Pothole Lake near Jamestown, North Dakota, USA - PPLs Lake P8 Core (1) Depth... | ecosystem: Environmental > Aquatic > Freshwater >...
ATCTAAAATAAGAAAAAAAAAACCAGTTGTTGTATTTTTGCATCAGTTACTATACGGATTATCATCTTTTTTATTATGACAAAGCTCAGTGTTAACATCAATAAGATTGCAACTATCAGGAATGCGAGAGGAGGGAATATCCCTAATGTCAAAACAGCGGCAATCAACTGTGAACTCTTCGGTGCAGACGGGATAACGGTTCATCCCCGGCCCGATGAACGGCATATCAGATACAGGGATGTTCTGGAAATCAGGCCAATAATTACCACCGAATTTAATATTGAAGGCTATCCCTCCGTCAGTTTTATTGATCTTGTCTTGTCAGTAAAGCCTGATCAGGTCACCCTTGTGCCTGACGCCCATGATGCAATCACATCAAACGCCGGCTGGGACATCCTGAGATACAGGTTGTTTTTGGCTGATGTTATATCAACCTTCAGAAAAGAGGGGATCAGAACATCAATCTTCGTTGACACTCAGACTTCAAATATCGAAAGCGCAGCTCTGACTGGTACCGACAGGATCGAATTATATACCGAACCGTATGCTTTCCTTTTCAGCAGTAACGCCCCCGGGGCTATTGAACCATTTGTAAATGCAGCGCGGATTGCCCGTGATGCAGGACTTGGTATAAATGCAGGCCACGACCTTAATCTTGACAATTTAAGATATTTCCATCAGAACATACCATGGACCGATGAAGTCTCAATCGGCCATGCCCTGATCTCAGATGCACTCTATCTGGGGCTCGAAAACACAATTCAGATGTACAAGAGACAACTGGCAGACTGATGCTTTCCATGAAATTTTTCTGCAGAAAATATGGTTCCGGGCCTCCGTTAATAATACTTCATGGTCTTTACGGGTCCTCAGACAACTGGGTTTCGATGGCAAAAAGCATAAGCGGCAGGTTCACGGTTTATCTTCCCGATCAGCGAAACCATGGCCAGTCTCCCCATAATCCTGTCCATGACTATGATTCAATGAAAGAAGATCTTTATAATCTTGCCGGAGAACTGAAACTTCAGAAGTTTTTCCTTGCAGGACATAGCATGGGAGGCAAGACAGCTGTGAATTTTGCATTGACATGGCCTGAAAGATTGTACGGCCTGCTTGTCGCCGATATTTCTCCATTTGTTTCTGAAAACAGAAAATCAGTCGCCTATGCTCAACACCAAAGTATATTGAATTCAATATTATCAATCGATATTTCAGGGATCAGAACGCGGGAAGAGGTTGAAAAGCTTCTTTCACGGACCGTAAATTCTGATATTACAAGGGGATTTATTATGAAAAACCTTAAAAGGGAATCAGACAATTCATTTTCCTGGAAGCTCAATGCCTCTGCACTCCTTGAAAACCTTAACAGGATAATGGAAGGGATTGAGCCGGGAGATGAGGATATAAAAGAGATATCAGGATTTCCTGTTTTCTTCCTCAAAGGCGAATATTCTGATTATCTTCCCGAAAGTGATTTTTCAAAAATCCGGAAATTCTTCCCCGCTGCTGATTTTATTATTATTCCCCGCTCCGGACACTGGATCCACGCCGACAATCCGGATGCAGTTAAAGAAAGCCTTCTGAAATTCCTCGACAACCAGTGATTAATACTGTGGAACTGTTTCTATTTTGCCTTCTTCGCTCAAAAGTACCTGGGCAACAGCAAGAACATCCTCAGGCAACAATCACCACCCTGGCAGGATTGACCATAATCGTCTCCCTGGATCTGAGACAGGTCAGGTAGGAATAAATACGGTACCGCCTGCTATTCCGACTATAAGCATTTATTGTTATTTTTGTATCTCGTATTGTTATCAAAAATAATATTTTGATTGGAAGAAGTGCCTAAAGTGAGCTAAAGTTTGGAGTAAAAGAAGTGCCTGGAGTGAGCTAGAGTTTGGAGTACTTAAAGTTGAAGAGTTTAACTCTAAGTACTCTAGGCACTCTAAGTACTCTAGGCACTCTAAGTACTTTAGGCACTTAATTTAATTTGTTAATCTATAATTACCTTTGAATGTCAGAATTATATCCGTTAAAATTCGAACCTATTTTAAAAGAAAAGATCTGGGGCGGCACATCGCTTGCTGCTCTTTACGGGAAAAAGCAGGGGAATCTTAAAAATATAGGCGAAAGCTGGGAACTGTCGGCCGTCTCCGGTAACCTTTCCGTGATAAGTAATGGATTTCTGGCAGGCAATAACATTGAGGAAATAATCGAAGTCTATATGGGCGATATTACCGGTGAATCGGTATATGAAAAATTCGGGAACGAGTTTCCCCTGCTCATAAAGCTTATCGAGGCCAGGGATGATCTTTCGGTGCAGGTACATCCTGGTGACGGACTTGCAAAAGAACGGCACAATGCTTATGGAAAAACTGAAATGTGGCATATACTAAAGAGTGATACCAACGCCAGGATCTATACAGGTTTCTCAGGTCAGATATCGAGGGAAACCTATCTCAATGCTGTCAGAGACAACACGATAGGGCATATTATGAATATTGAAAACGCTGAAGCCGGGGATACCTTTTTTACTCCTGCCGGAAGAATTCATGCCATTGGAGCAGGAATTGTCCTGGCTGAAATACAGCAGACATCCGATATAACTTACAGGATCTATGACTGGGGGAGGATGGACAAAAACGGAAAATCACGCGAGCTTCATACCGATCTGGCAATTGACGCTATTGACCTCAACCAGGCAGGGCAAAGCAAGATCAAAATGGTACTTCTGAAAAACAAGACTGAAAACCTTGTCAGCTGTGAATATTTTAACACGAACATTGTACGGTTCGATGAACATATAACACGTGATTATAATATCATTGATTCATTTGTTACTTACATTTGCACTGAAGGAGAATTCCGGATCCGCTGGGATTCCGGATCAGAAAAAGTGACAAAAGGAGAGACTGTTCTCCTTCCGGCAATGATTAGGGATGTCGAGCTTATTCCGGAGCCGGATGCTACCGTGCTTGAAACATATATCACTAACAAGGGTATTATTTAATCTTTTAAGAATCTGTTATGAGAAAGATCAATTGTTCAGTTTCAATATTACTGGTTCTTCTGCTGGCAGCAGGATGTTCCGGGAAGGGATCTTCAAAAAAGGGATCCGGTGAATTGTCCGCAGATACCGTTTCGGTACCTGATACAGGATTCACGGGAATAAAGAAGTACTATAGCAATGACCTTCTCATAAAGGAGGTTACTTTTAAGAACGGAATTCAGGAAGGAGAGATGAAGTCATATTACCAGGGAGGACAGCTGAACCAGACAATATGGTACGAGAACGGGCTCCGCGAGGACTCTGTAAGAAAGTACTATCTGGAAGGGCAGATTTTCCGGACGACACCCTATAAGCGTGATACGATTGACGGTACCCAGATACAATACTACCTGAATGGCCGGGTAAAAGCTAAATTGCATTACATCAAAGGATTAAGGATACCATTACTTGAGGAATATACAAGGGATGGCAAACTAATAAAGAACTATCCGGAGATAGTTTTCACATTAAGTGATAATTATAGCACCACGGGAAAAGTCAGAATTAACCTGGAACTGACTGATAAATCAAGGAAGGTGAACTTCTACCGCGGGGAATTCACTAATGGTGTATTTGATACTGCTAAATGCAGAATTATTCCGGCTGTCAATGAAAAAATTTATCTCGATCTCAGGAAGTCCGGAACACCCCAGCCTGAATATATAGGGATTATTGGAGCGATTCTTACTGATTTCGGGAACAGATATCTGACATACAAGAGGATAGAACTACCCTATAAGGATCTCAAATAAGGATTCCGATGATAATCCATTCAGCTTCATTCATCCAGAGCAGTGCCACGCTAAGGCAATGCCCCGACTCTGAGAAGCCGGAATTTGGATTCATCGGCCGTTCAAATGTGGGGAAATCCTCCCTGATCAACATGCTTACAGGTTTTTCACACCTGGCAAAGACATCAGGCAGTCCGGGAAAGACTAGAACCATCAACCATTTTTTAATAAACAGCAGCTGGTACCTTGTTGATCTGCCCGGTTATGGTTACGCTAAAGTGCCTGTCGGCATGAGGGAAAAATGGATAAGGGAAGTCGAGAATTACATAGTAAGAAGGGAAAGCCTGGCCTGTCTGTTTGTTCTTCTCGATTCAAGGCATAAACCGCAGACATCAGATATGGCATTTATGGAGTTCCTCGGCAATAACCAGGTTCCCTTTGCCAGGGTATTTACAAAAAGCGATAAGCTCTCATCGGGTGCACTGGAGAAATCAATTCATCTTTATGACCTTGAAATGATGAAGATATGGGAGCCTCTGCCTCCGGCTTTTATTACCTCAACTGTGAATAAGGCCGGAAGGGAGGAGATACTGGCTCTCATAGAAGAAACTATCAACAATTTATCAAATCAGGCATGATGTCACAGGGAATTCTTAATTTTGTATTCTTGGATCTCGAAAATTTAACCAGCAAAATCAAAGGATAATGTACGGCAAGGCACCCATGAAGATTTTTTCCTGCAGAGCCTCAAGACATCTTGCAGAAAAGATTGCCGCTGAACTGGGTATGGAGCTTGGGCAGAGTTCGGTTACTGAATTCAGTGACGGAGAATTTCAACCATGTTTTAATGAATCAGTAAGGGGCGAAATGGTTTTTATCGTCCAGTCAACACATCCGCCGGCAGATAACCTTTTTGAGCTCCTTTTGATGATTGATGCTGCCAAGAGAGCTTCTGCATATAAGGTTATCGCGGTTATCCCATATTATGGTTTCGCAAGGCAGGACCGTAAGGACAGACCAAGGGTTTCGATCGGTGCAAAACTGTCATCCGACCTTCTCGGCACAGCAGGTGTTGACAGGATCATTACAATGGATCTTCATGCCGACCAGATACAGGGTTTCTTCAATGTCCCCGTAGACCATCTTTACGGATCTGCAATTTTCGCTCCCTACATCGAAAAGCTTAAGCTTGTTAACCTTACTGTTTCAGCGCCGGATATGGGCGGTTCAAAAAGGGCAAACGCATATTCAAGACATCTTCAGTCTGAGATGGTATTATGCTATAAGCTCCGCAAAAAACCGAATGTAATAGAGGAGATGTCGGTACTGGGCGATGTGGACGGAAGAAATGTCGTGATAATTGATGATATGGTCGATACCGGCGGGACGCTTGTTCTCGCCGCACAGAAAATGCATGAAAAAGGAGCCACGAGCATCAGAGCTGTTGCTACGCATCCCATACTTTCTGGGAATGCCGTCCAAAGGATTGAAGAATCACCTATAACCGAACTCGTTGTAACAGATTCGGTACCTTTCAATAACACATCAGGTAAAATCAAAGTGCTGTCAATTGCTGAAATCCTTGCCAAGACAATCCAGGCGGTTAATCTTAACCAGTCGATCAGTACAAATTTTGTATTCTGAATCCTTTGTAATATATTTGCACTCCGTTTTTTACGTCTAACGTGTAATGGGGAGTTGTCATGTTGATAACTCTGAGTAGCACAATAATATAATTAAGATGAAGACAATTGAAATCAAAGGTTCACTCAGAACTGAGCTTGGAAAGAAAAGCTCTAAAAAAGCCAGGAAAGAGGGGAATGTTCCATGCGTTATTTATGGAAAAGAGCAAAACGTTCATTTTCATGCTCATGAAAACACCTTTAAAAATCTGATCTATACTCCGGATGCTCATATAGTAAAACTTGACCTTGAAGGCAAGGAATATAAGGTGGTTCTCCAGGATGTTCAGTTCCATCCTGTATCTGATAAAATATCACACGCTGACTTTATCGAGGTTTTTAGCGATAAGCCTCTCGTAATAAGTCTTCCGATAAAGGTAACCGGCGATTCTGTCGGAATAAAGGCAGGAGGCAAACTCAGGATCAAAAAAAGGCATCTTAAGGTAAGAGGCTACGCCAACGATATCCCTGAAAACCTTCCTATTGACATAACTGATGTCAAAATCCACCATTCTGTAAAAGTCGGTGACCTCACCTATGACAAGATAGAACTGATTGATCCAAAGATCACCACAGTTCTCACCGTAGCAACCTCACGCGTTGTAACCAAGGAAGAGGAAGAGGCTGAGGCTGCTGCAGCTGCTGGTACCGCTCCGTCTGTTGAAGCAGTTGCCGGAGCCGCTCCTGCCGCTGAAGCAAAAGAAGCAAAAGAAGCAAAAGAAGGAAAAGAAGCAAAAGAAAGAAAAGAAGGAAAAGAAGGAAAAGAAGGAAAATCTAAATAAAAAGTAATCTGTTCGTTAATCAGGCGCAATGAAATATCTTATAGTTGGCCTGGGGAATATTGGTGAAGAGTACAGTGATACCCGGCACAATATTGGTTTTACAATTCTTGACGCATTTGCTGCCGACGCAGGAGTCTGTTTTTCAGACCGCCGTTATGGATCTGTCTCCGCATCAAAGTACAAAGGGAGGACATTTGTTCTTCTAAAGCCTTCAACATATATGAACCTTAGCGGCAATGCCGTGGACTTTTGGTTGAAAAAGGAAAAGATCGGGGTCGAAAATCTTCTTGTAATTGTGGATGATATCGCATTGCCGCTTGGAAGCATACGTATGAAACCCAAGGGAAGCGACGGTGGTCATAACGGCCTCGCTCACATAAATACAATACTGGGCACTTCTGAATATACCAGGATCAGGGTAGGCATCGGAAATGGATTCAGAAGAGGCTCTCAGGTTAATTATGTTTTAGGAACATGGAGCCCGGAAGAAGAAAAATTCCTTGATGAAAGGATCAGGATTGTGATCGAAATGGTAAAATCCTTCGGAACGGTCGGAACGGAGTTGACTATGACGGCTTTCAACAGGTCATCAAAACTGCCGGTCCGTAATGAGGAGGAAGCGAACCGGAATACAGATCCGGAATAAGATGAGTCAGAATCCCGACATACAGCAAGTAAGGATTGATAAATTCCTCTGGTCGGTAAGGATTTTCAAAACCAGGAGCAGCGCCTCGGAAGCCTGCAGAAAAGGCCGGATAATAATAAACAAAATTCAGGTTAAGCCCTCAAGATCAGTCTTCAGGGATGAAATAATCATTGTTAAGAAACCACCGGTTATCTTTACCTACCGCGTTATTGAACCCATTGAAAATCGTATCTCAGCCAAGTTCGCAACCAAATATGTCGAGGATCTTACTCCTGAAGAGGAGAAGACCAAGCTCAATGTCAGGCTTACCGGAGTTACCGGTTACAGGGAGAAGGGATCCGGAAGACCGACTAAAAAGGAAAGAAGAAATCTCGACAGGATCACAGGCAACAGTAATCTTATTTGAATAGTGGTAAAAAGACTTAATAATAGCCTGCCGGATCATTAATATGTGGAGGATTATAATTTCAGCATATCATTTTTTTTAACTTGCATTTTTCTTTTCCGGATGTTCCCGGGTTGACCGGCCGGGAACCTACAATTAACCTGATTAAATGGGTAAGGAAAATATTGAGAAATATTCAGCACGCTATGCTCTTTTTAAGAAAACTGTCGGTTTCTGGCATGATACTGTTTTCTACAGGAAAATAATTGTCATGGGTTCTGATAACATCAATCCCGAATATCATCTTATTTATGCCCCCAATCATCAGAACGCACTAATGGATGCCCTGGCTGTCCTTTTTACCCATAAGGGACAACCGGTATTTCTGGCAAGAGCTGATATCTTTAAGAAAAAAGCGATTGCCACTTTCCTGTATTTCATTAAAATGCTTCCGGTTTACAGGATCCGCGACGGATTCAGTTCCCTGAAGTCGAATGACGAAATCTTTCAAAAGACCATTGATGTCTTAAAAAACAAGAATGGTCTTGTAATACTGCCTGAAGGTGACCATGTCGGATTCAGAAGGCTCAGACAACTTAAGAAAGGGATATGCCGGATTGCCTTCCAGGCTGACGAAGCAACTGGTTTTCAGCTGAAAATCAAGATCATACCTGTAGGTGTTGAATATTCAAACTATAGCAGGTTCAGGCAGGTGCTTACCGTGGTTTATGGTAAACCTGTTGAAGTTTCGGAGTATCATCAGCTATATAGGGAAAGCCCTGAAAAAGCCTTTAACATCTTAAGGGACAGACTCTCCACCGAAATTAAAAAACTGATGATCCACATTGAATCCGTGGATGACTACGAGGCAATAGATGAGCTGAGAAACATCGTCAACGGAAGATACAGTGATGATATCAGATTACCCAAGCTTTTCAGGGACAGAAGCCTGATCAGCAGCCTTGGCAACATGAAAGTATCTGACCCTCAAACATATGACAGGATCTGCCTGTTGAGCCTTCAGGTTAAAAAGCAGGCCGGGGCATTGAATATCAGTTACAGACTGCTGGAAAAGAAAAAGCACCCCCTTGGATGGCTTTTGACCGGAATGGCCGGACTTTTGCTGACCTTTCCGGTATGGCTGTTCGGTAATATTTTCACCCTGACATTCCTTTTACTGCCCGAACTGCAAATTCGAAAAACCAAGGATCTTCAATTTCACAGTACATTGCGTTTTGGAATTTCCCTGGCACTTGCATTCGTTTTCCTGCCTGTTTATCTTATCATATGCCTTGCAACATTCTCTCCCTGGTGGCTGGCTTTCCTTATTTTCCTGACAATTCCGGCCGCAGGGATATTTGCATGGAATTACAATATCCTTGTCCGGAGGATTCTGGGAGGTTTCAGGCTAAGAAAATACAACAGCCAAAAGAATCCCGATTATGCAACTCTTCGTCAAAACTATGATGAGCTCATATCACTTGTATCAGTATTGAAAAATGAATAAAAAGAGTATTTTCACCGGAAAAGTGGTTTGGATCACCGGTGCATCATCAGGTATCGGTGAAGCATTGGTTCATGAATTTGCACAACGCGGGGCAGTGATAATTATTTCATCAAATGATCCGTCCGGACTGAAGAGGGTTAAGGAATCCTGCGACGGAAAGTCTGGAAAGATTATTTGTGCTCCATTTGATCTTTCCGACACATCAGGAATTGAAAAGCTGGTTGAACAACAGGTAAGCATAACCGGAAGTATTGATTACCTGCTGAATATTGGCGGGATAAGCCAAAGGTCAAAAGTGGATGAAACACCCCTCTGGCTTGACAGAAAGATCTTTGAGATAAACTATTTCGGGACGATAGCTCTGACAAAAGCGGTTTTACCTTACATGATAAGGCAGAAATCCGGACACATTCTTGCAACAAGCAGCATCTCCGGAAGATTCGGATTCCCTTTAAGATCAGCCTATTCAGCATCAAAACAGGCTCTTCACGGTTTCTTCGAAACTCTGTTTCTCGAAAACAAGGAGAATAATATCAGGACATCTGTCATCATACCCGGCAGGGTGAGAACCAGTATTTCACTGCATGCACTCGACAATAAAGGAAAAGAATTCGGGAAAATGGATGACGTTCTGGCAAAGGGCTTGCCACCTGAAAAAGCAGCCAGAATAATTATCAGGGGAATTATCAGCAACAGGAGGGAAATACTCGTCGGAAGAAGTGAATTAATAATGCTGTATATCAGACGTCTCTGGCCATGGCTCTTTTTCAGGATCGGAGATAAAGTAAAATCTGCATAGAAAGAAATAATAATATTGAAATGAAAGGATACAAAATTGGTGGAATTCAGCAGATCGGAATCGGGGTGAATAATCTTAAAGAGGCCTGGAACTGGTATAACAGGATGTTTGGCATGGACTGCCGTATTTTTGATGATGAAACTGAGGCTAACCTTATGCTGCCTTATACCGGTGGAGTACCTCAAAGCAGGCATGCTGTCCTGGCGCTCAACCTCCAGGGCGGGGGCGGATTTGAAGTCTGGCAATACACCGGAAGAACTCCGTTTCAGATTAAGGAAGAAATAAGACTTGGCGACCTTGGTATCCTGGTCTGCAAAATGAAAGTCAGGAATATCGATAAAGCTTATTCCTTTTACAGGAACAATAATTGCACTATTTACGGACCACCTGAAAACGATCCGTCCGGGAACAGGACCTTTTTCATTAAGGATCCTTATGGCAACCTTTTTCAAATGGTTGAAGGGAACAACTGGTTCATGAATGAGAATAAAATATCAGGAGGTTCATATGGTGCAATGATCGGCGTCTCCGACATAGAAAAGTCAAAAGTTATTTATTCAGACATACTTGGCTATGACAAGGTCATATATGATTCTACAGGCAATTTTTCTGATTTAGGTGGTCTGCCCGGAGGGAAAAACAGATTCCACAGGGTGCTTCTTCAAAGTTCAAAGAATTCTTCAGGATATTTCAGCAGGATATTTGGTCAGAGTTACATTGAACTTATTAGCAATCAGGGCAATCCTGGTAAAAGGACATACCAGGATCGCTTCTGGGGAGATCCCGGATTTATTCATCTGTGCTTTGACATTTTTGATATGGATGAACTCAGGAAATACTGCACCAGCCGGGGTTTTCAATTTGTGGTCGACAGTATGAATTCCAGGAAAGGCAACAGCTTTGACATGGGCGATGCTGCAGGTCATTTTTCCTATATAGAGGATCCTGACGGGATTCTCATTGAATTTGTAGAAGCCCATAAAATGCCGGTATCAAAAAAACTCGGCTGGTATATTAATCTTAAGAAAGGGAATTCCTACAAGCCATTGCCAGAATGGATCCTGAAAATGCTCAGGTTCTCGAAAGTGAAAAGTACCTGATCCATCCCGGCAACCGGTCCATGAAGCTGAATCAAACAGGGTTCTCCCTTTTTGAATCAACTTCTTTTAACACTCTCATAATATTGCCACTCCATATCTTTTCTATATCAGATCTGGTATACCCCCGCTGGAGCAGCTCGATTGTTATGTTTTTCATTTCGGTAACACTCCGACATCCTTCAACGCCGCCTCCCCCATCAAAATCGGTCCCGATTCCAACATAATCCACACCGATAACCTGGACAACATGATCAATATGGTCCACGACATCCTTTACAGTTGCAAGCTTCTCATACTTATCCTGGATTGCCCTGTGCTCGGCGCGGGCAAGTGCCTTTTTATCATCGGGTAGAGTTCTGAATTTACCATATTTTTCAGATAACTCCTTAAGTTTTGCCTCAAGCTCAGGATTCGGATCAGGGGTCTTTATATATTCGCTTAATATGCAGATCTGAATCACACCTCCATTATCCTTGAGTGCGAGAAGCATGTCATCATCGAGATTTCTCGGCGAACCGCATAACGCCCTGCATGAGGAATGCGATGCAATTACAGGAGCTTCAGTTAATTTGAGAACGTCATAAAATGCCTTGTCGGAGATATGGGATACGTCGATCATCATTCCGATCCGGTTCATTTCCTTTACAACATCCCCGCCAAAGGATGAGAGACCATTATGCTCAGGACCTTTAGGATCGGTCGATGAATCGCATATATCATTGTTTCTGGTATGCGAAAGTGTAATATATCTGGCACCCTTGTCATAAAATACCTTAATGCGCGAAATATCCTTTCCGATCGGATAACCATTCTCGATCCCGATAAAAGCCGCAATCTTGCCAGCCTTCTTTAACCTGTATGCATCATCCGGTGAACTCGCTACCTCAGCTAAAACCTGGTACTTCCCGACATTCCCGTGGATTTTTTCCATAACATCCAGTGCATATCCGTACACTTTATCGAAAGCAGTATCATTCCTGGGTCCCTGGCTTGTAAATACGGCAAAAAACTCGGCATCAAGACCTCCTTCTTTCATCCTGGGAAAATCAACGCATCCCTCGGTATGCCGTTCACCCAGATCAAAATCTGATTCTGCGATATCCATGGGTGTATCGCAGTGGGTATCAACGGTCAGAGTCTTTGCATGGATTTTTTCAGCCATTTTTGCAAGTTGGCTGTCATTCTTTTTACAACCTGGTAAAAGCAAGATTATGAGCGATAAACAGACTATTTTTTTCATTCGTTTGCGGGGGTTATTTTGTCTGCAAGTTAATCAATTAGAAAGATCAAAATGCCTGATAACCTGCATTTAACACAATTTAACAATGCAAAAAGCCCCTGACTATGAACGTCAGGGGCAGCTATGAAAAGGATGGAAAAAGTGCAGTCCTGCTCATTTCCAAAATCATGATTCCCTGCTTTTAATTATCTTTCCGGTCAAATTTCTTTTGAGATGGGAAAATTCAAAATTGCCATAATTGGTGGTGGAAATATTGGTACTTCACTTGCCAGAGGACTTACAAGATCAAAACAATTCACGGTTGATAAA
>Ga0105106_10002934_pt1 | contig 12227 bp, 8 predicted proteins | sample PPLLaktember2015_5_FD_79109 | JGI IMG/M metagenome (GOLD analysis project Ga0105106, IMG submission 79109) | Freshwater sediment microbial communities from Prairie Pothole Lake near Jamestown, North Dakota, USA - PPLs Lake P8 Core (1) Depth... | ecosystem: Environmental > Aquatic > Freshwater >...
AGTATTTGCCGCTTTAATCATCCTCATGTTCCGACGTTTTAGATTTTGACAAAGATAATTCTTTTAATAATTGTTCATTTTTAGTTCACCCAAACAAATGAAACAAAAAGACGCCGTAACCTAGCAAGAGGCACGGATCGCAAATCCGCGCCAGCGAAAAGCATAATTAGTTTTAATGAGCCCGGTGAAACCAGATCTGCTCAGTAAATAAAAGGAAGGTGATAGAAAAAAGTTAACTTTGATAGTGAAATAATCTTATCCAAGTCACCAGATGGAACTAACGGTCCTGAAGGACATTGTTGTAATATTTGCACTTTCAACCCTTGTGAATCTTGTATTCACGAAATTCAGGATACCAACCATTGCAGGATACCTTCTGACGGGAATAATTGCCGGACCGCATCTGCTATCGCTTGTAAATAATGTCCGCAATATTGAACTGCTTGCCGAAATTGGGGTTGTCTTCCTTTTGTTCACAATCGGAATGGAATTCTCGCTCCAGCATCTCATGAAGATCAGGAGAATTGTCTTTCTCGGAGGATTTATACAGGTAACAGTCACGGCAGGTGTTTTTTACGCAGCCTCCAGGTTTTTCGGAATCAGCCGTGAGGGCGCCCTCCTTTTTGGATTCCTGATGGCGCTGAGCAGTTCTGCCCTTGTCCTGAAGTTACTGCAGGAAAGGTCGGAGGTGACCTCAAATTATGGAAGAACAGTTGTCGGGATCCTGATTTTCCAGGATCTCCTGCTTGCACCCCTTCTCCTACTCACCGACATCCTTTCAGAGAGTTCGGTTGATGTTGTAAGGGAAGTTTTTATACTTATGGTAAAGGTTGCAGGGATAATCGGACTTGCCTATGCGGGAAATAAATGGCTTCTGCCGCGGCTTCTGGGAGCCATAGCCAGAACGAGGAACCAGGAGCTTTTCATGATGAGCATATTCCTGATCTGCTTTGCAATCGCCCTGCTCTCTTTCGAGCTCGGTATGTCGCTGGCATTCGGGGCCTTCCTGGCCGGACTTATGATATCCGAGTCGGAATACAGCCATAATATATTCGGCAACTTTTTTACAATAAAAGATGTTTTTTCAAGCTTCTTCTTTGTATCAATAGGTATGCTTTTCGATATTTCCTTTGTAACACAGAACTGGCAGCTTGTTGTCGTTGTCTTTTTTCTGGTCGTGATCCTGAAAAGCTTTATTGCAGGCGGGACCGGATTCATCCTCGGTCATACCCTGAAGGGGACCATACTTACGGGCCTGGCACTCAGCCAGGTCGGTGAGTTCTCGTTCATCCTGGCAAGGATAGGTTTCGACAATTCCATCCTTCCTGAATTCTACTATCACCTTTTCCTGGCTGTTGCTGTAATGACAATGTCGGTTACACCTTTCCTATTTTATTTCTCACCGGTCCTGGTGAATGTGATTTCGAAGCTTCCGATCCCAAAAGTTGTGCGGGAGGGCCTCTTTCCACTTAAGGAGGTTGAAATACCGGCCTTCAGTGACCATCTTGTAATCATCGGCAAGGATCCGAGTGCCCTGAAGCTGTCGCTGATGGCCCGGTACAACAATATCAGGCATATATCTATAGTATTTGATCCGAGCCTCGCACATGAAATGATGAAGAACGGGGATATTGTGGTCTACGGGGATTCAATAAATGAACCCGTTCTGCGGAAAGCTCTTGTCGAAAATGCCGATGTCGTTGTAATATCAGTCGGGAACCTGATACCATCCATGGCCATTATTGAAAAGGTGAGGAACCTTAATAAAAAAGCATACATCCTCGTAAGGTCCACAACCATAGAGAATGTGGAACAGCTGTACAGGGTGGGCGCCGATGAAGTGATTCCTGAAAAGCTCGAGATAGCGATAGACATGATGAACAGGATCCTCACAAGGAAGCACATGCCGCAAAAGGAGATCAACCGGATAATTACCGGGATTAGAAACCGGAGCCTTGGTGCATTTTCTGAAAAGGATCTGGTTAACAAACCCTCAATATTTGATGAATTCCAGAACATTAATATTACGTACCTCGAGGTCGGCCATAATTCACCTGCCGACGGCAAAACCCTTATCGAGGTTGACCTCCGCAAAAAGACCGGAGTAACAATCCTGGCACTGAAAAGAGGAAACGAAGTAATAGAGCATCCTTCCGCCGATACCGTTATCATGGGTGGTGACATAGCATACCTGATAGGTGATCCTGACCAGGTTAAGGAGGCTGACCTTCTTCTGAAAAAAAATAGTTCAGCTCCTGTCGGTCTTGTTTCATAGGGTTTATAATTGGCTTAAACAAGCCAATCACACAATTAATCGGGGGAGATTCCAAAGTTGGTATGAGTTTTGATATTTGTCATATAGCAAATGATTCTTCAAACCCATACTGAAATGAAAAAATTTATAATCACTCCGATCCTCGCACTCCTTGTAACAGCAGGAACTGCCCTCATGGCTCAGGATTACCCTGATGAATACCTCGGTCTGCCAGGCGACAATCTGAACCTGTATGCAGTAATGAATCTTTTCCAGGAATCCCCGACTATTGAGGATTTCGAGAAAAACCTTAACGATGCAAATTCAAGGATAAACAACCTTGACCTTAACGGAGATAACCTTGTCGACTACATCACTGTCAGCGACTATATCGATGGAAATATCCACACCATAGTACTGAGGACGGCACTGAACCGCTTCGAAAATCAGGACCTGGCTGTTTTTACAGTCCAGAAGTTCCGCGACGGAACTGTTCAGATACAGCTGGTAGGCGACGAAGCCCTTTATGGAAGGAATTATATTGTCGAACCTGTTTACGACAACAACTATGCAGGGACCTATAACCCCGGATATACCGGAAACTCAAGGGTCAGGGTGAATATAACCCTGGTATCTGACTGGCCGATTGTAAGATATATTTATTACCCTGGCTACAGCCCATGGCACTCATCATGGTATTGGGGCTATTACCCGGTCTACTGGAACCCATGGCGCCCGTACTACTGGCATTATTACTACGGATATCATTATAACAACTACCACGATTACTACAGATTCTACAGACGCTGGAACCACATCCGCTGCGACAGGTACCACGACTTTTACTATGGCCGCATAAGGTCTTACTCACCGATGGTCAGTCGCAGAATAAGGGAAGGAGTCTATAGTTCAACCTATTCCCGTCCCGAGCTGAGACGCGAAGGCGAAGCCCAGTATTCGAGGGTTTATGCCGAAAGGAACCAGGCAAGGTCAGTCAGTAACAGTGTGAACAGCCAGACAAGAAGATCTGCTTCCCAGTCAACTTCACCTCAAAGGCCGGCCCAGACAGTTGAGAACAGGAGTACTTCAGGAAACACAACTGTACGCAGGTCTTCTACCCAGAGTTCAGCCCCGGCAGCTCAGAACAGGAGTACTTCAGGAAATACAACGGTACGCAGATCAGCTCCCCAGAGCTCTGCTCCTGCCGTTCAGAACAGGACTACTTCCAGAACAACAACGGCACAGAGGCCAGTCACTACTCAGAGATCAATGCCATCGGCTGTCCAGAACAGGTCAGTTTCAAGACCTGAGGCAGTGCAGAGACCTGCAACCTCGCAAAGATCAGCCCCGGCTGTACAGAACAGGTCAGTTTCAAGACCTGAGGCAGTGCAGAGACCGAGTGCCCCGCAGAGAACTGCTCCGTCAGCTTCCGCCAGATCATCTGCAGCACCTCAGTCAAGTCCGAGGAGGGAAATCGCGGCTCCGTCCAGACCGAGTGCCCCAACTGCAAGAGCCTCGTCAGCGCCGGCCCGAAGCTCAGCACCGGCTGTAAGGTCATCATCGGCCCCGACCCGCAGCTCAGCACCTGCTGCAAGGTCCTCATCAGCCCCGGCCCGCAGCTCAGCCCCGGCACCAACCGCCAGGTCATCATCTTCTTCAGGAAGGAGCAGCAGCAGCAGGGAATCAGGATCATCCCAGTCATCAAGAAGAAATTAATAAACAATAACAAATCACGCCGTCCCGGAAACCCGGGACGGTTTTTTTATTATTAAACTTTTTAGGAACCGGATAATTTTCTCAAATTGAGAAAAGAATCCAATCCAATATCCAATTAATCCGGAAAGGCACACATTATAATCTATTAATCCTGAATCATATACAAATCAGTTTCTGCCGGGAAGTAAATCTGGCACATTATTGGATAGATTCCGGTGAACTCCAGTCAGAATCGCCATGAAGAAAACAATCAAGGTACTTGTAATCGAGGATAACGAATACTACAGCAACCTCCTGTCGAACGCCATCCAGCAAAGCCTCAACCCGATGCTTGTCAGGGGGGGATATCAGCTGGTACTGCGATCGTTCACCGATGCAAAGGAGTATATCCGTAAAATCAAATCGAAGGAACTCGAAAGTGATTATACCGCCATTTTCATTGACTATTATCTCGGAGACGGGATCAATGCCAGCCATGTCATAAAACTTCTCAGGGAACAATCGTGCGATGCCCTTGTAGTGCTACTCTCCCAGTCAAAAACAGTAGTGGAAAAAGGAACAGGCATTCCCTACGATTATTTTGTGGTCAAGGACAAGTTCGCCCCGGCACTTTGCGGCCTCTATCTTCAGCAATATATTGAAAATAAATATTCTGTATCTTTGGGTCAATGACTGATCCTGCAAAAAGGCATCTGAAGAAAAATTCTATTCAGATCAAGATTGGCACATTGCTGGTTGTGGCTGTCATTCTGCTTTCAGCCATCTGCTATCTTCTTTACCGCAACCTCTCAACCATTGTTTCGTCCATCAGCATCGACCAGGTACCCGAGCTGAGACTGCTGAGCATCCGCGAGATCTCGACCGACATCGAAAAGGCCGGAAACAGCGTACGCATCTATACCGTAACAAAGGATCCTTCAGACATAAAGCCGTATTATGCCTTTATCTCAAATATCGATGAAAAAGTAAATAAGCTGAGACTGGAGTGCAATAACGATTCGGTTTTGCTTGCACAAACCGATGCCATCAGCAACCTGATCGGGGAAAATATAGTGATATGGAATAAATTACTGGTTCTGTCCAGAAACAACAACGTGATCGGGAACCTCAGGCGACTGTCGGTACAGCTTGATTCCGTGTCGGGGACACCTAAAAAACAGGGAATCCTGAAAAGGGTTTTCAGCCTCAGTCCCGATACATCCCGCATTGAAAAGGAGATTGCAGCCGATCTTGAAAACATTGTCGAACAGAACCAGGAAGTAAGGGATGAACTTGCGTTGCGGGAGCTGCAGCTGGCGAGGAACAGCAGCGAGATCACCGGAAAATTCTATGACCTGATAACAAAAATGGAGAATGAGGTTTACGAGCATATCCGGGGAAAAGCCGAAGCAGCAGCAGTGGTAGCGGAAAAGACATACAGGTGGCTTGTAATGCTCTCGATATCCGGCGGGTTGCTGGCGTTGCTTATCATTTATATAATAATAAGGTACGCAAGGAATGCCTGGGCTTACCAGGCTGCGCTCGAGAAGGCAAGGGATGAAGCCGAAAACCTTGCAAAAACCAAGGAGCTGTTTATGGCAAACATGAGCCACGAGATCCGAACACCAGTGACTGCCATCTCGGGATTCACGGAACAGCTCCTCCACGAACAGCTGAATGAGGATACCTCGAATTCCCTGAGGATAATTAAATCATCGTCTGATCACCTTCTTAAAATAATCGACGATATACTTGATTTTTCAAAATTGCAAAGCAGCAGGATTGTTCTCGAAAAAGTACATTTCAGCGTCGAACAGATAATGGCTGATGTCAAGGCAATGTTTGAAAGTCAGGCCAGGCTGAATAACACGAGGCTGAGCTATTCAATGGACCCGGGTACTCCCCCTGTACTTGTTGGCGATCCTTACCGGATGAAGCAGATAATGATTAACCTGGTGGGTAATTCCGTCAAATTCACAAAAGACGGTGAGGTGCATTTCGGGGTCACAGGCAAATCAATTTCGCCCGGGAAGATTGAACTCATTGCAACATTTGCCGATACAGGAATCGGCATAGACGAATCAAAACTTAATGTCATCTTTGAGGATTTCACTCAGGGTGAAATGAGTACTACCCGTAAATACGGAGGAACCGGGCTGGGATTATCCATAGTGAAGAGGCTTACTGAACTGCAGGGAGGAACAATCGACATCTCGAGCAAAAAGAATGAGGGGACAACGATAGTATGCCGGATACCCTATGGCACCGGCGACGAAAGCAAGATAAAACAAGAGGTCAGCAAGCCGGTTCATGTTCCGGAGGAGATCTCAGGAAAGAGAATCCTTGTGGTGGATGATGAGGAGTACAACCGGATGCTTTTCAGGAAGATACTCGACAGGTGGAATGTCAGCTGCCGCCTAGCAGAGAACGGAATGGAAGCACTTGAACTGCTCAAGGAGGAAAAATTTGATCTCGTATTCATGGATATGCGCATGCCCGGCATCGACGGATTAAAGACAACACGGTTCATACGGGAGGAAATGAAGATCAGTGAACCGGAGATGCCTGTGATCTTTATTTCTGCTGCGCCGGGAAACGAAGAGCGTCAGAAATACATGAATTCAGGCGTTAACGGATTCCTTCAGAAACCCTTCACTGAAGAGATGCTGACCGCAGCAATAAAGGAGGTTATGTCGAACACAGGCACCCGTTTCATGGAGTTGCCGGGTTCCACAAGCCATGATACAGAAAGTGAAGGCAAACCCGACCTGCGGAATCTTTATCACATTTCAGGGGGCGATAATCAGTTTGTCAGGCAGATGCTTGTTTCATTCATTGAGACCACAGGCAAAGGGCTGAGAGAAATGCAGGAAGCCATTAAGAACCATCAATTGGAGCCGGCAGCTGACCTCTCACACAAGATCCAGCCACCCTGCAGGCATGTAGGTGCAGTTAAACTATTTAACATCCTGCTCAGGATTGAAAAGACCATCAGGAAAGATGACCATTCGGAATCCCTTGAAAAGCTGGCCGGGAATGCCATACTCGAATTCGGCGTTATCAGCCGGCAAATAAACGACCACATCGCTAAAATGGAGTAATTCCGGAGCAAATCCGGCCATTATTTTGTATTTTGCAGTCCTTCAGGGTCATCTGAAACCCTTTAAATGATTTGCCATGGCTGAAAGACCTGTGAAAATCTTTGTGGTTGAAGACAATGAATGGTACAACAAGCTTCTTGTGTACACATTGTCACTGAATCCCGACTATGATGTGAAGAGTTTCTTCAATGCACGCGATTTCCTTAACAGCCTTAACGAGATGCCGGATATCGTTACGCTTGACTACAAGCTACCCGACCTGTCGGGACTGGAGGTCCTGAAAAGGATCAGGCAGGTGAACGAAGATGTTCAGGTGATTCTTATTTCGGAACAGGAAGACATTGAAATGGTTGTTACTCTCCTGAAACTTGGGGCATATGACTACATAACCAAATCGGACGACATAAAGGAGCGTCTTCTCAATACTATTCAGAACCTGACAAAGGATCTTAACCTGAAAAAGGAGATTTCGATCCTTCGCCGTGAAGTACAGAGCAAATACAGCTTCAGAAAGACCATTCTCGGAGATAGCCCTGCCATTAAAAGCGTTTACGAGCTTGTCGGAAAAGCTCTTGACACAAATATCACGGTAATAATATCGGGTGAAACCGGAACCGGCAAGGAGCTGGTGGCAAAGGCCATCCACTACAACTCAAGGCGGAAGGAGAAACCTTTCGTTGCTGTGAATGTACCGGCAATACCATCCGAACTTATTGAGAGCGAACTGTTCGGTCATGAGAAGGGGTCATTTACGGGAGCCTCATCCAGAAGGATAGGAAGGTTTGAGGAGGCTGACGGCGGAACACTTTTCCTCGATGAAATCGGAGAGATGGAGATGAATCTACAGACAAAGCTGCTAAGGGTACTCCAGGAAAAGGAGATAGTCAGGATCGGTAGCAACAAGCCTGTGAAGACCGACTGCAGGATAATTGCCGCAACGAACAAGAATCTCAGGGACGAGGTGAAGAAGGGCAGATTCAGGGAGGACCTTTACTACAGGCTCCTGGGCCTGCCGATAGAACTGCCTCCGCTGCGTGACAGGGCCAGTGACATTCTGATCCTTGCAAGGCATTTTATGGACAGTTACTGCAATGAGAACGGAATGCCATTAAAGAAACTGTCTCCCGGAGCTCAAAAGAAGCTGTTGAATTATAATTTCCCGGGAAATGTAAGGGAGCTGAAATCGCTTGTAGAGCTGGCGGTTACGCTATCGGCAAAGGAGGAGATCGAAGATGGTGATTTTGCAATCGACCCTGCAGAACCTCTTTCTGCTGTATCCGGGGCCGATCTTACACTCCGGGAGTATGAAATGCAGATCCTCAAAGCCACGCTCAGAAAGTGCAACAACGATATAAACCTCACTGCCAGGAAACTTGATATAGGAGTTTCCACAATCTACAGGATGCTGAAACAGGAGAAGGATTCCGGGAAATAGTTAATTTTCAGACCCTGATCCAAACCCCCCTGCCCCCTAAAAGGGGGTTTAAAAACTATCACTGAGGGCTACAGAGGATACACAGAGTTCCACAGAGGATTTTCTCAGTGTTTCTCTGTGAATCCTCTGTGGCCCTCTGTGTAAGTTTTTTGTAACTCCCTCAAATATAATTCTCAAAATGAGAATCATTTTCTCAAAATGAGCATTTCCCCGTTAAACGCCATTTTACTAATTCACTATTATTCAATATTTTACCTTCCATGCCATGTTACGGCCCGGCATTTGTCATTGATCCATGAATTAAATTAACCGAATTAAAACCAGCTAATCAGTTTAAACTTAAAAATAAGACGAAAATGGAAAACAAATCATTCAATGACCCCAAAGTACCAATTGAAAATGCGGTCATAACAAACAAACTTAACAGTGCCCGTAAGGAAGGTCAGTCGAAAGGCGTCCTGATCACCGCGATCATCGGCCTGGTCCTTTTACTTGGACTGAGCCTGGGTGCTTACTCTCTGTATAAGAAGGATCATAACACCCAGCTTGCACTTATGGAGAACCAGAAAATATCGTTCACACAGATGCTGAATGAGCGCGATTCGACTCTCAACGACTGGCTTACAACATTCGATGAGATTGAAAATAACCTCAGGATGATCAAGGAAAAGGAAAAGCTCATCACAGTCAACTCATCAGGAGCTGAAGTGTCGAAAGACAAGAGAAACCTGATCATGGAGGATATCAAGAGCATCAATACCCTTCTGGACGAAAACAGGAAGAAAATCTCACAGCTGAACGCACAGCTTAAGAAGTCGGGGAACACAATTGCCGGGCTTGAAACCAGGATCACTGATCTTGAAGCCTCGATGGCCACATACGAAAATGATATAACCCTTCTTAAGGCATCACTCGACAACAAGAATCTCGAGATCGGACAGCTCAATGAGAAGGTGGTTGCACTCAATGATACACTCACAATGAAGGACCAGACAATCGACACGCAGGTCTACAGGCTGAACCAGGCATTTCTTGTATCGGGTACCTTCAAGGATCTTAGGGACAAGGGACTTCTTTCAAAAGAAGGCGGATTCCTTGGAATCGGAAGGAAAGAATCGATCAATGACAATTTCGCCGACTCAATTTTCACTGAAATAAATATCGCTGAAACAACAAGCATTCCTGTAAACTCAAGGAACGCGAAGCTCGTCACGGAACATCCGGTCGGATCATATGAGCTTATAAAGGAAAATGAAAAGCTTGTTGCATCAATAGAAATCAAGAATCCGGAAGAGTTCTGGAGAATCTCAAAATATGCTGTTGTAGAAATAATCAAATAGGCATATCAGGTTAGTTAGTAAGGTTAGGTTAGGTTAGGTTAGGTTAGAAGAACCAGTCAGGGGTTGTTGAAAGTCAGACTTTCAGCAACCCCTTCTGTTTTGCGCTTGAATTTTATTGTATTTTAGTCAGGTCATTTATCTTTTAAATAGAACACCATTGAAGCTGTTCGCATCAATACTGTTTTCAATCTCTCTGTTTTTTCAGAGCCTGCCTGCACAGGAATCCGGTCACCGGATCAGGTTTGATCTCTCGGTCCGCCACCGTTTTGAGTTGTGGAACGGCCTGAATGCAAAGAACTATGGGGATGGAAGTTCTGAAGCAATCGGCAGTCTGAATGATAAGATACTTCTTCAAAGAATTATCCCGGGAGTTACCTATTCAGGTCACAATATTACGGCCGGGTTCCATCTACAGGATTCAAGGGCATTCGGCTGGTCGCTCAGGGATTCAGAATATCCTGACCTCTACAGGATATGCGACGGAGGTATGGAATCTCCGTACTATATCATGAATCCTCAGGAGGAATATTTAGAAATTTACGATTTGTATGTTGAATTCAGGGAGCTGTTTAAAAACCTGACTGTGAAGATTGGCCGGCAAAAAATATTCTACAATGACTTTCGCGTTTTTGAGCCATCGCTTTGGGGAAATGCGGGACGATGGAATTGGGATGCAATTAAAATATCATATAAAAAGGGAGAAAATTACATCGATTTATTCGTCGGAGGAACCAAAATAAACAATCCGCACAAGATCTCAATACCGTTTACTGAATCCGAATTCCGCGGGGGCGGCATTTATTCCCATTTTCGTGTAAAAGAGTGGCTTGCAGCGGAACCTTTCTTTGCTTTCAAAAAACGGGGATCAATTGAATTCATGAAATACCATACCATAAACCGGAACTGGGCTGGTGTGAAACTTTTTAATCCGGATGAACTGAATCTGATATATGATCTTGTTTATATCCATGAATTTGGCAGAGAAGACGGTAAACGGATCAATGCCCAGGGCTATACAGCAAAACTCGGGTACAGGTTAAGCTCCCTGAAGTCCGTCCCGGCTCTCAGCATAGGATATTCCTACGCATCGGGAGGCAGCAGCAGTTTCACGGATTACACCTTTGATCCGGTTTTCGGTGCAAAGGGAAAATTCTACGGGTGGATGAATATTGTTTCATGGTCAAATATCAGTAAGCCTGAAGTTGTGCTTGAATTCAGGCCTTCCGGAAACAGGACATGGATTGAAATGAAATATAGTCTAAACTATATTCCTGACCCTGACGGTTGTGAGATCCTCAATACGATGAAACTGATTGCAGGAAAGCATCACCTCGGTAATGAAACTGATATTCTTATCCGTTATCAGCCGACAGACAGATGGCAATTTACAGGTATACTGGGATACTTCAGTCCGGGAGATATCGAACCGATAAATTACAAAACTCCTGAAACTGCCACCTGGATTGCTTTTCAGGTACTGTTCGATTTAAAATGACCATTATTCAAATGATCTTTGTTGTTTTGCGATAACTTTTGTACCCGTATCGATAATTATTTTACCTGAATCAATATCTAACTATACTACTGTACAGTTAATTACAGGTCGTACTCCGCTTTTCCAGGGCAGGTTCTACGTTGCTAAAATTAAAGTTGTCCATATTTAAAAACATTTCGTAAATTTACGAAAACTGTACCTGTAAATGTTTTTTCTTATTCATCACCTTATATCATGAAATCATCGAATAAGAATGCCTATCCTGCCGAAGATGTTAAGATAGCCCGTTTTGCCAAAGCACTTGGCCATCCGGTGAGAATAGGGATAATTAAACATCTTGCCTCACTTGAAACCTGCCGTTTCAGTGATATTTCGAATGAATTTAATCTGGCAAACTCCACTGTTTACCAGCATCTGGCTGAACTTAAGAAGGCCGGATTGATACAGGGCAGCATCGACCCTCCTAAACTTCAGTATTGCATTAACTTCGAAAACTGGAAATTACTCAGGAAACACTTTAAGGAATTCGCAAAAATCAAGATAGTTAAGTACGAGAAAGGCAAGTAAACCATTCTGAGGTGGATGCCTGGTCAAACATAGGATTTACAGCTCACGGAGTACATAATCTTACCCCGGGGGAGAGCTATGCTTTATGCAGTCAGGGTGCAATTATCGTTGATGTCCGGGAATCTTACATGAGCAATTTCAAAATGTTCAATGTAAAGGATGTGATTTACCTGCCGTACAGGGAACTTGCCGGTTCATATTCGGATCTTCCCCGCGAAAGACTTCTGATCTTTGCCGATTCCGTTGGATTACGGAGCCGTGATGGCGTTCTGTTCATGAATGAACATGGTTACGAAAATGCATTTAATATGGCAGGAGGTATTGTTGACTGGGAGAGAGA
>Ga0105106_10002935_pt1 | contig 12227 bp, 6 predicted proteins | sample PPLLaktember2015_5_FD_79109 | JGI IMG/M metagenome (GOLD analysis project Ga0105106, IMG submission 79109) | Freshwater sediment microbial communities from Prairie Pothole Lake near Jamestown, North Dakota, USA - PPLs Lake P8 Core (1) Depth... | ecosystem: Environmental > Aquatic > Freshwater >...
CAGCAGTTGAGCCAGGTCCGCGGCGGCCTCGTTCGCAGCGTCAACGGCGCGGTCACCGAGATGACGGTGTCCGAGGCCTACGAGATCATGCGCGGCAACGACCTGGTTCTCGCGCGTTTCACGACGACCGAGTCCAGCACGACGGCCAACGGCGGCGGGTCGACGGCCCTCGAGATCGCGCGGCGCCAGACCGAGGACGCCACGGTGCTCCGCCGGCTGATTCGCGAGAACGCCCAGACGATCGTCGCGCGCGCCGACGAGGAGTCGCGCCGGTTCCTGCGAACCACTGCCGACGTGCTCCGCAGCTTCCGCGGGATCGACGGGCGCAAAACGGTCTTGCTCTTCTCGGAAGGGTTCTACGGCGACAACGTCTCGCGCGAGATCGAGGAAGTGGCTTCGGCCGCCGCGGAGACCTACTCGGTCATCTACGCCTTCGACCTCAACAGGCGGATCGACCTCTCGAGCCAGATCGCGCCCACGACCGATGACGCGCTGGAGATCTCCAGCCGTCTGGAACCGCTCGGAAGCCTGGCGGTGGAAACGAGCGGCGACCTGCTCAAGGACGCGTCTTCGCGGATCGAGTCGGCGCTCGGAACCTTCCTTCCCGACGACGGCAGCTACTACCTGCTCGGATTCGAGCCGGCGCTGATGCAGTCAGGCGCTCCGCAATACCGGCGCATCCGCGTGCGCTCCACGAGACCCGGCGTGCGCGTGCTGACGCGCACGGGGTACGCGCTCGGCGCGCAGCCGACGACGGCCGACCGGCGGCAGGCGATCGACGCGGCCCTCGGCGCGCCGTTCACGCAGCAGAGCCTGAAGCTCGAATACACGACCTACGTCGGGCCTTCGATGATGGCCGGACAGCAGCGCGTGGCGGTCAGCCTTCGCGCCGAGCTGCCCGTCACGGCGCCATCCAGCGCCACGACTCCCGCTGAGGCCGCCGACATCGTCTTCGTGGTCCGCGACAGTCGCACGGGGCGCGTGGCCGCGAGTGGCAGCGATCGGCTGACCCTGCCGGGGCGGGCGGACGCCGGCTTCTCGACGGGATTCTCGCCGTGGCGCGTCGCGTTCGATTTGCCGGCCGGCGACTACATCATGCGGTGCGTCGTTCGCGAACCTGGCGGCATCGTGGGGAGCGCCGACCGCCGGTTCACGGTTCGGGCACTGGGCGGCCCGGACATCGCCACCTCGGACCTCCTGCTGCTCTCGCCGGGAGATCCCCTGCCCGTCCGGGCTCGTGCCTTCACCGGCGGGACGCTGTCGGGCACCACGCGCCTCTTCGCGCGCCTGGCGGACACGCTTCAAGCGGCGACCGCGCGAATCATGATCACCCCCGTTGGCGTGGACGACGCCACACCGACGGGGCGCGCGAGCGAAGGCATGCTCGGCGAAGTGGTGGCCAGCGGCTCAGGCTCCAGCCGGGATGTGATGTTCTCCGTCCCGCTCGAGGGCCTGGCGCCCGGAGCCTACGTCGCGCACGCCGTGATTCGCGTCCAGGGCGAAGTGGTGGCGGATCTGCGGCGGCCGGTCGACATCGCCGCGGGCGAGCCGCCCCCGGCGCCGGAACGGCGCGATCGCCCGCGCGACGTGCTGGACGGCGACATGGCCAGGCGGTTGATCCAGCAAGCCGCGCGAGCGAACGCCAGCGCCGCCGCGCGACGGGCGGCGGCCGACGCCGGTCGCGGCGAGTGGGCGTCCGTGATGGCGACTCTCGATGCCGCGCCACTGACCGATCCGGACGCGTCCGCGCTGCGGGGCCTGGCGCTCATCGCGCGCGAGCAGTACCGCGAGGCCGCGACCGTGTTGGGCCTCACCTTCGACGCGCACCCGGACGATCCCGCGCTCGCGTTCGTGCTCGGCTGGGCACGCCTGGGCGCTTCGGACGCGACATCGGCCGTGACGGCGTTCCGCAACGCGGCGCTCCTCGAGCCCACGATGATTGCCGCGCACCTGGCACTCGCCGAAACCTACGTCGGACTCGGGCACCGGGCGCTCGCGGTTCAGGCGCTCGAGTCGGGCCTGCGGGCCGTGCCCGGCGCCGTGGAGCTGCAGCGCCGGCTCGACGACCTGAAGAAGAACGGAAGATAGGAGACGTCATGGTGTACCTACTCGTCGCGATTGCCCTCCTGGCGCAGGCCCCCGCGCAAGTCCGGGACATCACCGTCGCGCCAACCGTCGTCGCCGAGGTCGACCTGGGCCGGATGCAGGGCAAGCTGCTCCGCCAGCTCGCCTGGTCCCCTGAGAAGACCGAGCTGTACCTGATGACTTACGACGCGAATCGCGACGCGTCGATCAAAGAGACGTTCCACTACCTCATCCCGGCCACCGGCGGCGCGCCGCGCAAGGTCGACGCGCAACCAGCCTGGGCCACCGAGTACTGGCAATGGAAGTCCGCGCAGGTGGCGCCCGACGATCCGGAGTTCAAGATCGAGGTGGCGCAGGAGAAGCGGCGCCAGGATGCGGTGGCGATCCCGTTCGGCGGGGACCTGGCGCGAGGGGGCACGGTCGATCCGGCCACGAGTGGCATGTCGCAGGAGGCCGCGCTCGACGCCGCGCGCGCGATGCAGAACAACAACGTCTACACCCTGAAGCTCAAGGGCGAGACCATCGGCGAGTGGATCAACCATCCCATCGTGCCGGGTCAGACGTTCGGATGGGGCCCGAAGAACAGCGGCCTCATCGCGTTCTCCGAGCTCAAGTCCGGGCGGCTCGTGCTGATGGACAGGAATGGCGACAAGCAGAAGATTGAGAACACCAGGAACGTCGTCCTGCCCGCGTGGACGGACGATGGCGCTCGCCTGGCGTATCTCGAGGGTCGCGGGCGCAATCGCTATGCGGTGGTCGTGGCCACGATCCAGAAGTAGCGCCGCGCTCGTCGCGGCGCTCGCGTGCGCAGGACTGATCACGCTGGAGGCCGGCCCCGCCGCGCTGAAGGGTCAGGCCGGCCAGCCGGCACCCGCGCAGACGCCGCAGTTCCGGGCGGCCGTCGATCTCGTCGAGGTCGACGTCACCGTGATCGGGCGGGACGGCAAACCCGTCACCAATCTCTCGCCGGCGGACTTCGAGATTCGGGAACGCGGAGTCCGGCAGCGCATCGAGACGATCTACCTCGTCACGGCCGATCCGTCGATCGCGGGCCACGGTTCGCCGGTCACGGCCGCCGCGGCGCTCCCTCCGATCGTGCCGGGGGTCCCGGTCCGCGTTCTTCAGCCGCGCGTCTTCATCTTCGTCTTCGATCTCACGCACCTGTCGGCCGCAGGGTTCAGTCGCACGCGAACGGCCGTCCGCAGCTTCCTGGAAGACGGGCTGCGCCCGAACGACCTGGCGGGCATCGTCGCGAACGGCCAGATGCTGGGCAATCGCATCGTGTCCGACAAGCCGGCGCTGCTCGGTCTGCTCGACGGCATCGCCCAGCCGAACACCTCCCGCTACAACGACATGAGGCAGTGGCCGCGCCTGCTCAGCGAAGAGGAAGCGGCGTTCATCGCGGAGAACAACGAGAAGGTTCGGGCCATGGCGTTGCAGCGGGCGTGTGACGAGCGCCCTGACGACTGCAGAGGGCCGGCGGCGTTCGCGGTCGAGGCGGAGATCGATGCGAAGAGCCGGCTCATCGCGTCCGAATCGGCCCGCGACGGACAGACGGCGCTCGACGTGCTGCAGACGCTTGCCACGGGCCTCGGCCGGTTCCCGGGACCCAAGCAGGTGCTGCTCTTCTCGGAGGGCTACTACACGGGGCAGTTCACCGAGCGCGTCACCCAGATTGCCGGCGTGGCTTCGCGCAATCGCGTCCAGATTTCCACGCTCGACGCCCGCGGTCTCAGCAACGACCCGCGCTTCAGTGATTTCCTCAACGCCGCTCCGGTCGTGGGAACGGGGGACCTCGCGGTGCTCGGCCACGACACGAACGCCGACGTGCTCACCACGCTCGCGCTCGAGACCGGTGGAGATCGCGTGCGCAATCGAAACGTGCTTCGGCCGGCGCTCGATCAGATCGAACGGGCAAGCGGCACCTACTACGTGCTCGGCTACGCCCCGGAGCAGGCGTTCGACGGCTCGTATCGATCGATCGAAGTGAAGGTCGCGCGGCCCGACGTCACTGTGGTCGCGCGCCGGGGCTACCTGGCGGCACGGGCGAACGCGACGGCTCGTGACGAACCGGCAGATGCAGCGGGAGGCGCCGCGGCACCGCCGCCAACAGCTCCCGTTGCCGGGCCGCCGCCTGTCAGCGCGCCACCACCCGCGGGGACGACCGTTCCGCCGGTGACGGGCAAGCCCACGACAGCAGCGACGGGCGCAGGAGCCGCGACGCCGCCGGCGGTCCCACCGGGCGAGACACCGCCTGCCGGCGTCCCACTGCGCCTCCGTCCCGGCCGCTCGGACGAAGCGGCGTTGGGCGCCCGCATCACAGGCCGGGACCCCTCGACGCCGGACCTCGCCGCGCGAATCGCCCGCGAAGGGTGGGACCTGTATGCGGCAGGCAAGGTGGAAGAGGCGCGCGACAAGCTGGCGATCGCGTCGGCCAGCGGCGGTGGGCCGTGGGTGGACTACGCGCTCGGACTGGCCGAGTTCACGCTCGGCCACCTGGACGCCGCGATTGCCGCCTGGACCCGGGTCCGCGCCGTGGTCGCCGACTACGAGCCGTTGTACTTCGACCTCGCGGATGCCTATCTGCAGGCGGGCCGCTCGACCGATGCGCTCGCCACACTGCGGGAAGCTGCACGGCGCTGGCCGCAGGACGCCGAGGCGCACAACGCAGTCGGCGTGGTCCTCATGCGCCGGGGCGCGACGGACGATGCCATTGCCTCTTTCCAGCGAGCCGCCGCCGCGGCGCCCGACGACGGCCTCGGTTTCTTCAATCTCGGGCGCGCCTACCACGCTCGATACGCGAGGCGCCTGGCGAGCGCCGGCACCAGCACCGGCGGACGGGCGCTGAGCGATCGCGATAGACAGAACGCGATCGAGGCCTACGGGAAGGCGATCGCCCTGGGGGGCGCGTTCGCCGAGGAAGCCAGGGCTTATCTCTCGGCGCTCGAGTGGCGCTAGGCAGCGGCCGGTTCATCGGCGATCGGCGCTCAGCGATTGGCGAGCGCATCGGCAGACGGACCAGCGGCGGACGGCGAGCTCATCGGCCATCGGCGAACGGCGATCGACGCACGGCTGGGTCATCGGTGGCAGGGCGATTGACCCACCGGCTGTCAATCAGGAGCGCGGAGTCGTCGGAGCTCTTCTTGCGCGGTCGGCTGTGGTGTTTCCGCTCGTGCTCGCGGGCCCTGGCGGTGCTGACGGACTTCCCGAAGATCGCAACAAGTTGCCGGGCCTCTGTGAGCAGTGAGGCGGCGACCGACGCGCTCGACCTGCGAAGTTGCAGCGCCTGAGCGCGTGATTCGACTCGCAGCAGCAACGGCCGGCTGAAGTCCTCCACGGCCCTGGCGAACTCGGCCGTGCGGGTGCGCAACTCGATCGGTGTCATGCCCGGGTTCAGGGCACGTCCTGTTCCACTTCAGACGGCCGCATTCCGGCCATGTCTCATGTGACGCTGAAGAATCTGCCACCGAGCACACAGGCGCCGGTTGCAGAATGCTCCACCGATCGCCTGTGAGGTTCACCGTTCACCGATAACCGATGGCCGATGGCCGATGGCCGATGCGGTCATCGTTCATCGATTGCCGATCGCCGATGAGTGCGGTTCAGACAAGAAAAAGGGACGCCTCCCGAAGGAGGCGTCCCTGTGTGTGCGGTCGATTCGGTTCGCGAACTAGAAGGAGATTCGCGCGCCGAGACGGATGATGCGCGGGTTCATGATCTCGCGCACCGCGTTGAAGCCCGAGAGACGAAGGTCGAGCTGCTTGGCCAGGACCGTGGAAGCGTTGAACAGGTTGAAGAAGTCCAGGTCGAGGTTGATGTTCAGCCGATCGATCTTCACGAGCTTGTTGATGCGCGCGTCGAACGAGTGCACGCTCGGCAGGCGGTAGTCGGCCACGTCGCTGACGAGCAGCACGGCCTTGCCGCTGGCCGACAGGACGTCCGCCGATCCGGGCGTCTGGCTCCGGAAGAACGGCGTGGAGAAGCCCTCCCGGAACAGGTAGTTGATGCCCAGGTTGAAGTCCCACTTGGCCTGGTAGGCGCCCGTCAGGATGAACTGGTACTTCGGCAGCACCATGTAGATGTTGCCCTTGCCGCTGCCGGCAGTGGCGCGCAACACGTTCCCGCCGTCCTTGTTCGGAGCGGCGAGGAGCGATGTCGGGTCGCCGAGCGAGTCGGCGCCGTCGAAGTACTCGCGGTGGTCGTTGGTCGACCAGCCGACGCGCATCATCCAGCGGTCGGACATCCGCTTCGTGGCGGCCAGCTCGAGGCCCCAGTACTTCTGGTTGTAGCCGTCGCGGTGTTCGAAGATCCGCGCCCGGTCAGCGGGGACGGCCGCCGGGTTCACCGTGTACAGCGGCACGTCGTACGCCCCCACCGGCGCGGTGTTGCCCGAGAACGTGCCGGTCTGCGTGTAGTCGGCCGAGGTCAGGCCCTCTGTCTGCAGCCAGTTGAAGTTGTTGTACTTCCGCCAGGTGTAGTTCGCACTCAGGCCGAAGTTCCGCATCAACTCGTGCTCCATGCCGAAGAGCAGCTCATGGGTGGTCGGCACCTTGTAGTCGCCGATGCTGTCCGGGTTGCCGCCGAGCGGGTCGGTCGGGTCGAACCCGGTCGTGCCGAGGAAGCCGTCCGAATACAGCTCGTTGGGCTGCGTGACCTTGTCGCCGTTCAAGTCGTTGGCCAGCCAGTACACGTAGCCGGACCCGGTCGGCGTGCCGGGGATCTGCGACACGGTGAAGCCACGCGTGGATTCGAGCTGCGACGCGAACATCGCGTAGCTGGCCCGGGCAATCGTCTTGCGCGACTCGGTGAGCGCGTAGGTGAGACCAACGCGCGGCGTGATCGAGTTCCACGTGACGACCGCGTCCTGGCCCGCGCCGGTGATGGCGCCGAGCAGCGGCGTGAACGGATTGGCCGCAATGCTCGCCGGCTCGAGGCTCGACACCTGTCGATCCCATCGCACGCCGAGGTTGAGCGTCAGCCGGTTCATGCTGATCTGGTCGCCGAGGAACCCGCTCAGGTACTGCGTGTTGCCCTTCTGGGCCCAGTCGCGCGTGAACTGCGCGATCACATTGGGATAGCCGTCGTGGATGTTGAAGATCCCGCCGGGGTATCCGCTCTGCGAGTTCACCGAGGACTTCCGGTACCCGAAGCCGAACTTGAACTCCTGGTCGCCGCGGAAGTGGTTGCCTTCGATCTGGAAGTTGTTCTGCGGACGATCGGTGATGTAGAAGAGATACGTCCCGCCGAAGATCCCGTCGTCATCCCAGTAGGGCTGCGTGTCGCGGCCGCCCACAGGCTCCAGCGCGAATCCGCCGCCCGTGTAGGCGTAGCGGCCCGTGAGGAACGTGCTGTCCGACATCGTGTAGTTCACTTCGCCCTTGTACAGGTTCGTGGGACCCGACTGGTTCCAGGTCGTCAGCGACGGACGCGTGGCCGACGCGCCGCGGCCGGACTTGATCTTGTCGCCGCGGAAGTACGTGAAGCTGCCGCGCAGGCGGTTGCTCACGTTCAGGTTGGTCTTGAACGAGTAGTTCTCGAGGGTCGTGCAGTCGCGCGCCGTCATCGCATACTTCTGCGCCTCGGCGGCGTACGGCTTCGCATCCCCCTTGCAGCCCGCATCGGTCCGGAACACGGTCCCAGCCGTCGCGCGGTAGGTGTAGATCTCCGTCGCCGGGTTCGTCTTGCCGTACGCGCCCCACACGAAGAGCCTGTCCTTCAGGATGGGCCCGCCGCCTTCCGCGCCGTAGTCCTTGTAGAACTCCACGCGGTTGTAGCTCTGCGGGTCGCCCGTCAGGGTCGACGGCAGATTGTCCGACTGCAGGTCGGTGTTCTCGAAGTAGTAGCGGCTCGACGCGCGCCACCGGTTCGTGCCGCTCCGCAGCACGAAGTTGAGCTGCACGCCAGGCGTTGGGTTGGCCGGATCGGCTCCCCCCGTCGTGACCTGCATCTCCTGGAACATGTCGAAGTCGTAGTAGGTCGGCGACGACCCGACGGCCGCCATGTCCGTGATCGCGACGCCGTCCATGCTCCACGTGTTGTCACCGCCGGCCGCGCCCTTGGCCTGATAGTTCGACTGCTGGCCGGACTCCGCGCCGCCCACGTTCACGCGGTCGACGATGATGCCAGGCACCGACTGCAGCACCACCCACGGGTCGCGGGAGGACGGGATGTTCTGCAGTTCGTCGAGCGTCACGTTCGTCGCCACGACCTGCCGCTTCGCCTCGATCACCGGCGTGGCCGACACGACCTCGACCGTCGTCGCCATGGCGCCAACGGCCATCGTGATCGGCAACGAGATGAGCGAGCCGGCGCCAACCGGCACGTCGTTGTTCGTGTAGTCCGCGAAGCCGCTCAGCTTCGCCACCAGCCGGTACCGGCCCGGTGCCAGATTCAGGAACCGCGCTTCGCCTCTTTGGTCGGTGACCCCACGCTCCGTCTGCACGCCGGACAGCTCGACGGTCACGCCCGGCAATACAGCGCCGGTACCGTCCTTCACGACGACGTCGATACGTCCCGTGTAGACCTGCCCAAATGACGGAACGGCAAACACCGCAAGGCACAGGGCCACCAGGGCCACTTGCACCAATCGTTTACTCATTCATACCTCCATGCTCCAACCCCGACCGGACGCAGACGTCGTGTCAGCGCCCGGACGTTTGGGAACCATCCATTGACGTGGTGCAAATATCTCGCACCTGTCACAGGGCTGTAAAGAAGGAACAGATTCCCCGTAAGTCCTTGATAACTAGGCCTTCGCCGGCTATTCGCCGACAAAGAATTGGAGGGACGAATCCATCGTTTTGGATGACGAGGTCCTGCCGTTCGTCACAACATTCGTCCCAGGCCAGGGACGCCAGCTGGCAAGGAGGGGAATGCCCCTGGGCCGGGGAGGCTCACTTGGCGAAGCGATCGAAGATGTCCACCAGCTCGTCGAGCTGCTTGCGACGCTCGCCGTCGCCTTTCGCGAAGGCGCCGTTCACGCAGCTGTCCACGTGGTATCGAAAGATGGCCAGGCTGATACGGTTCAGCGCGGCCTCGGCGGCGGCCAGTTGCTGGAGGATGTCGACGCACAACCGTGGCTCCTGCACCATTCGCCGGATTCCCCGGATCTGCCCCTCGATGCGGTTCAAGCGCGTGACGAGCGCCTGCTGTTCTTCTGGACTCAGCATGGTTCTGCTCTGTTCGACGGGCGCGTTGTCCGGCGCTGGCACGCGGCGACGCCTGCAGGTCGAATGTCATGACAATACGACACGTGTCGCCACGTGTTGCAGCAATCGAGGAGTGTTCTGCCAGCCATGTGGTGAAACTCGATCATTAGACACCAGCGACATTCGATGGACGCCGCGATCTTCCGAAATATCTGAAGGGACTTCCGCGGACTCGAGTGAACTTTGAGGGACTTGAACGGACTCTTTGGGACTCCAGCGACACGTCGCCCCTCGGCACCGCGCGAAAGCAGATACACTTCATCGATGAATCGGCCGATTCGGTCCGCGGCCGTGCTCGGGGCCGGAGTGATGGGCGCGCAGATTGCCGCGCATCTGGCGAATGCGGGCCTGCCCGTGGCGTTGCTCGACGTCACGGACGAGGCCGCGCGGCAGGGTCTCGATCGGCTCAGGCGTCTGAAGCCCGATCCGTGCTTCGTGCCGGAGACGCTCGCGGGCATCCGAACCGGCAGCTTCGACGATCTTCCTCGCGTCGGACCACGGGACTGGCTCGTCGAAGCCGTCGTCGAGTCGCTCGAAATCAAACAGGCGCTCCTCGAGCGCGTCGACACGCCGCTTCTTGCCGAGGCGATCGTCTCCTCGAACACGTCGGGAATCCCGATCGCCGCGATCGCAGAACCCTTCTCGGCCGGGTTCCGCCGGCGGTTCCTCGGCACCCACTTCTTCAATCCGCCCCGCTACCTGCGGCTGGTGGAGATCGTCGCGACCGAATGGACGGATCCGGCGCTGGCGCAGCGCCTCGGCGCGTTCCTCGATCGCCGCCTCGGCAAGGGCGTCGTGCCGGCCCACGACACCGCCGGATTCATCGCGAACCGGCTGGGTGTCTTCGGCGCGCTGCGACTCGTGGAGGCACTCGTCTCCGGCGACTTCACCGTCGAGGAGATCGACGCGATCACCGGCGCCGCGATCGGACGGCCGAAGAGCGCCACCTTTCGGACGCTCGACATCGCCGGGCTGGACGTCTTCGCACGTGTGGCCACCGATCTGTCCAGGCGACTTGCCTCCGAGGACGCCGCGCACTTTCGGGTCCCCGCGCTGATCTCGGCCATGGTCGAGCGCGGACGAATCGGCGAGAAGGCCGGTGCCGGTTTCTACAAGCGCGTGAAGGACGATGGCGGGACGAAGATCCTCGCGCTCGATCCAGCGACAGGTGAGTACCGCGATCCGCTGGTCCCGCGCCTTTCCGGCCTGGAAGCCGTTCGCGGCATCGACGATGTGGCCACGCGGATCCGGACGCTGTTCCTCGGCCGCAACAGAGAGGGGGCGCTGCTGCGATCGGCGCTCGGAGCCACGCTCGACTACGCGGCCCGCGTGGCGCCGTCGATCGCGAACTCGCCAGCTGATGTCGACCGCGCGATGCGGCTGGGCTTCGGGTGGGCGCTCGGTCCGTTCGAAACGTGGGACGCCATCGGACATCAGCAGGTGCTCGACGCGTGCGCCGTCTCCGAGCCGGCTCTGCTCGTCCGCGAGGCGATGGCGGAGAGACGCGATCGTCTGGCCCCCGATCGCGGCGTGTCCTCCGCTCCAGGCCTGCTACGACTTGGCACATCGAAATCCCGACGGCCGCCGGTCAAGCGGAACGCCGGGGCCAGCCTGATCGATCTGGGCGATGGCGCATTGGCCGTCGAGTTCCATGCGAAGTTGAACGTGATCGGCGGCGACGCGCTCGCGATGCTGCATGCGGGCGTCGCCGAGGCCGAAGCCAACTACCAGACGCTCGTCATCGGCAACGAGGCCGAGCATTTCTCCGCCGGCGCCAACCTGATGTTGCTGCTCCTCGAAGCTCAGGAGGGCAACTGGGACGAGATCGATGCCGGCGTCCGATCGTTCCAGAGCGCGATGATGGCGCTCAAGACGGCCGGCGTGCCGGTCGTCGCGGCGCCCGCGGGCCTCGCGCTCGGCGGCGGCTGCGAGATCTGCCTGCACGCGGATCGCGTGCGCGCCGCGGCCGAGACCTACATGGGCCTGGTCGAAGCGGGCGTGGGCCTGATCCCCGCCGGCGGCGGCACGAAGGAGATGCTGATTCGCGCGCTCGATCGCGCCGGCGCCTCCGACCCGGCGCCCTGGGTGCAGGCAGCGTTCGAGACGATGGCGTTCGGCAAGGTCTCGACGAGCGGCGCGGACGCGCGTCGACTCGGCTATCTGCGCGACGTCGACGAGATCACCATGAACGTGGAACGCACGATCGACGACGCCGCCAACCTCGGGTTGAATCGGGCCGGCGCCGGCTACCAGCCGCGCGCGTCGCGGCAGCACGTCGCCGTTGGCGGACCGGACCTGTACGCGACACTCAAACTCGGCGTGCACCTGGCGGTGCGCGCGGGTCGGGCAACCGAGCACGATGCCCGCGTCGCAACCAAACTGGCGTGGGTGCTGTCGGGCGGCGACGTCGCGCATCGGACGAACGTCAGCGAGAGGTACCTGCTCGACCTCGAACGCGAAGCGTTCCTGAGTCTGTGCGGTGAGCCGAAGACGCTCGAACGCATCGCCCACACGCTGAAGACCGGCAAGCCGCTGCGCAACTGAGACTGCCGCGAGAAGAGAGGCGCCTTCGTGATCGACATCGGAACCGGCTACCCCATCGTGCTGATTCCTGGAATCCAGGGCCGCTGGGAGTGGATGCAGCCAACCATCGACGCGCTCCGCGCCGGACACCGCGTGCTGAGCTTCTCCCTGCAGGAAGCACGTCCGGAGATGTCCGACGACGACACCTTCGCCGCCTGGCTGCATGCGGTCGACCAGGTGCTCGATCGCGCTCGGGAGCGTCGGGTGGCACTCGTGGGCGTGTCCTTCGGTGGCCTGATTGCCGCGCTCTACGCGGCCCGACGCGCCGATCGCGTGAGTGCGCTCGTGCTCGCCTCGGCGCCGCCACCCGACTGGCGGCCCGATCGGCGTCAGGCGATGTACATGAAGTTC
>Ga0105106_10002936_pt1 | contig 12222 bp, 8 predicted proteins | sample PPLLaktember2015_5_FD_79109 | JGI IMG/M metagenome (GOLD analysis project Ga0105106, IMG submission 79109) | Freshwater sediment microbial communities from Prairie Pothole Lake near Jamestown, North Dakota, USA - PPLs Lake P8 Core (1) Depth... | ecosystem: Environmental > Aquatic > Freshwater >...
ACCGACTCGGTGATGGTGCGCGAGGAGCTCGCCAAATACCTCAATTCCAAGCCCTGTCCCGAATGCGAGGGCACCCGCCTGCGGCGCGAGGCGCGGCACGTCAAGGTCGGGTCCGGTGGCGAGGCGCGCGCGATCTTCGAGGTGTCCGGCTGGCCGCTCAAGGCCACCTCGGAGTTCTTCGCCCGGCTGCAGCTCGACGGTCAGAAGCATGCGATCGCCGACAAGATCGTCAGGGAGATCGTGAGCCGGCTTTCCTTCCTGAACAACGTCGGGCTCGACTACCTGTCCCTCGACCGCTCCGCGGAAACGCTGTCCGGCGGAGAAGCGCAGCGGATCCGGCTCGCGTCGCAGATCGGCTCGGGGCTGACCGGAGTCATGTACGTGCTCGACGAGCCGTCAATCGGCTTGCATCAGCGCGACAACGACCGGCTGCTGGCGACGCTCAAGCATCTGCGTGACCTCGGCAACAGCGTGATCGTCGTCGAGCACGACCAGGACGCGATCCTTGCTGCCGACCACGTCGTCGACATGGGGCCGGGCGCCGGCGAGCACGGCGGGCAGGTCGTCGCCCAGGGGACGCCGGACGACATTCGCAAGGCGCCGCATTCGCTGACCGGCCAGTACCTCGCGGGACACCGGCAGATACCGATTCCCGTCCGCCGCCACGGCGCCGGCGAACGCCAACTGCGCATCGAGGGCGCGACCGGCAACAACCTCAAGGGGGTCACGCTCGACGTCCCGGTCGGACTCTTCGTCTGCGTCACCGGCGTGTCGGGTTCGGGCAAGTCGACGCTGATCAACGACACGCTCTATCACGCGGTTGCGCGACAGCTCTACGGCAGCACGACCGAGCCGGCGCCGTACGCGGAGATGCACGGGCTCGAGTTCTTCGACAAGGTGATCAGCGTCGACCAGAGCCCGATCGGCCGCACGCCACGCTCGAACCCGGCGACGTACACGGGACTGTTCACGCCGATCCGCGAGTTGTTCGCGCAGGTGAAGGAAGCGCGCGAGCGCGGCTATGGTCCCGGACGCTTCTCGTTCAACGTCAAGGGAGGCCGCTGCGAGGCGTGCCAGGGCGACGGGCTGATCAAGGTCGAGATGCACTTCCTGCCCGATGTCTACGTATCGTGCGACGTCTGCCATGGCCAGCGGTACAACCGCGAGACGCTCGAGATCCAGTACAAGGGCAGGAGCATCCACGACGTGCTGGCGATGACCGTCGAACAGGCCTACGCGTTCTTCGAGCCGGTGCCCGCGGTGGCGCGCAAGCTCGCCACGCTGCTCGACGTGGGGCTCGGCTACATCACGCTGGGGCAGTCGGCGACGACCCTTTCCGGCGGCGAGGCGCAGCGCGTGAAGCTCGCGCTGGAATTGTCCAAGCGCGACACCGGACGCACGCTGTACATCCTCGACGAACCGACCACCGGCCTGCACTTCCACGACATCGAGTTGCTGCTCACCGTCCTGCACCGTCTGCGCGACCACGGCAACACCGTCGTCGTGATCGAGCACAACCTCGACGTGATCAAGACTGCGGACTGGATCGTCGATCTCGGGCCCGAAGGCGGGGCCGGCGGCGGGCAGGTCATCGCGGCGGGTCCGCCGGAGGACGTGGTCAAGGTCGCGGCGAGCTTTACCGGGAAATACCTGAAGCCGGTCCTCGAAGCGCATGCGATGCGCACGAAGAACGCCACCGCGGCGCCGGCGCGAACGGGGCGCGGACGCAAGGTGTCCGGGGATCTGCTCGGGTGAGACCCGCGTCGCGGCTGTTGCTGCGCCGCCCCGACGTAACGCGCTTCGGCGCGGAGGCTGACGCGGTCGCCGCGGTTTACGTCGGAGCGCGTCGCGCGGCGATGCCCTGGTTGCGCGAGCCGCATACCGAGGCGGAGGCCCGCGCCTGGATGCGCGAGTCGGTCTTCGCCCGGCAGTCGGTGCGGCTGGCGACGCTGCGCGACGAGATCGTCGGCTTCGCGGCGCGCGATGGGATCTGGCTCTCGCAGCTCTACGTAAAGGCCGGCTGGTGCAGCCACGGCATCGGGCAGCAGCTTCTCGACGCGGTGGTGGCCGAAGCGGTATCTCTTACGCCCGTGCTGCGCCTGTACACCTTTCAGCGCAATGCCGGTGCGCGCCGCTTCTACGAGCGCAACGGCTTCGTCGCGACGGCGTTCGGCAACGGCAGCGGGAACGAGGAGGGCGAACCCGACGTGCTCTACGAACGATCGCTGCGCAGCTGAGCGTCCGCTATTCCCGACCTGATTCCGCGCTGCGCGACGTTGGTTCGGCAGGAGGCGATGCCGGCGCGTGTGTCGTGATCGCGGCGAGAATGCCCTGCAGCAATGCCGTCGGCGTCGGCGGGCAGCCGGGCACCTCGACGTCGACGGGTATCACGTTGGCCACGCGGCCGAGGCTTGCATAGCTCTCGCCGAAGATCCCCCCGTTGCAGCCGCAGTCGCCGATGGCGACGACGAGCTTGGGCTCCGGCGTCGCATCGTAGGTTCGCCGCAATGCGATCGCCATGTGCTTGGATACCGGACCGGTCACCAGCAGCATGTCCGCATGGCGGGGGCTGGCGACGAACTTGATGCCCATGCCTTCGAGGTTGTAGTAGGGGTTGCCGAGCGCGTGGATCTCGAGCTCGCAGCCGTTGCACGAGCCGGCATCGACCTGCCGAATCGTCAGCGCGCGGCCGAGCGTGCGCAGCACGCGCTCCTGGAGCCGTGCGACGACGACCATCTCGTCGGCCGGCGCGGGCGGGGCCTCGGTCTTGATGCCGGTCTTCGCAATCTGGCGCAGGACGTGGAGCATGGCGGCCCTCGGAGACTAGAGATCGTGCCCGCTGTAGGACAGGTTGAACGACTTGTTGATCAGGGGGAAGTCGGGAACGATGTTGCCGATCACCGCGTGCTCGAGCACCGGCCAGTTCGACCACGACGGGTCGTGCGGGTGGCAGCGACGGATCGAGCCGTTCGGTCCACTTTCCAGTGCCAGCAGCACGGGACCGCGCCAGCCCTCGACGAAGCCGAGGCCGAAGCGGAAGGCGGATGGGTCGGGCAGCGCCGTGCGCAAGTCGCCCTCCGGCAGCGCGTCGACGATCGTCCGGACCAGCCGCAGCGACTCCAGCGCCTCGTCGAACCGAACCGCGACGCGGGCCGCGACGTCGCCGTCCGTGCGCGTCGCCAGGCGCACGGCGAGTGCGTCGTACGGTGGCGTGGAGAAGTCGCAGCGCAGATCGAATGCCTGCCCGCTCGCGCGACCGGCCATCCCGTTCAGTCCGAGCGTCGCGGCGAGGTCCGGCGCAACGCACCCGCAGGTGCGGAAACGATCCTGTAGCCCGGCGTGGTCGTCGTAGATGCCGCGTAGCGTGTTGATCTCGCGCTCGAGGCGGGAACACTGCTCGCGCATTGCGATGGCCGATTCCGGCGCGAGATCGCGCGCGAAGCCGCCCGGGACAACGAGGTCCATCAGCATCCGGTGTCCGAACGCATCGCGATTCGTGCGCAGCACGTCTTCCTTGAGCCGCGAGAACTGCGCAAGGCCGAACGCGAAGCCGCCGTCGTTGCCGAGAAAGCCGAGATCGCCCAGATGATTGGCGATGCGCTCGCGCTCGAGTGCCAGCGCGCGCAGCCAGGCCGCCCGCGGCGGCGCCTCGATGCCGCCGATGGCTTCGACTGCCTGCGCGTAGGCCCACGCAAACGCGACCGTGCTGTCCCCCGATACCCGGCCGGCCAGCCGGTGGCCCTCGGCGAGCGGCAGCGACTCGAAGCGCTTTTCGATCCCCTTGTGCACCCAGCCCAGCCGCTCTTCGAGGCGCAGCACCTTCTCACCCACGACCTGGAAGCGGAAGTGGCCGGGTTCGATGGTCCCCGCGTGCACCGGGCCCACCGGGATCTCGTGGACGCCGTCGCCGGCCACGCGCACGAACGAATACTCCTCCTGGCCCGGCTCCCACTTCGGCGACGCCTCGAAATCGCGCCGCAGCGGGAAACGATCGATCGGCCAGCTCGCGAGCCAGAGCCACGGTCGCTGATCGTCCGCTTCGGCGGCCACACCGACGAGATCGAACACCGCCCGCTGCATCCGGTTCGCGGCGGGAAAGATCGCCGCGACGTCCGGAAAGCGCGCGTCGCCGTCGGGCAGCGTGTGCTCGAGCACGGTCAGGCCGTCGGCATCGGCCAATGCGACGCGCACGAGGAAGCCGCGGCCGCGGTCGCGCTCGTCGCTCGCCCATAACGCGACGAGCCGTCCGCCGCCCTCCCAACAGAGGCGGCATGCCGTGAGTAGCTGGCCGGAGCTGACCGGCACCCGCTGTGCCGGTACCGCGGCGGGCACCGTGGCGCCGGCAAGTCCGAGGGGCGAGACGTTCATGATCGACGCCGTGTCATCCAATGAGGCGTGCGGCCTGCCGGTACCATTCGGCGAGGTAGGGCGGTATCCACAAGCCGAGCATCAGCACCAGCGCCAGGTGCACGAACACCGGCAGCATCGCGGGGCGATGCGGCAGACGCTTCGCCGTCGTTTCGCCGAACACCATGGGCTGGACCTTCGAGAACACGGCTGCGAACGCGATGCCGAGCGCCAGCAGCAGGAACGGCGTGGCCCATGGCTGTTCGCGCATCGCCGTGGTGAGAATCAGGAACTCGCTGGCGAACACGCCGAACGGCGGTATGCCGAGAATCGCGAGCGAGCCGATGGCGAGGCCCCAGCCGATCGCCGGACTGATCGTGACCAGACCGCGAATGTTGTCCATCGTCTGCGTCCCGGTCTTCTGCGCGGCGTGACCGACGGCGAAAAAGATGGCTGACTTGGTGAGCGAGTGAACCGTCATGTGCAGCAGGCCGGCGAAGTTCGCGATCGCGCCGCCCATGCCGAACGCGAACGTGATGATCCCCATGTGCTCGATCGACGAATAGGCGAACAGCCGCTTGATGTCCTTCTGTCGCGACAGCAGGAACGCCGCCACGACGACCGAGAGCAGGCCGAAGCCCATCATCAGCGTGCGGGCGATGCCGGTGTGCACGGCACCCTCGACCAGGACCTTGCAGCGGATGACCGCGTACAACGCCACGTTGAGCAGCAGGCCGGACAGCACCGCCGACACCGGCGTCGGGCCTTCGGCATGGGCGTCCGGGAGCCAGTTGTGCAGCGGCACGAGTCCGACCTTCGTCCCGTAGCCGACCAGCAGGAACACGAAGGCGAGCGAAAGCACCGTCGGCTCCAGCTGGCCCTTGATGCCGTTGAGCTCCGTCCAGAGTAGCGCGCCGCCCCCGGCGCCAAGGAGCTTTTCGGCCGCGAAGTACAGAAGGATCGTGCCGAACAGCGCCTGCGCGATGCCCACCCCGCACAGGATGAAGTACTTCCACGCGGCTTCCAGGCTCGCCGGCGTCCGATACAGCGACACCAGCAGCACGGTGGTCAGCGTGGCCGCCTCCATCGCCACCCACAGTATGCCCATGTTGTTGGTGAGCAGCGCCAGCAGCATCGTGAAATTGAAGAGCTGGTACATGCTGTGGTAGAGGCGCAGCCGGGCGTGCGTCAATCGACCGTGCTCCTCCTCGATGCGCATGTAGGGCCGCGAGAAGATCGACGTGGTGAAGCCGACGAATGCCGTGAGCGCGACCAGAAACACGTTGAACGAATCGACGAAGAACTGCTTGTTCATGACCAGCAGCGGGCCGTCGGTGATCACGCGCACCGTCAGCGCCGCGGCCGCAACGAGCGTGAGCGTACTCGCGACGACGTTGATCGCGGGCGCCTCGTCGCGCTCGCCGATGATGGCGAGCACGAGCGCGCCGGCGAGCGGGAACCCCAGGACGGCGAGGATTTCGATCACTCCTCGCGCCCTCCGCACGCTCGGTCGAGCATGAAGCGCCGGGGTGTCGGGCGCGCTCGGTCGCGCGGCGACGCGCCCTTCGGGCCTCGGCTCGGCATGGCCTCGCCCGCCGCGCTCACTCGCCCTCCTTGAGCTTCTCGAGGTGCTTGAGGTCGAGGCTGTCGAACTGCTCGCGGATCTGGAAGAAGAACACGCCGAGAATCAGCATCCCGACCAGCACGTCCAGCGCGATCCCGAGCTCGACGACCATCGGCATCCCGTAGGTCGCGCTGGTCGCGGCGAAGAAGAGCCCGTTCTCCATCGATAGAAAGCCGATGACCTGCGGAATCGCCTTGCGCCGCGTGATCATCATCAGGAACGAAAGCATCACGCAGGCCATCGCGATGCCCAGCGTCGCCCGCGTCACCGTGCTGGCGAGCTGCGAGATCGGAATCGCGAGATTGAACGAGAAGACGACCAGCACGATGCCGACGAGCATCGTGGTCGGAATGTTGATCAGCTGCTCGACGTCCCATTTCACGTCGAGCCGACGGATCAGCCGGTGCAGCAGCCACGGCAGCAGGAACACCTTGAGCAGCAGCGTCAGGCCGGCCGAATAGTACAGGTGTATCTGCGCGGTGCCGAAGGCCACGATTGCGGTCGACGCGGCGAGCGCCAGGCCCTGCGCGGCAAAGAGGTCGATCAGCGACAGCACGCGGCGCTGCGCGAGCATCGCGAACGACAGCAGCAGCAGGATCGCCGCAAAGAGGTTGATCAGCTGGGCGTAGAGCGGGAGCGCGGTCATCCGTTCAACTCCCCAGCAGGAGGTTGACCAGCATCGCCAGCACGGCGAGCAGGAACGCGGTGCCGAGAAACTCGGGGGCGCGAAAGATGCGCAGTTTCGCGGACAGCGTCTCGATCAGTGCCAGCGCGAACCCGCCGGCCAGGAGCTTGGCGACGAGTGCGGGCAAGGCGCCGAGAATGGCGAGCCAGCTGTCGCTGCCGGCGGCGATGCCGAAGGGGAAGAAGATCGCGAGGCCGATGCAGGAATAGTTGAAGAGCTTGAGCGCCGACGCCCACTCGATCAGCGCCAGGTGGCGCGCCGAGTACTCGAGGATCATCGCCTCGTGGATCATCGTGAGCTCGAGGTGCGTGGCCGGGTTGTCGATCGGGATCCGGGCATTCTCCGCAAGCGACACCATCGTGAACGCGACGCCGGCGAGCGCGAGGCTGGGATAGATGGCGAGCTCGCGGTGGGCGAGCGTATCGACGATTTCCGGCAGCGACGTCGATCCCGAAATCAGGGACGCGGTAAACAGGACCATCAGAAGCGCCGGTTCGGCCAGGAAGCCGATGAACATCTCTCGCCGCGCGCCCAGCGAGCCGAACGAGGTGCCGATGTCCATCGCCGCCAGCGCGATGAACACGCGGGCGAGCGCGAAGAGCCCCACCAGGGCGATCGCATCCGCGGCACGCGCGAACGGAAGGTCCGTCGCCAGCGAGGGCACGATCGCCGCGGCGCAGCACATGGCGCCGAAAACGATGTACGGCGTGATGCGGAAGATCGGCGACGCGCTCGCCGCGACGACCGCGTCCTTCATGAACAGCTTGCGGATCATCCGGTAGGGCAGGAAGAGCGAGGGTGCCGACTTGTTCTGCAGCCAGGCGCGGCACTGGTTGACCCAGCCGACGAGCAGCGGCGCGAGCGCCAGCGCAATCGCCACCTGAAGCAGCTGGGACAGGAGGGCCGATACCGTCATCGGACGAAGAAGAGCAGCGCAAGCAGCGTGAAGAAGCTGTACATCAGGTAGACGGAGATCCGGCCTTGCTGGATCCGCCCGACGAGGCGGCCGACGAAGTCGGCAGCCGTCACGATCGGCAGGTACAGCCAGTGCCAGAAGTGGTCGTCGGCCTTGACCGAGTACCTGGGCTCCGCGTCGAACGGCGAGGGGAGGTGGCGCTCCATCCGGAAGAACGGTTCGAACACCTGCCGGATCGGCTGTCCGAAGCCCTCGGCGGTGTCCTGCATCCGCGGCGTCTGCAATGGGAAGCCGCAGTCCCAGGGCGGGGCCGGCCGCACGCGGCCATGGTAGAAGCGATGCACGACCTGGATCGTCAGCAGGACGACGACGGCGATCACGACCAGCACGATGACCGGGCTGTAGCTCGAACGGTCGGCGCTGACGGGTGCGAGCAACAGCCAGTTCCCCGAAAAAGCGCCGCCCGTCGTCGAACCGATCAACATCGCGTTGACCGGCTCGATCAGCGCAATCACGTGAACCGGAAACAGGCCCAGCACGATGCAACCCGCGGCCAGCCACACGAGCCCCGCTTTCTCGAAGCGGCCGGCATCATGGGCATAGGCGAGGTTCGCCTCGCGCGGCTGACCGAGGAAGATGACGCCATAGAACTTCACCATCACGTACGCGGCCAGTGCGGCGGCGAGCACCAGCGCCGCCGCCGCCACCGGCACCAGCATGTTGACGAACGACTGGGGCAGGCTCGGCGTGAACAGGAACGCCTGCAACAGCAACCACTCGGAAACGAAGCCGTTGAGCGGCGGCAACCCGGCGATCGCCAGCGTGCCGACCAGCGCCAGCCACGCGACCCAGGGCATGCGATGGATCAGGCCGCCGAGCTTGCCGAGGCTGCGCTCCTTAGTCGCGTGCAGCACGGAACCCGTGGCGAGGAACAGCAGGCTCTTGAAGAACGCGTGATTGAGCGCATGGTAAAGGACTGCGGTGAGCGCAATCGCGGCGAACGGGATCTTGCCATAGGCCTTGAACAGGATCGTGAGGCCGATGCCGGCGACGATGATGCCGATGTTCTCGATCGACGAGTAGGCGAGCAGTCGCTTCATGTCGGTCTGTGCGGCGGCGAAGATCACGCCGAAGAGCGCGGTGACGAGGCCGAGCGTCAGCGCGATCACCCCCCACCACCACAACTGAACGTGCAGCAGATCGAAACTGACGCGCAGCAGTCCGTAGATGGCCGTCTTGAGCATCACGCCGCTCATCAGCGCCGACACCGGCGACGGCGCTGCCGGGTGGGCCTCGGGCAGCCAGACGTGCAGTGGCAACAGTCCGGCCTTGGCGCCGAAGCCGAAAAGTGCGAGAAAGAACGCGATCGACGGCCAGGCACCCTTCAGCTCCATGGCGCGCATGCCGGCGAACGTGTAGTCACCGCTGCCTCCCTGCAGCACACCGAAGCAGAGCAGGATGCCGATGGCGCCCACGTGCGCGATGAGGAGGTAGAGGAACCCGGCGCGCTGGATCGCCGCGATCCGGTGCTCGGTCGTGACGAGGAAGAACGACGAGAGCGCCATGGACTCCCATGCAACCATGAAGGCATAGGCGTCGTCGGCAACCAGCACCATCACCATGGACGCCAGAAAGGCGTGATACTGGAAGCAGATCAGACCCGGCGGTGTGCCCTCGCTGGAACGGAAATAGCCGGCGGAGAAGAACGAGATCGCCGCCGCCGCCGCGCCCAGCAGCAGGAGGAAGAAAGCCGACAGCGAATCGAGCCGCAGATGGAACGGCAGATCGGGAAGACCAAGCGGCAGCACCAGCGTTTGTGGCGGCTGCCCGATGGCGATGAAGGCGACTATCGCGAGTGCGAGACCGACACCGGCGCCCGCGGGAAAGAGCACTCGGCTCACGAACGGCAGGCTTCTCGGCCGGGCGAGCCCGATCGCGCCGATGCCGAGCCAGGCGACTACGGCGACGATCGTCAGGGTCACGAGGTCCGTCGGCATCGCGGGCGGCCCGTGCTCAGTACTGGTGATGCCGAACGGACCGGAAGCCGGTCATTTCACCCGCATCCCGGGGACTGCGCCCCTATCCGGGGCGAGCAGGAAGATGCCGGGGCCATCGCCGGACGCCGCGAGCACCATGCCCTCCGAGAGGCCGAACTTCATCTTGCGCGGCGCCAGATTCGCGACCATCGGCGTGAGGCGGTCGATCAGGTCCTCGGGCTTGTACGCCGACTTGATCCCGGCGAACACGGTGCGATGGCGGCCCTCGCCGACGTCGAGCGTGAGCTTCAGCAGCTTGTCGGCGCCGTCGACGTGCTCGGCGTTGACGATCCGCGCGATGCGCAGGTCGATCTTGCCGAAATCGTCGATGGAAATGGTGCCCGGGGTGCTGGCGGCGGCGGTGGCGCCGCCCGCGGCCGCAACCGGTGTCGTCGCGACGGCAGCGGGGCTCGCCGCGATCTTGGGACCTTCGAGCAGGGCGTCGATCTGCTTCGCGTCTATTCTCTGCATCAGGTGCTGGTACGGACGAATGGAAGAGGCGACCTGTTCGATGTCGTCCCAGCGCAGTTCCGGTGGCAATCCGAACATCGCGGCGACTCGCGTGGCCAGGTCGGGCAGCACGGGCGCGAGGTAGTAGGTTAGGGCGCGAAACGCATTGAGCGCATCGGAGCATACGTCCTGCAACGCGTCGCGGCGCGCCGGGTCCTTCGCCAGCTCCCAGGGTTTCGCCTGGTCGAAGCGCTCGTTCACGCGATCGGCGATGCGCATGACCTCGCGCAGGACCTTGCCGAACTCGCGCGCCTCGTACCAGGTCGCGATCTCGTCCTTCGCGCTCCAGGCGATCATCGTCGAGCCCAGGCGTTCCTTGATGTGGCCCGTCTCTGGCGTACGCAGCGACAGCCTGCCGTCGAAATGCCGCGTGATGAACGTTGCGGCCCGACTGGCGATGTTGACGTACTTGCCGATCAGGTCGCTGTTGACCCGTGCCAGAAAATCGTCGGGATTGAAGTCGAGATCCTCGACGCGGTCGTTGAGCTTTGCGGCGATGTAGTAGCGCAGCCACTCGGGATCGAGACCGAGGTCGAGATAGACGTCGGGACTGATCCCGGTGCCGCGCGACTTCGACATCTTCTCGCCGGAGAACGTGATGAAACCGTGAACGAACACGTTGTCGGGCACCTTGTACGGCGCGCCGGCGAACTTCAGCATCGCCGGCCAGAACAGCGTGTGAAAGTAGACGATGTCCTTGCCGATGAAGTGATACTGGTCGACGTCCGGGTCCTGCAGGAAGCGCGCGTAGTCGAGGCCCTTGGCCGCGAGGTGCGCCTTGAGACTCGCGAGATAGCCGATCGGCGCGTCGAGCCACACGTAGAAGTACTTGCCCGGCGCATCCGGAATCGGAATCCCGAAGTACGGCGCATCGCGCGAGATGTCCCAGTCGGCAAGCTTGCTGCCCGTGACCTCGTCGCCGAGCCACTCCTTCACCTTGTTGAGCACCTCGGGCTGCAAAGCCCGGCCCGGGGAGGGCGTCGCCGTCCACTGCTTGAGAAACGCGGCGACGGGCGGTGCCGAAAGCTGGAAGAACAGGTGCTCGGACCGGCGCAGTTCCGGGCGCGCTCCGGTCAGCGTCGAATACGGATCGACGAGGTCGGTCGGCGCGTAGGTCGAGCTGCAGTTCTCGCAGGCGTCGCCGTACTGGTCCTTCGCGCCGCACTTGGGACACGTGCCCTTGATGTAGCGATCCGGGAGGAACATTGCCTTGACCGGGTCGTAGAATTGTTCGACTGGTTTGGCGTAGATCAGTCCAACGGCCTTCAGCTTGCGGTAGATGTCCTGCGACAGCTCGACATTTTCCGGCGAATCGGTCGAATGCCAGTGATCGAAGCTGATGTGGAAGCCGGCCAGGTGCTTCGGTCGCGTCGCGGCGATCTTCGCGACCAGCGCCTGCGGCGTCATGCCTTCCGCTTCGGCCTTGAGCATGATCGGCGCGCCGTGCGTGTCGTCGGCGCCGACGAAGTGGACTTCGTGGCCCTGCATCCGCTGGAACCGCACCCAGATGTCGGCCTGGATGTATTCCATGATGTGCCCGATGTGGAACGGCCCGTTGGCATACGGAAGCGCCGTCGTGACAAAGAGCTTGCGGCGGGGGGCGGACATCGCGGAAGACCTTGCCTGGGGCAGGGTAAAGACGCAATTCTAGCAAAGCAGTGCAGCGCGAATGTCGGAGCGTGCCGTTTTTCGCTAGAATCCACTGCTTTTCCTCGTCATCCAACGCATTCGACGGAGCATTCGATGGCCATTACCGAGGCCGACATTCAGGGCCGCCTCGCGGCGCTCACCGATCCCAACACCGGTCGCGATTTCGTGCGCGGCAAGGCCGTGAAGAAGATCGCGATCAGCGGGTCCGACGTCACCGTCGATCTGCAGCTCGGCTATCCCGCGAAGAGCCAGCACGACATCCTGCGCAAGCTCGTCGCGCAGGACCTCGCGGGGCTGCCGGGGGCCGGCAAGATCACGGTCAACGTCACGCAGAAGATCACCTCGCACGCAGTGCAGCGGGGGGTCAAGCTCATCCCCGGCGTCAAGAACCTCATCGCCGTCGCATCGGGCAAGGGCGGCGTTGGCAAGTCGACGCCCGCGGTCAACCTCGCGC
>Ga0105106_10002937_pt1 | contig 12219 bp, 8 predicted proteins | sample PPLLaktember2015_5_FD_79109 | JGI IMG/M metagenome (GOLD analysis project Ga0105106, IMG submission 79109) | Freshwater sediment microbial communities from Prairie Pothole Lake near Jamestown, North Dakota, USA - PPLs Lake P8 Core (1) Depth... | ecosystem: Environmental > Aquatic > Freshwater >...
CGTCGCCGCGCCCGAGCGGACCGGGGGCGCACCCCTCGCCGCGCGCACCCTGGCGGCGCCGCCGGGCGCGGGCGTGCGGCCCTGGCTGCTGCGCCGCAGCGCGCCGGAGCACGACTGGCGCTCCCTCGAGGTGACCCTTCCCTGGCTCGTCCCGGCGCTAGCCGGCGTCAACGAGCGCGGGCTCGCCGTCGTCGCCCTCGTGCTCCCGGCGGCGCCCGGAAGCCTCGCCGAGTGCGCGGCTCCGGCGCTGCTCCTCGCCCAGGACTGCCTGCAGCGCTGCGACGGCACCCAGAAGGCGATCGAGTGGTGCGAGCGCCGGCCGGCGGGCGGAAGCGCGGCGCTGCTCTTCGCCGACGCCTCGGGGGACGTCGCCGAGATCGCCGTCGCCGGCGCCGAGCGACGGGTGCGCCGGGCCCGCGACGGCGTGCTCGCGAGCGCCGCCGATCCCGCGCTCGCGGCCGCCCTCGAGAAGGCCTGCGCCGCGGAGGCGACCCTCGACGGCGCCGGGCTCGCCCGCGCGCTCTCCGCGACGCTGGCCGGCGCCTCGGAAGCGCGCCCGGAGGTGGTGGCGCTCGACCCGGCCTCGCGCACCCTGGTGCTCGGCGGCGTGCGGCTCGCGGTCGCCGGCGAGCGGTGACGGCCGCGCGGGCGCGCCGCGGCGCCGAGTCCCTCGAAGCCATCGCGGAATCCCTCTCCCGCGACCTCGACGGGCTGCGCTTCGCGCCGCCGGTCGCCCACGTCTACAACCCCCTCGTCTATGCCCGGGCTCCCTACCGCGAGTACCTGCGCCGCTACGGACGGGGGAGGAAGGAGGTGGTGCTCCTCGGGATGAACCCGGGCCCCTTCGGCATGGCGCAGACCGGCGTGCCCTTCGGCTGCGTCTCCCTGGTGCGGGGCTTCCTCGGCATCGAGGGCCCCGTCGGCCGGCCGCCCGGCGAGCACCCGAAGCGTCCGGTGCTGGGCTTCGCCTGCCCGCGGGAGGAGGTGAGCGGCGCGCGGCTCTGGGGCTTCGTGCGCGAGCGCTTCGGCACGCCGGAGCGCTTCTTCGCGCGCTTCTTCGTGGCGAACTACTGCCCGCTGCTCTTCCTCGAGGCGAGCGGGCGCAACCGCACCCCGGCGCAGCTCCCGGCCGCCGAGCGCGCCCCGCTCCTCGCCGCCTGCGACGCCGCGCTGCGCCGCACCGTGGAGGTGCTGCAGCCGCGCCTCGTCGTGGGCATCGGCCGCTTCGCCGAAGCCCGCGCCCGCGAGACCCTGGCCGGCACGGGCGTCGCCGTCGGAGCCATCCCCCACCCGAGCCCCGCCAGCCCCGCCGCCAACCGCGGCTGGTCCCGCACCGCCACCCGAGCCCTCGCGAACTTAAGCAAGGGGTCTGGCCTCGAACTTTAGTAACTCGACCCGCGGGGGCAGTTGCTAAAGTTCGAGGCCAGACCCCTTGCTAAAGTCAGCGGCGGCGACCGCCGCCGCGGCCTCCGCGACCGCCGCCTCCGCCGCCGCGGCGCCGGCGGGAGCCTCCGGGGGAGCGGGTGGCCGGGGCCTGCGAGGCGTAGGGGTCGGCGGGAACGGCCGGCTCCGCGTCGCCTTCGCGCACGGCGGTCTCGGGCTTGTGCTCGCGCAGGTAGCTGCCGCAGATCGCGGCGAGGTCCCGGCGCCCCTCCTCGCTCGCGGCGAGGGTCTCGACGGCGGGCAGGAAGCGGTCGACGAGCAGCGCGCGGTCGGGGGGCGTCAAGTGGCGGATCTCCTGCTCGACCTTCACCTGCAGGCGCTCGCGCAGGCGCGCCACGAGCTGCTCGTCCGTCGGCAGCGGACGCTCCTTGATGGTCAGCTTGTTCACCTTCATCAGGTGGCGGAAGTTCCCGATGTCGAGGCCCGACACCAGGGAGATCGCGACGCCGGCCTTCCCCGCGCGCCCGGTGCGGCCCGTGCGGTGCAGGTACACCTCCGGCGAGTCCGGCGAGGCGTAGCCGATCACGTGGGAGAGGTCGCTGATGTCGATGCCGCGCGCGGCCACGTCCGTCGCCACCAGGAAGCGCAGCTCGCCGGCCTTGATGCGCGCCATGGCGCGCTCGCGCGCCGCCTGGGAGAGGTCGCCGGAGATCTGGTCGGCGTCGTAGCCCGCGCGCTGCAGGAAGGCCGTCACGTAGCGCACGTCGTCCTTGGTGTTGCAGAAGATGATCGCGCTCTCGGGCTCCTCGTACTCGAGGATGCGCGCGAGGTTCTTCTCCTTCTCCTGCGCCGTCGTCAGGTAGTAGAAGTGCTCGATCTCGGTGGGCGAGGAGTGCCCCTCCACCATCGAGACGAACTCCGGCTCGTGGAGGAAGGCGCGCGAGAGCGCCAGCACCTTCTCGGGCATGGTCGCCGAGAACAGGCACGACTGGCGCCGCGCCGGCAGGAAGGAGCGGATCTCCTTCATGTCGGGCCAGAAGCCGAGCGAGAGCAGCTCGTCGGCCTCGTCGAGCACCACCACGCGGACCGCGGCGAAAGAGATCCGCCCCGCGTTCAGGTGGTCGAGCATGCGCCCCGGGGTGCCGACCAGCACGTGCACGCCCGCGCGCAGCGCCTCGAGCTGAGGCCCGTAGCCGACGCCGCCGTACACCGCGAGGGCGCGCACCCCGAGGTGGCGGCCCATCGCCTCGATCTCGCTGCACACCTGGTGGGCGAGCTCGCGGGTCGGCGCCATGACGAGCGCCTGGGGCTCGGCCCGCGCGGGGTCGATCGACAGCAGGATCGGGATGCCGAAGGCGCCGGTCTTGCCGCTCCCGGTGCGCGCCTGCACGATCAGGTCGCTGCCCCGCTGCATCAGCGGGACGACGCGGGCCTGCACCGGCATCGGCTCCTTCCAGCCGAGGTCGCCGATCCCCGCCTGGAGGTTCTCGGGGAGGTCTTGGAAGGAGAGGAGCTGCGCGTCCGACACCGAAGCGCGGAGCCTAGGGCCCGGGGGACGGGCCCGCAACGGAGGGCTACAGTCTCGCGCCATGTCCCGCATCGGCCGCGCGGAGGTGGAGCGCATCGGCCACCTGGCCCGGCTGCGCCTCGAGCCCGAGGAGGCCGACGCCCTCGCCCGCGACCTCGACGCGATCCTCGGCTACGTCGCGGAGCTCGAGGCCCTCGACACCGGCGGCGCCCCGCCCGCTTCCGAGAGTCCGGTGACGCCCCTGCGCGAGGACCGCGCCGCCGCCTCGCTCCCCCTGGAGCGGGCGCTGGCCAACGCGCCGGCCTCCGACGGCAGCGCCTTCCTCGTGCCTCCGGTGCTCGAGGGCGAGGACGAGGGCTAGCCGATGACCGAGCCCCTCGGCACCGCCGCGGAGCTGCGCCGCGCCCTCGACGCGGGCGAGACGACGAGCGCAGCGCTCGTCGAGCGGGCGCTCGCCCGCGCCGAGGCCACGGCGCCCCGCCTGAACGCCTTCGTCGGGCTGCGCGCCGAGGCCGCCCGCCGGGAGGCGGCGGAGAGCGACGCGCGCCGCGGCCGCGAGCCGGCGCGCTCGCCGCTCGACGGCATCCCGATCGCCCTGAAGGACAACATCGCCCAGGCGGGCGAGCCCTGCGGCTGCGCCTCGCGCATCCTCGCCGGCTACGTCTCGCCCTACGACGCCACCCTCGTCGAGCGCCTGCGGGCGGCCGGCGCGATCGTCGTCGGGCGCACCAACATGGACGAGTTCGCGATGGGCTCCTCGACGGAGCACTCGTGTCACGGTCCCACGCGGAACCCCTGGGACCTCGCGCGCTCGCCGGGCGGCTCCTCGGGCGGCTCGGCGGCGGCCGTCGCCGCGGGTATCGTCCCGCTCGCCTTCGGCAGCGACACCGGCGGCTCGATCCGCCAGCCCGCGTCCTTCACCGGCATCGTCGGTCTGAAGCCCGGCTACGGCCGCGTCTCGCGCTACGGGCTCGTCGCCTTCGCGAGCTCCCTCGACCAGCTCGGCCCCCTCGCGCGCAGCGCCGAGGACTGCGCCGCCGCCCTCGACGTCGTCTCCGGCCGCGACCCCCGCGACTCGACCTCGCTGCCCGAGCCGCCGACGCGCTGCCGCGAGGCCCTCGCCGGCGACGTCGCGGGCCTCGCCGTCGGGCTGCCCCGGGAGGCCCTCGCCGGCGCAGGCTGCGACCCCGAGGTGTCCCGCGCGGTGGAGGAGGGCGCCCGCGAGCTCGAGAAGGCCGGCGCCACCCTGCGCGAGGTGTCGCTGCCCCACACCCGGTACGCCGTCGCCACCTACTACCTGATCTGCACCGCCGAGGCCTCGAGCAACCTCGCTCGCTTCGACGGTGTCCGATACGGGCGGCGCGCGGAGAGCGCAGCGGGCCTCACGGAGATGTACGAGCGCTCGCGCTCCGAGGGCTTCGGGCGCGAGGTGAAGCGGCGCATCCTGCTCGGCACCTACGTGCTGTCGGCCGGCTACTACGACGCCTACTACCGGAAGGCGCAGCGGGTGCGCGCGCTGCTGCGCCGCGACTTCGAGGAGGCCCTCGCGAGCTGCGACGCGCTGCTCCTGCCGACGGCACCGGAGACCGCCTTTCCCCTGGGCGAGCGCACCGCGGACCCGCTGCGCATGTACCTCTCGGACGTCTACACCGTGTCGGCCAACCTGACGGGCGCGCCGGCGCTCTCGCTGCCCTGCGGCTTCGCGGGCGGCCTGCCCGTGGGCATGCAGCTCGTCGGGCGCTCCGGCGACGAGGCGACCCTCCTGCGCCTCGCTGACGCCTTCCAGCGCCGCACGGACTACCACCTGCGCCGCCCGGAGCTCCCGGCGTGAGCGGCTTCGAGACGGTGATCGGCCTCGAGGTCCACGCCCACCTGGCGACGCGCAGCAAGCTGTTCTGCGCCTGCGCAGTCGGCTACGGCGACGCGCCGAACCTCCACACCTGCCCGGTCTGCCTCGCGCTCCCCGGCGCCCTGCCGGTGCTGAACTAGGGCGCCGTCGAGCTGGCGCTGCGCATGGCCCTCGCCACCCACTGCAAGGTGCAGCCGCGCTCGGTCTTCGCGCGCAAGAACTACTTCTACCCCGACCTTCCGAAGGGCTACCAGATCTCCCAGTACGAAGACCCGCTCGCGACGGGCGGCTGGCTGGAGATCCAGCCCGAAGGCGCCGAGGCGCCCCGGCGCATCGGCATCACCCGCATCCACATGGAGGAGGACGCGGGCAAGTCGATCCACGACGGCGGCGGGGACACCCGGATCGACCTCAACCGCGCGGGCGTGCCGCTGATCGAGATCGTCTCCGAGCCCGACCTCCGCTCGGCGGAGGAGGCGGGCGCCTACCTGCGCGCGCTCCACGCGATCCTCCGCTACGTCGGCGCCTCGGACGGGGACCTCGAGAAGGGCCACTTCCGCTGCGACGCCAACGTCTCGCTGCGCCGGCCGGGCGCGCCCCTCGGCACGCGCACGGAGCTGAAGAACCTGAACTCCTTCCGCGCCGTCGAGGGCGCCCTGCGCGCCGAGATCCGCCGGCAGCGCGGGCTCCTCGAGGGCGGCGGCCGCATCCAGCAGGCGACGCTGCGCTTCGACCTCGAGTCCGAGCGCATCACGGTGATGCGGGTCAAGGAGAACGCGGACGACTACCGCTACTTCCCGGACCCGGACCTCGTCGCCCTCGTGGTGGACGAGGCGCGCATCGCGAAGGTGAAGGCGGCCTTGCCGGAGCTGCCCGAGGCGCGGCGCGCGCGCTTCGCGGCGGAGTACGGGCTCCCGGAGTACGAGGCGAGGCTGCTCGTGGCGAGCCGGCCCCTCGCGGCCTTCTTCGAGGCGGCCGCGCGCGCCCACGGCACGCCGAAGACGATCGCCAACTGGGTGCTGCGGGACGTGCTGTCGGCGCTGAAGGAAGGCGGCCTCGAGATCGAGGCCGCGCAGCTCGCGCCGGGAGGCCTCGCCGCGCTGGCGCGCCTGGTGGACGAGGGGGGCGTGACGCCGGGGAGCGCCCGGGCCCTGCTCCCCGAGCTGCTCGCGCGGGGCGGCGACCCGGTCGCCCTGGTGCGCGAGCGCGGTCTCGAAGCCGTCTCCGACGCCGGCGCCCTCGGCCCGGTCGTGGCCGCGGTGCTCGCCGAGCAGCCCGCGGCGGTCGCCAGCTTCCGCGGCGGCGACGAGAAGGCGCTCCACTTCCTGATGGGCCAGGTGATGCGGAAGACGAAGGGCAAGGCCGACGCCCGGCGCGTGCGCGAGCTGCTCCTGGCGCAGCTCGGAAGCAGCTAGTGCGCGTCCTCGTCCGGGCGCTGCTCGCGCTCGGCGCGCTGCTGGCCCTCGGCCTCGTGGCGCTCGCCGTCGCGCTGCCGCGCCTCGCGCGGAGCGACGCCGTGCGCGCGCGCCTCGGCGAGGCGGTGCGGGAGGCGACCCGGCGCGAGCTCCGCTACGGCTCCCTCGACGCGGGGCTCTTCCCGCCCCGCCTCGAGGTGCGCGAGGCGTCGCTCTCCGGCGACGCCGAGGGCCCCGCGGCGGCGGCGCGCAGCGTCGAGCTCCGCCTCGCGCTGCTCCCGCTCCTCGCGCGCGCCGTCGTGGTGCGCTCGCTCCGCGTGGAAGGCGCCTCGCTCCGGGCCGAGCGCACGGAGCAGGGCGTGCGCCTCGTCGGAGAGGACCTTCCCGAGCCGCCGAAGCCCGAGCGCCCCGACGAGCCCGAGGAGGAGAAGGGCGCCGAGGAGGGCGGCTTCGCCCTCGCCGTGCAGCGCGTCGTTCTCGCCGACGCCTCGCTCCGCCTCGACGACCGCACCCGGCAGCCCGCTCCGCGCCTCGAGCTGCGCGAGATCGAGGGCGAGCTCGCGGGCACGCTCCCGGACGCTCCCGTCCGCGCGGACCTGCGCGCCGCCCTCGCCGGGGGCGGCCGCGTCGCCCTGCGCGGCAGCGGCCGCCAGCGGGGGCCCTTCGACGCCGAGCTCGAGCTCCAGGACGTCGAGCTCGCGCCCTTCGCCGTCTACGCGGGCGGGGCGAAGCTCGCGGCGCGGGCCGGGGGCACGCTCCGCGTCGCCGGCGACGCTGCGCCGGCCGGGACGGCGACCCTCGATCTCCGCCTCGACGCCGAGGAGCTCGAGCTCGGCGACCTCGGGCTCCGCGGCCCCTTCGCGCTGCGGGCCGAGCTCGCGGGCGAAGACCTGCGGGTCGCCTCGGGGCCCGTCTCCTTCGATGCCCGGGAGGGCGAGCTCCGCTACCGGCGTGCCCTGCGCAAGCCCGCCGGGGTGCCGGCCACGCTGGCGGGAACCCTGCGGCGCTCGAAGGAGGGGGCGGCGTCCGCGCTGCGGCTCGAGGGCGTCGCTCTGCAGCTCGGCGGGGTCGGCGCCCGGGGCGAGCTCGAGCTCGCGCCCCAGCGCCGCCTGCGCCTCGACGCCGCGCCCTTCGAGGCGGCGGCCCTCGAGGCGCTGGTCCCGGCCCTCGAAGGGCGCGGCCTCTCGGGCAGTCTCTCCCTCGCGGGGCTCGACGTCGCGGCCGAGCCCCTCGCGGTGCGGGGCCGCCTCCAGCTCGATCCCCTCGGCCTCGGAGGCGTCGCCGCCGAGCCGATCGTGCTGCGCGGCGCCCTCGAAGGCACCGGGAGCGAGATCGTCGGCCGCGAGCTCCGGGCGAGCATCGGCGGCCAGGAGGCGCCGCTCCGCTTCGCCCTCGGGCCCCTCGGCGAGGCCCCGCAGCTGCGCCTCGCGACGCGCCTCGAGGACGCCGACTCGAGCGCCCTCGTGGCGGCCTTCGGCGGCGACCGCGAGCGGCTCTCGGGGCCCCTCGACCTCGAGGCGGACCTCGCCGCGCCCCTCGGCGGGGCGCAGCCGCCCCTCGCCGGGCTCGCGGGCGACGTCTCGCTCCGGATCGCGCCCGGGCGGCTCCGCAAGGTCTCCCTGCTGCGCGCCGCCTTCGAGACCGCCGGCGCCGCGCAGGCGGTCGACCGCGGCGACCGGGACGCGCTCCAGCGGCACTACGGCGACGAGTTCGAGTCCCTCTCCGGTCGCTTCCGCATCCGGGGAGGCGAGGCCCACACCGACGACCTGCGCCTCGTCTACCAGGGCTACACCGCGGAGCTGCAGGGGAGCATCGGCCTCGCCGACCGCGCCCTCGACCTGCGCGGCAGCCTGACCCTCGACGAGGACGTCGGGTCGGCCGGCGCGGGCCGCCGCACCATCCCTCTCGCGAGCGTCACGGGGACCCTCGACGATCCCCGCGTCTCGCTCACGCGCGAGGCCCTGGCGGGCATCGCCGCCGCCTATGCCGGAGATCCGCGGCGCCGCGAGAAGTGGGAGCGCAAGCTCGACGAGCGCCTCGGGGAGGGCCGCGGCAAGGACGTGCTCGACGCCCTCGACCAGATGCTCGAGACGCTGAAGAAGCCGCCGCAAGAGGGCGCCCCGGAGCCGCCGTGAGCGCGTCGCCCCGGGCCCGGGAGTGGTTCACGCTGCGCTGGCGCGGAGGGGCCCTCGAGCTCCTCGACCAGCGCGGGCTGCCCGAGCGCGAGGAGGTGCTCCGCCTCGCGAGCGCCGAGGAGGTCGCCCGCGCCATCGAGACGATGGCCGTGCGCGGCGCGCCGGCGATCGGCTGCGCGGCGGCCTTCGGGATGGCGTGCGCGGCGGCGGCCCCGGCGCGGGACCTCGCTTCCCTCCGCGCGGCCCTCGAGGCCGCCGAGGCGCGCCTCGCCCGCACCCGGCCCACCGCCGTGAACCTGTTCTGGGCCCTCGGCCGGATGCGCGCGGCCCTCGGCGCCGCCTTCGCGGAGCCCGGGGCGACACCGGAAACGGTCGCCGCCCGCGCCCTCGAGGCGGCGGAGGCGCTCCTCGCCGACGACGTCGCGACCTGCCGCGCCATCGGGCGCGCCGGGCTGCCGCTGGTGCCGGCCGGCGCGCGCATCCTCACCCACTGCAACGCCGGGGGCCTCGCCACCGCCGGCTACGGCACGGCCCTCGGCGTCGTCCGCGCCGCCGCCGAGGCGGGCCGCGGCGTCTCGGTGCTCGCCGACGAGACGCGGCCCTTCCTCCAGGGGCGCGCCTCACCGCCTGGGAGCTCCACCGCGACGGGATCCCCGTCGCGGTGGTGACCGACGGCATGGCCGGGCACCTGATGCGCGGCGGCGAGGTCGACCTCGTCGTGGTCGGCGCCGATCGCATCGCCGCGAACGGCGACGTGGCCAACAAGATCGGCACCTACGGCCTCGCGGTGCTGGCGCGCGCCCACGGGCTGCCCTTCTACGTGGCGGCGCCGCGCTCGACGATCGACCTCGCGACGGCGACGGGCGCGGAGATCCCGATCGAGGAGCGCGGGCGCGAGGAGGTGGCCACCCTGGCGGGCCGCGTCCTCGTGCCTCCCGGCGTCCCGGTGCGCCACCCAGCCTTCGACGTGACCCCGGCGGCCCTCGTCACGGCGATCGTCACCGAGGCCGGCCTCGCGCGGCCACCCTACGAGGAATCCCTGGCCGCCCTCCTCGCCGGCTGAGGCTGCCGGCTCCCTGCGCATCCGAGAAGCGCTGTTGCGCACGGCGGAAGGGGGCCGCGCGGACTCCCGCGCTTCCCGCCCCTCCGGGCGTCAAGTTCGATGGCGCGGGAGGACGATACGGCCCAACGGGGCAGGGGAGGGGCTCGTGCCGGCTAGGGTCCTGTGCGTCGATGCGGATCGCAGCTACTGCGAGATCCTCGCGCGCACGTTCCGGGCCGAGGGCTACGAGGTCCACACGGCCCACGACGGAGAGACCGCCCTCCAGAAGGCGAGCAGCCTGCGGCCGGACCTCGTGACCCTCGAGGTGCTGCTCCCGAAGCGCGACGGCTTCGCGGTGCTCGAGGCGCTGCGGGCCTCCCAGCCGCTCCGCGGCGTCCCTGTCCTGCTGCTCACGGGCTGCTCGACGACCCCCGCCTACCAGAGCCGGGCGCAGAAGCTCGGCGCCGCCGGCATCGTCAGCAAGCCGGTGCCCCTCGATCGGCTGCTCGCGATCGTGGCGGAGAAGCTCGGGAGCGCGAAGCGCGCCTCGGCGTCGGCGCCGAAGAAGGCGGCGGGCCCGACGGCGCCGGCGACCCGCGCCGCGCCGGCGGGCCGCGCCGCCCCGGCCCGCCCCGCGCGCCGTCCCGCTCTCTCGGGCTCGCTCCACGAGGTGCCCTTCCCCGCGCTGCTCCACCACCTCCACGGCCTGCGCGCGTCGGGCGTGATCCACCTCGAGTCCGGCAAGAAGAAGAAGAAGGTCCAGGTCGAGGACGGGCGGCCGGTCTCGGTGAAGTCCAACCTCGTGAACGAGACCCTCGGCCACCTGCTCGCCGCCTCGGGGCGCATCAGCCTCGACGTGATGCACGAGTCCCTGCTGCGCGTGAAGCGCGGCGAGGGCCTCCAGGGCCAGATCCTCGTGGCGATGCACATGCTCGACGAGGAGGACCTCGCCCACGCGCTGCGCATCCAGGCCGAGGAGAAGCTGCTCGAGATCTTCAGCTGGAGCGACGGCAGCTTCCGCTTCGACCGCGGCGTGCGCCTGGCGGGCGGCAACACGCTCAGCGTGAAGGGCAGCGCGGCCAACCTGATCTCGCGCGGCGTGCTGACGCGCGTGCCGCCGGAGGCGATCGACGCGTTCTTCGCGGAGCGCGGCGAGCTGCGCGTCGCCCCCTCGCAGAAGCCCTTCTGGCGCTTCCAGGACGTCGACCTCGACGAGGTCGCGCAGAAGCTCGTGTCGCGGGTGGACGGCAGCAGCACGCTGATGGATCTCCTGCCCCTCGACGAGCGCTCGCGGCGCCTGCTCTACCTGCTCTCGACCATCGAGATGATCGAGTTCGAGGTCGGCAAGCGCCGGGCTCCTGCGGCGCAGGCGGCTCGGCGTCCGGCCCGCGAGGCGCGGCCGGCGGAGCAGCCGGCGCTGGAGCGGCCCCTGCCCGCCGCGGAGCGGCCCGCGCCGCCCTCGGCCGCGCGGCCGCGGGCGGCCGCGCAGCCGCTGCCGCCCGCGACTCCGATCGCGCTCCCGCCCGAGCCCCGGCGCCGGGCCCCCGCCGACGACGCCTCCCTCTCGCCCGAGGACGAGCGGCTGCGCGCCGAGCTGGCGCAGACGGCGGCGCAGCTCGCCGGGAAGGACTACTTCGGCGTGCTGGGAGTCACCCGCGCCTCCTCCGACGACCAGATCCGCGAGGCGTACTTCGCCCTCGCCAAGCGCACCCACCCGGACCGCTTCAGCGGCGCCGCCGACGCGGTGCGCCGCGTCGCCGAAGAGGTCTTCGCGGTGGTCTCCCAGGCCTACGAGACCCTCGGTCACCGCGACCGCCGCAACGAGTACCTGCGCGCCGAGCGCGACAAGGAGCGCGACCAGAAGGACGTCGAGGAGGGCGAGCGCGCCGTGAAGGCCGAGCTGGCCTTCCAGAAGGGCATCTCGATGCTCCGCAAGAAGTGCCACGACGAGGCGGCGGAGCTGTTCAAGGAGGCCGTGGCCCACTACGGGGACGAGGGCGAGTACCACGCCTATCTGGGCTGGGCGCTGTACCTCGCCGACCCCCGCGCCAGAGGCCGCGCGGAGCTGGCGCGCAACCACATGCTCCGCGGCCGCAAGCTGGCGCCCTCGAGCGACAAGCCCTACCTGTTTCTCGGGCGGCTCTACAAGGCCGAGGGCAAGGACTCCGTGGCTGAGAAGATGTTCCAGAAGGTCATCGAGCTCGATCCGGACTGCGTGGACGCGATCCGCGAGCTGCGCCTCATCGACATGCGACGCCAGCGCTCGAAGGGGCTGGTGCGGCGCATCCTCAGGCGCTGAGCCCGGTGGCGGAGGCGATCACCGGCGAGAAGATCTGGATGGACGGGGAGCTCGTGCCGTGGCGCGAGGCCAACGTCCACATCCTGACCCACACGCTCCACTACGGGCTCGGCGTGTTCGAGGGCATCCGCTGCTACCGGACCGACGGTGGGCGCTCGGCGGTGTTCCGGCTTCCGGAGCACGTGCAGCGCCTGTTCGAATCCGCCCACATCAACCTGATGAAGGTGCCCTTCGACGAGGCCCGCGTCTCCGAGGCGATCCTCGAGACGCTGCGCGCCAACTCCCTGGCCGAGGGCTACATCCGGCCCCTCGTCTACGTGGGCGCGGGCGTCATGGGCCTCAACCCCGCCGACAACCCGATCCGCGTCGCGATCGTCGTCTGGCCCTGGGGCAAGTACCTCGGGGAAGAGGGCATGGAGCGCGGCATCCGCGCGCGGGTCTCGAGCTTCGCGCGCCACCACGTGAACGCGAAGATGACCAAGGGCAAGACCTGCGGCGACTACGTGAACTCGATCCTCGCGAAGCGCGAGGCGCTGCTCGACGGCTACGACGAGGCGATCCTGCTCGA
>Ga0105106_10002938_pt1 | contig 12218 bp, 7 predicted proteins | sample PPLLaktember2015_5_FD_79109 | JGI IMG/M metagenome (GOLD analysis project Ga0105106, IMG submission 79109) | Freshwater sediment microbial communities from Prairie Pothole Lake near Jamestown, North Dakota, USA - PPLs Lake P8 Core (1) Depth... | ecosystem: Environmental > Aquatic > Freshwater >...
ATATACAGGAAGCCATATTCCGATATTGCGGTCGCGGACCGGTGGAACCCAGTCCCATCCTACGGAGCAAAGCATTGTGACATTTTTGCCTATATCTCCGGTGGGTCCTCCGTTCGGATAAAAGTCACCGAGAGCCTTAAGCTGTTCTGTGGAAGGGAGTCCTGGATAATCGAGAGGATAAATCTTTACCGCAAGAATGTTCTTTTCACCGGGCTTGATGTAACTGCTTACGTCGAGGCTGTACTGCGCGAACATTCCTGCCATCCGGGTTGAATCAGCAACCTGCCGTCCGTTCAGCCAGACTCCTGCACGGTAGTTGATACCCTTGAAGATCAACTGGAAACAGCGTCCATTATCAGAAGCCGGAACCGTGAATGTTGTCCGGTACCAGTAAGGCTTCTTCCATGGGTTGGGATTACCGGGTAGAAAGCTGAATTTCTCAAGGTCGTACTTTTTGTTAAACTCATCCGACGCGTCGGGTATCAGCATATTGTTAAGCCCAAAGTTGGGATCAGGATACACACCGTTAGCTACCAGACCTGACAGGACCGTTGAAGGAACCTTTACAGGGAACCAGTAATCCTTTGACCTGTATTCTGGGGAAGATAATTCTTCTCCTGAAGCACTGATAACTGCAGATGACTGCAGGTCAAAATCAGTGAGTTTTACCTGCTTGACTGATCCAGTCTGTGAAACCAACCGCATTGATACCAGAAAAAAAATAATTGTAAGAAAAATGGTCGGCTTGTTTTTCATTTCTTCAGTATTATGTTGTAAATAATAATTCTCCGTAAAATCTTGAATCTACTGTAAATAATAAATGTATAATTTCAGATGCAGCAATTGGTTACCGAATCATAGTAAAATGATTGCATTTACTTCTTTTTAAACAATCTGGCTATTGTTTTCCCTATCTCATCAACCTTCTCAAAGGGCTCAAGCAATGAAGGATTATTAAAATCAATTGCATCCTGTTCTGTCACTCCCGATTGCATGGGGTAAAGCATGATAAAGCTGTTTGATTGAAAATACTTGTTCAGATATGATGGAATACTTGACATGTTTTCATGATAGGAGAGCTTACCGGTTCTACTCATTACAATCAGTAAATTATCATCTATTTTAATATCACGTGATAAAATAAGAAAATCATTCCAATCGTCAAAATGATGGAACTCTGCTTCTATCGGGTATTTTGACTTAACCTCCCTGATAATGCTGATAGTCTTTTCTGTACCGTAAAACAGAATTTTTGCTCCCATATTCCGTGCAATATTCCAGATCTTGATCAACCAGAATGGGAATCCTATCTCGTGTTCAGCGTTTTCCGGAACTATTACAAAATGCCTTCTTATTGTTGAAATCGGTTGAACGGATCTGTAAATGAAAATTGTAGGATTCGACTGTTCTATGATTCCTTCGGTCAGATTACCCAAAAACGGATCGGTGATATTTTTTTTGAGATGAAGGCCAATAACCAGATCCGTGATATTCTGTTCTCTGATAACACTTGAAATCCCATTAATTATATTCAAATCATACCGTAATATTTTATTCAGGTAAATATCGGCTGATGATGCAGCAATTTTGGCTTTTTCAAGCATTTTCTCGCCCTTAATCCCGGAATCTGATTTAGCAGACTGATTGTCAACAATATTCAAAGCATAGAAACCATTCTTATTCTCCTTCGACTTTATAAGAATGCTCAGATTTATAAGTTCGTCAATATTTTCAGGATTGTTGACCGGAATTAGTATCTTTTCTTCAATCCGGGTTTCCTGTATCTCCGGTATCGATGATTCGGCCAGTGCAATATTCTGTCCACCCTTTTGTGCAACGAAAGCAGCAATGGTACAAGTTACCAGGATCATTATAATGGTTCCATTCAGGATACTGTCATTTAACAGCCTTATTGGTTCTCCATCGGCGGATGTTCCAATTATTACATTATATCCGACCATGACTGCTGCAAGTGTTGCTGCGGCCTGTGCATTGCTCAGGCCAAATATTAATCTCCGTTCATCGACAGAAAATCCAAATGTTTTCTGTGTTAACCATGCTGCCACAAATTTTGCCGTTGTCGCAACAATCGTCATTGAAGCAGCCACAATCGCAGTTTCAAAACCTTTGAAGAAAACCCTGTAATCCATAAGCATTCCGACACCTATCAGAAAAAAGGGAATAAAAATGGCATTACCGACAAAATCAATTCTGTTCATAAGAGGTGAAGATGCCGGAATCAACCGGTTTAAAGCCAGTCCTGAAAAAAATGCACCAATAATTGCCTCAATACCTGCCGCTTGTGCCATAACCGCACCAAAAAACACCATTACCAGGACAAAAATGTATTGAGATACGCTATCCTTGTAATTTTTAAAAAACCACCGGCAAATTAATGGGAACAGGAAAATTATTATCAGGATAAAAATCACAATTGAAACGGAAAGCCTGATCCAGAATTCCCTGTCAACTTCACCTTTTGACATCCCCACAATAACAGCAAGCACCAACAGTGCAAGGGTATCGGTAATCAATGTTCCCCCGATACTTACATTCACTGCCCTGTTCTTGGTAACTCCCAGTTTACTCAAAATCGGATAGCTGATAAGTGTATGTGAGGCAAACATACTGGCCAGCAAAACTGAAGTCGGAACTGATAGCTTCAAAATATAAAGGCCTGTTGCTATTCCCATTATCATCGGGACAAGGAAGGTGTACAATCCAAATACAATGCTTTTTCCACTATTGTATTTAAATTCATTGAGATCAATCTCCAGTCCGGCAAGAAACATTATATACAGCAATCCTGCCGTTCCGGACAATATAATACTGCCATCCCTTAAAAGCAGATTAAATCCATTAGGACCGATTATTGCCCCAGCTATGATAAGGCCGAGAATATGCGGGATTTTGAGCTTATTCAGCAGAATTGGGGCAAAAAGAATAATTACCAGTATGACCAGGAATTGAAGTACCGGATTGGTAAGAGGAAAAGTTATGACATCTAAATTCTGGAGTGTCATTATCAATCTTTGGTCTCAAAGATATGCAAACTTGATATTATTACGAATCTGTTTTCAGCTTCATAAATATTTTGCACATATCTGAAAAAGAAAAATACAATGGAAAGAAAAGTTTACAGGAAAGTATCTCAGGTCACCATTTCCTTTAGCATCTCTCTATTAGTTTTCAGTGAATCTCTTTATATCAGCTATCCTCCCTGCAAGAACAAGAACATCCATTTCACCAAGCGGCGCAAAGGGATCATATGACATATCAACTTTAAAATTCTTCCTGAATATTGATTTAAGCGGTCCCTCTTTCGGAGCAATTTTAACGGCTACCAGCTTCAGCTTGAATCTGTCGCCTATATTAATGGTATCAATTGCATGACCAATATATTTTGCCGGCACAATAATTTCCGCAAGGGCATAATCATCATTGAGTTCAGTAAGCCTCAGGGCATTCTTTAACTGAAGCATTGATGCAACAAGCATCGCTGAATCCTCAAGAGGCACCACCACTTCCTCAATGCCAATCTGGTTCAGGATATTCTGATGTTCCTGATGTATTGCTCTTCCTATAATCCTTTTAACATTCAGGTTCTTCAGGATCGAACATGTAAGCACTGATGCACCCACATCATCTCCTATTGCAACAATAATTGCGTCAGTCTCATCCAGCGGAAGGGATTTGATGGAATTGAGATTTGTTGAATCTAATTTCATTACTGTTGTAATTGAGTCTTTAAGCTCATCCAGCCGTTCGTATTGACTATCAATACCTATCACTTCATGTCCCATGCTGGTCAGGTGCGAAGCAAGCTTTGATCCGAAATGGCCCAATCCGATTACAATGTATTTCATTCCTGATTATATTTAGTTTATCACAATTTCAACTTCAGGATATCTTGAATATCTTTTCCGGGATGACAGCAGAAAACCTGTGAGAAGTGTAAGGGGACCAACCCTGCCAACAAACATCAGAATCATATCAACCACCTTCCCTGCTGGTGTTAAAGTTGCTGAATCGACTAAGCTCAGACCTACTGTGGCATAAGCTGAAAAACATTCAAACAGCAGTTTCACAGGATCTTTATCAGGTTCTGTTAATAAAAAGCTGATAAAGCCAGTGCTTATCAGAATAATAGAAAGGAAAATTATGGATAACACTCTTGTAATGGTACTGTTACTTATTTCTCTGTTACCAATTCTAAGCTGTTCCTTCCCTCTTATAAAATTCCAGGTAGTCCTTAAAGCGAGCGCAAAGGTGGTGGTTTTTATTCCTCCTCCGGTCGATCCGGGAGACGCACCGATCCACATAAGGAAAATCATCATAAATATTGTAGGGTAACTCCATAAAGTTATATCGGTAATATTAAATCCGGCCGTTCTTGCACTTACGCTTCCAAAGAACGATATAATTACCTTCCGGATATTATCCATGCCGTTCAGACTTTTCTCAGATTCAAAAAGATAATAAAGGAGCGTCCCGGCTAATATCAGTATAAAGGTCATGAACAACACGATCCTTACTGCGACATTTTTTTTCACTGGTTTGACAGGTCTCTGTTTACCCCTCAATTTCCTTATTATTGTTGCAATCAGGTGTTTAAAATTGGCATATACACTTACCAGGACTGGGAATCCTATTCCCCCAAGAATTATTAGAATCGATACTGAAAGTTGAAGTGTGGTGTTATACCTGATATCCGCCTCATACAGGTTTCCTGATAATGTTGAGAAGCCGGCATTACAGAATGCTGAAACAGCATGGAAAACAGAAAACAAAATTTTATCCTGGGATTCCGTGTCAAGGCTGCTGTAAATGATCAGGGCTCCGATTGCCTCTGTAAGAAATGTGATCATGATAATTTTAGCCAGCAGCCTGAACAGATTATTCATTGTTTCTGACGAAAAAAGCTCTTTCAGCACGAGGTTATTCCTAAACGATGAGCCAGAAGCAAAAATAAAGCTGAAGAATCCCGTGAAAGTCATAATACCAAGACCTCCGATCTGAATAAGAAGCATAATAATTATTTTCCCCAGAATTGTGAATGCCGTCGAGGTATCTACAACCACCAGGCCTGTAACGCATACTGCACTGACAGAGGTAAAAAGTGAGTCGATGTATGATAAATTGCCTGAGTGGGCTTTGGGCATCATCAGCAAGCCTGAACCAATAAAGATGATAACCAGGAAGCTTACTGAAAAAATAAATCCGGGAGGTATCCTGACGGTGCTGATCACCTTCTGCAAAACAGTTAGCTCCGAAATACCAATAACCAGTATCCCCAAAATTATCTGGAAGTTCCCGACTAACAGATGTTTTAAAGGTTCCCTGAGATTGATCAGATTGAAGTTAGATACTAAAACAACAATCAATAAAAAAAGAAGTAACAGCCTTAAGACCTGAGATATACGATTTTCCCATTTAAACGTTAATAATCCCGGAATGATCCCTGCGAAAAAAACCAAAAGGAATATTACTCTGAAAGCATTTCTTAATCCAATAATATTCTCCTCAGAATTAATAAAACCCAAATAGAATATTAATCCAAGGGTAAAGGCCAGGAGGGAAATAATCATTACAAAGCGGCAAAAACCAAAGAACCATTTCAGAAACACTCTGTACCAGTCCCCTGCAATAAAAAACAATTTAAATATCCTTTCACGGATATTCAACTTATTTCCGGTATTCCTCATATTAAAGTTACCCACCGGGTATTTCAGAACTGAAATTTACTGAATTAATCCTTATCTGAACAGGATTATTGTCAGGACAGGATTATTTCCTTATAAGCATCCAGGTATCAGAGTATTCCGGGAATTTTGTCCAGATCCTTTTCACTTCACTCCTTGCAGCAGTAATATCATCGGTGGCCATAACTGAAACACGGTACAATCCGGCATCATTCTTCAGGACTTCAGAAGTAAATCCGTTCTTGCGGACAAGTACCTGATGCTCCTTTGCATTTTCAGGATCCTTGAAACTTCCGATAATGACAAAGTATTTCTGTGGAGAAGGTTCCCTGTCTTCATTTGCAACAAGCTTTTCCTCAACCTCCCTGATTGGACCGGCAGGCATGAGGATTGTAGGTTTGATTGATGTTCCCCCGATGTCCTTGTCCTTATTGCTTTTCCCAAACAGGCTTGTTTTTGTGGAGTTGCACGATAAAGTAAGAATGGTAACAGCTAAAAGTAAATATGAAAGTTTTTTCATGATCCGTCGATTTTGTTTCAGAAGCCAAAGTTGCAAAAATTATTTGTAACCGTGGCATCATTATGCAATGTCAAGGATCCCGGCAAAGCTCTTTTCAGTAATAATCCTGTCGGCGACAAGGTTCAGGTAATTGTTATTTGAACGGAAAGCTATACCTATACCGCTTTCCCTTATAAGGCATATATCATTCTCGCTGTCGCCGATTGCAATCGTGTTTTTAATATTGATAGCATATTTCTCAGCAAGCTGGAAAAGGACATTTGATTTGCAGAAATCATGGCTGCATTTGCTATGCTTGCTCCGCATAAAAGCTGAAGGAACTTTTACCTCGCCGGTTGCAACGCTCCTTGAAAACTCAAGTTCATTTGCAATCGAGAAGTCCATTTTAAGTCTGTTCTTTAAATGATTGGTTACCACATCGTAGCTGTCGCTTATAATACCGCATACATAACCTTTTCTCTTAAGTTCCCTGATTACATATGGCGCATCATCAATGATTTTGATTTTATCGGCAACTCCGAGGATCTCATCGAAAGACCTTCCTGAAAGAAGTCTGGCGATCGATTTTGTCCTGGTAAAGGAATTTGTATATTCTGTTACAATTTTAATAAGGTCCTCCCTGAAATTGAATTCTTCAGCTGCAGTTGTAATGAAGCTTCCTTCCAGCAGTGTGTTGTCCATATCGAAAACTATCATCTTTTCCTTCCCGATCAGGCTATCCCTGATTGCATAATCCATCTGCGACCTTATTGCATTAAAATGTTCGAGAGTTTCAAGATTGGTGATTTCAATGCTTTTTGAACGCTTAAGAATTGATCTTGACACCTCCCTCGACATCTTACCAAGCTGTTCCCACGATTGCATTCGATTCTCTATATACCCTATATTGACCTCCTTCATTCTTACTCCCATCTCATGCATATCCAGGAGTATCCCTATGTCGACCCCATAATCATTTTCGAAGTCGATCTTTTTCAGCATGCTTTTCCTGGCGCCTATCATCCCGCTCAGCGGCTGAGAAAACTTTGCCATTTCCGGAAAAAGGATGCCTAACAGGGGCTTTGCAACCAGCTCGGTCACCCTTCCGGCCTGGCGGTCAAACGTTGACTTGACGAAATCTGCTTCATCTTCCAGTATCGGATTCGCAAGGAGTTCAACTATATCCGGGGGGTAAGTGACAATATCCGCATCGAGATATACTATTGCCTCATTTTTTGCCAGAAGCATCCCGTCGCGCATTGAGTTACCCTTGCCGATAATCGGGCTCGTATATATCCTGACCTTTGGCAGTCGCGATTGCTTAATCGTGTTATCGTGCGATTTATCATCGATCAGAAGTATCTCGTCAACAATGTCTGACCTGCCGACAAGACTGATAACCTCGCGGATAGTCTTTTCTTCGTTTAGTGCAGGAATAATGACGGAAACCATGAAATAAACATTAATTCACATCAATATAACAAATATTCACGACATATTGTTATTTCAGCAGCTTTTTGATGTTGTAAAGCTTGTTCAGGGCCTCAACGGGAGTAAGGTTATTGATATCCATATCCAGGATCTCATCACGGATCTGTTTCAGAACGGGATCGTCGAGCTGGAAAAAGCTGAGCTGGTATCCTTCCCTGTGACCTGCCAGTTCCGCTATAGGCTTGGTAAGCTCCTGCTTTTCATGACTTTGTTCAAGCTCCTTAAGGATTTCACCCGCGCGTGTCACGACACTTTTTGGCATTCCGGCCATCTTCGCCACGTGGATACCAAAGCTATGCTCGCTTCCTCCCCTTTTCAGCTTCCTGAGAAAGATCACCTTATTGTTGAATTCCTTTATTGAGACATTATAATTCCTGACCCGCGAGAAAGAGTTTTCCATCTCATTCAGCTCGTGGTAATGAGTGGCAAACAATGTCTTTGCCTTGTGCCTGTTCTCATGCAGGTATTCCACCATTGCCCATGCTATTGAAATTCCGTCATATGTACTTGTGCCGCGCCCGATTTCGTCGAGCAGGATAAGGCTGCGGTCTGAAAGATTGTTAAGGATACTGGCGGTTTCGTTCATCTCTACCATGAATGTGGACTCGCCCAGGCTTATGTTATCAGAAGCTCCGACCCTCGTGAAGATCTTGTCGACAATGCCAATTGTTGCCTCCCTGGCCGGGACGAAACAGCCTGTCTGGGCCATCAGCACTATAAGCGCAGTCTGGCGCAGAAGAGCCGACTTTCCTGACATGTTGGGCCCTGTAAGGATTATGATCTGCTGGTCGTCGGTGTCGAGGAACAGGTCATTGGGAATGTAGGATTCGCCCGGGGGAAGCTGCTTTTCAATAACCGGATGCCTTCCTTCCTTTATATCAAGCATAAGTGAATCGTCCATAACCGGTCGCACATAATTGTTTTCGGCTGAAACGACAGCAAATGAATGCAGACAGTCGAGCCTGGCTATAAGAGAGGAATCAAGCTGGATTGGAGGGATGAATTCAATAATGGAAATTACCAGATCATTGAATAATTTTGTTTCAAGACCAATTATCTTCTCCTCAGCTCCCAGTATCTTGCTTTCATACTCTTTAAGCTCTTCGGTGATGTAGCGTTCGGCGCTGACAAGTGTTTGCTTCCTTATCCATTCCGGCGGGACCTTGTCCTTGTGGGTGTTTCTCACCTCAATATAATATCCGAAAACATTGTTGAAGCTGACTTTCAGCGACGTTATTCCTGTTCTCTGTATCTCCCTGGCCTGAAGGTTATTGAGATAATCCTTACCGCTGTGGAGAATGGTCCTGAGCTCATCCAGCTCATCCGATACCCCCGGGGCGATCACCTTTCCCCTGATAATCTGGATGGGAGGATCACCATAAAGCTCCATGTCGATCCTGTCGGCTATGGTTTTGCATGGATTCAGCTGTTCGCCCAGGATTTTTAGCGGCTCACAGCTGCTGTCCCTGCAAAGATCCATTAACGGACCGACGGCCCTGAGCGCCCTCTTGAGCTGTACAACCTCGCGGGGATTGATCCTGCTTACAGCCACTTTTGATATCAGTCTTTCCAGATCACCTACCTGCTGGATCAGAAGTGATATTTCCGCCATAGCTGACGGATTATGCATGAACCAGCCGACAATGTCGTGCCTGCCGCAGATTGGCTCGATGTCCTTAAGCGGAAGTGATATCCATCTTTTAAGCAGTCTTCCTCCCATAGGTGAAATTGTCCGGTCGATAACATCAATTAAGGTCCGGGCACCTTCATAGGGAGAATGGAACAGTTCAAGGTTTTTGATTGTGAATTTATCGAGCCATACATACCTCTCCTCCTCAATCCTCGAGAGGTTGGTAATATGTCCCAGCTGGGAGTGCTGGGTTATGTCGAGATAGTAAAGGATGGCACCGGCAGCTATCACCCCGAATGAAAGGTTATGAACTCCGAAACCCTTGAGAGAGCTTGTTTCAAACTGCTTTAAAAGCCTGTCGCTGGCAGCTTCGGGAGTGAATATCCAGTCATCGAGCTTGAATGTGTAGAATTTGGTTCCGAAGTTCTCGCTGAACAGGTCGGTTTTCCTTTTCTCAAAGAGGACTTCCTTTGGCTGGAAGTTGTTCAACATCTGATCTATGTATTCGAAGGTACCTTCCGAGGCAAGGAATTCTCCGGTCGAAATATCCAGGAATGCGACACCTGCAGCCTTTTTGTCGAAATGAACAGCTGCAAGGAAATTGTTCTCCTTATGATTAAGGACATTCTCATTAAGCGAAACGCCCGGGGTTACCAGCTCGGTGATCCCCCTTTTAACGATCTTTTTGGTAAGCTTGGGATCTTCAAGCTGTTCGCAGATTGCAACCCTCTGTCCCGCCCTAACAAGCTTCGGCAGATATATATCCAGCGCATGATAAGGGAATCCTGCAAGCTCAACAAATGATGCCGTACCGTTTGCCCTCCGTGTAAGGGTAATCCCCAGGATTTCAGAAGCCCTGATCGCATCGGTCCCGAAAGTCTCATAGAAATCGCCTACCCTGAAAAGCAGAATGGCGTCGGGATGTTTCGATTTGACGTGATAATACTGCCTCATTAGCGGAGTATCGGCATATTTCTGGTCTTCGGACATTTATTCGGATGCAGGGACAGTTAATAATATCTGATCATTGACAAAGATACACTGCCATTAATATTTTTGTAAGCATTTTTGGAATTAATTATCTTATTTTATTCTCTGTGTAACTCTGTGTATCCTCCGTGTTCCTCTGTGTAAGTTTTTATATCTCTTTAAGTTACACAGAGATCCACAGAGAAGACACAGGGATCCGTAAAGGGAAATAAAAGTCATGTTCTTACTGGTATGCTTTTCTTAACTTGTAACGCTTTAATTAAAAAAATTGGACTGCTATGAATAAAGTTCTGATACTTGGTGCCGGGCTGGTTGTAAAACCGATGGTTGAATACCTGCTGGAACATAATTTCACTGTGAAGGTTGCCACCACAACGAAAGAGAAGGCTGACAGGATGATCAAAGGTCACCCGAACGGATCATCCATGCGATGGTCGGCTGAAGAGGGTGATGTTCTTGAAAGACTTGTAAGCGAACATGATCTGGCAGTTTCGTTCCTGCCGTACAGGCATCATGCAATGGTAGCCAGAACCTGCATCAGGTGCGGAAAGCCGCTGGTCACAACTTCATATGTTCAGCCGGAGATGCAGGCACTTGATGAAGCCGCGAAGAAGGCCGGAGTGATACTTCTGAATGAGGTAGGCCTTGATCCCGGAATCGACCATATGACTGCCATGAAGGTCATCGATCATATACACGAAAAGGAAGGCAGGGTTGAGGAGTTTTACTCCCTTTGCGGAGCCCTTCCTGCCCCGGAGGCTGTTGATAATCCCATGAAATACAAGTTCTCATGGAGCCCCAAGGGAGTGGTCCTGGCAAGCCGTAACAGCGCCCTTTACCTGAAAAAGGGGAAAAGGGTCGTGATCGAGCCCATTAATCTTTTCAAGGACAGATTCAGCTTTGAATTCCCTGGTGTCGGAGAACTGGAAGTTTATCCCAACAGGGATTCGATAAGCTATACCGATATTTATAAAATCCAGGAGGTTTCGACAATGTACCGTGGCACCTTCAGATATAAGGGGTGGTGCGAAACCCTCGATGCGATGAAGGCTTTGAATATGCTTGACGACACGATCACCGACTATACGGGAATGGATTATGCAGAGTTTCTTGCAGAAAGATCGGATTTTGACACCCGGGATCTGAGGAAAAAAGTGGCAATGAAGCTCGGGATCGCTGAAGATTCGGTTGCAATGGAATCGTTTGAATGGCTTGGTTTTTTCAGCGGCGAGAAGTTGGAATGCACAAAAACATCTCCATTCGAGATCACTGCAGGAAGGATGATAAGCAAAATGATGATTACCGGAAATGAACGTGATATGATTGTAATGCAGCACATTTTCCTGGCCTCCTGGCCCGACGGCAAAAAAGAGGTAATCAAATCATCGCTGCTCGATTACGGGACTCCCGAAACAAACACAGCTGTTGCAAGAACGGTAGCCCTCCCCGCCTCGATTGCTGTGAAAATGATCCTTGAAAATAAAATCAGGCTGACAGGTGTTTACCGGCCGGTGGTACCAGAAATCTATACTCCGATACTCGATGAACTCAAAACCCTTGGCATCGAAATGAAAGAGGAATACGGGTTACCGGAAAGCGAGATGATTTTGTAAAATTAGATGCTGGCGGATTCAAAAAAGCTGGCGCGGATTTGCAATCCGTTCCTCTGACAACCGGCACAAGCCACAATCGCTGACACAATCAAAAATCGCTGGCGCGGATTTGCAATCCGTGCCTCTGACTGCCGGCACAGAAATCGCTGGCGCGGATTTGTAATCCGTGCTTCTTCAAACCTCCTTCCAGTTCTCATTGGCCCCGATTGCAAATCGGCGCCAGCAGGGGAGATCCGCTGGCGCGGATTTGTAATCCGTGCCTCATTTTCTTACCTAAATCTCCTCTGCTTAAC
>Ga0105106_10002939_pt1 | contig 12217 bp, 13 predicted proteins | sample PPLLaktember2015_5_FD_79109 | JGI IMG/M metagenome (GOLD analysis project Ga0105106, IMG submission 79109) | Freshwater sediment microbial communities from Prairie Pothole Lake near Jamestown, North Dakota, USA - PPLs Lake P8 Core (1) Depth... | ecosystem: Environmental > Aquatic > Freshwater >...
AGGAGAAGACGCGCGGCAATCTGACCGCCGACGAGGCGCGCCTGCTCGAGGACCTGCTCTACGACCTCCGCGCGCGCTACGTGGAGGCCTCGAAGTAGGAGCGGGCCGCTGCGCCTCTCTGCGCCCGCCAAGATCAATCTCGGGCTCCGCATCGTCGGGCGCCGCGGGGACGGCTATCACCTCCTCGAGAGCCTGTTTCTGCCGCTCGATGCGGAGGGGCCTCTCGCCGACACCCTCGAGATCGACCTGCGCGAGACCCCCGGCGTGTCGCTCGAGGTGTCGGGTGGCGCGCCGGACGTGCCGAGCGGCCCGAGCAACCTGGCGCAGCGCGCGGCCGAGGCCTTCTTCGCTCGGGCCGGCGGTGGCGGCGCGGCCCTGCGCCTCGCCAAGCGCGTGCCGGCGGGAGCGGGCCTCGGCGGAGGCTCCAGCGACGCCGGCGCCGTGCTGCGCGGTCTGGCGTCGCTCCAACCAGGCCGGCTCCCCCCTGGGGTGCTGGGCGAGCTGGCTCTCGGTCTCGGGGCCGACGTGCCGTTCTTCCTCGATCCCCGCCCGGCGCAGGTGTCCGGAATCGGCGAGACGATCGCCCCGGCGCCGGGCGTCCCGGCGCTGCCGCTGATCGTCGCCTGGCCCGGGGTTTCCCTCGCTACGGCGGAGGTTTACCGGGCCTTCGCCGCATCCGGGCCCGCGTTGACGGGGGCTCCCCCGCCGCCTACCTTCCGGCCCCTTCCGCCCCGGCCCGGTGAGCTCGCTCGCGAAGCCTGGGCGGAGCGGGTCCGAAACGATCTCGAGCCCGCCGCCATCCGACTCTGTCCCCGCATCGCCGAGATCCGCGACGCCCTCCTGGGCGCCGGAGCGCTGGCCGCGGCCATGTCGGGGAGCGGCGCGGCCGTGTACGGAGTGTTCGAGAGCGAAGAGCGACGAGACCGGGCGATCGAGCGGCTCTCCCTGGCGGCGCCGGCGCGACTCTTCGCGACGACCACCCAGGGGTCGCCGCAGGGCGCGTGAGGGCCGACCCGCTGGGTTAGTCTCTCGCCGGCCCAGTTCTCCTGGGGCGTCGCCTAACTGGTAAGGCAGCGGCCTTTGGAGCCGCCCAATGTAGGTTCGAGTCCTACCGCCCCAGCCTCACCCGCCCCGCCGGAGCCAAGGACGACACCGCGATGCACGATCTGAAGCTCTTCACCGGCAACTCGAATCGCGCCCTGGCCGCGCAGGTGGCGAAGTACCTCGACGTCGAGGTGGGCAAGGCGGACGTCGGCACGTTCAGCGACGGCGAGGCCGCCGTCGAGATCCAGGAGAACGTGCGCGGCATGGACTGCTTCGTGCTGCAGTCGACCTGCGCCCCCGCCAACACGCATCTGATGGAGCTGCTGATCATGGTGGACGCGCTGCGCCGCTCGTCGGCGCGCCGCATCACCGCCGTGGTCCCCTACTACGGCTACGCCCGGCAGGACCGCAAGGTGGCGCCGCGCCAGCCGATCACCGCCAAGCTGGTGGCGGACCTGGTGTCGGTGGCGGGCACCGACCGCCTGCTCTGCGTCGATCTGCACGCGGGGCAGATCCAGGGCTTCTTCAACATCCCGGTCGACAACCTGTTCGCGACGCCGGTGCTGCTGCGCGCCCTGCGCGACCGTCTCGACGGCGACGTGACGGTGATCTCGCCGGACGCCGGGGGCGTCGAGCGCGCGCGCGCCTACGCCAAGCGCCTCGACGCCACGCTCGCGATCATCGACAAGCGCCGCGAGCGCGCGAACGTGGCGCAGGTGATGAACATCATCGGCGAAGTGAAGGGCCGCACCTGCGTGATGGTCGACGACATGGTCGACACCGCGGGGACGCTCACCGAGGCCGCCCGCGCGCTCGCCGACGCCGGCGCCCGCGAAGTGCTGGCCGTGGTGACGCACCCTGTGCTGTCGGGCCCCGCCATCAAGCGCGTGTCGGAGTCGCCGCTGGTCGAGCTGGTGGTGACGGACTCGATCCCGCTGCGCCCGGAGGCGGCGGAGTGCGCCAAGCTGCGCGTCGTTTCGGTGTCGGAGCTCCTCGGTGAGGCGATCCGGCGCATCCACAACGAGGAGAGCGTCAGCTCGCTCTTCGTCTGAGCGGGCCGGCAGGAGGGAACCGTGGGGGAATACTCGATCGTCGCCGAGGAGCGGACCGGCACCGGCAAGGGCGCCAACCGCAAGCTGCGCGCCACCGGGCGGATCCCGGCGATCGTCTATGGGCGCGGCAAGCCCGCGCGCCAGGTGACTCTCGACCCCACGCCGCTCGCCAAGATGCTGCGCTCGGCGGACTCGGGGATCAACACGCTGATCGACCTCCGCGTCGGCGGCCAGGAGACCGTGGTGCTGGTGCGCGAGATCCAGCGCGATCCGGTGAGCGGGCGCTGGATCCACGCCGACCTCTTCGAGCTCGACCTGCAGAAGACCATCGAGGTGCGCGTGCCGCTGCACATCGTGGGCAAGCCGAAGGGCGTCGAGAACGGCGGCATCCTCGACCACCCGCTGCGCGAGGTGGAGATCGAGTGTCTGCCGCGCGCGATCCCGGACTCGGTCGAGGTCGACGTGTCGGACCTCGACGTCGGCGACTCGATCCACGTGCGCGACCTGGCGCTGCCGGAAGGCGCCACCATGCTGTCGGACGGGGATCTGGCCGTGGCGTCGGTGGTGCTGCCGAAGGCCGAGGAAGAGGCGAAGCCGGCCGAGGCGGCGGCGGTGGCCGCCGAGGCGGCGGCCCCGGGCGCTGCGCCCGCCGCGGCTGGGGAAGAATAGCCCCGAGCGCGCGTGAAGCTGATCGTCGGGCTCGGCAACCCGGGGCGGCGCTACGAGCGCACGCGCCACAACGCCGGCTTCCGGGTCACCGAGCGGCTGCGCGAGCGCTGGCGCTTCGATCCGCCCGAGACGCGCCAGGACGCCCTCTTCGCGCGCGGCCGGGTGGCGGCGCTCGGCGGGCTCGACGTCGGCGTGCTCGAGCCGCAGACCTTCATGAACGAGTCCGGCGCCCCGCTGGCGGCGGCGCTGCGCAAGCTGCCGGTCGAGGACGTGTCGCGCGACGTGCTGGTCGTCTTCGACGACGCCGACCTGCCGTTCGGCCGGCTGCGCCTGCGCGCCTCCGGGAGCGACGGCGGCCATCGCGGAATGGCGGACGTGATCGACCGGCTCGGCACCCGCGACGTGCCCCGCCTTCGTTTCGGCATCGGACGCCCCTCGCTGCCGATGGAGACGCGGGACTTCGTGCTCGCGCGCTTCGACGCGCAGGAGGAAGCGGCGCTGTCCGGCCATCTCGACCGCGCCGCGCAGGCGATCGAGTTGTTCCTGCGCGAGGGCATCGCGACGGCGATGAACCGCTTCAACGCCGCGGAGCGCGAGGGGTAGCTCCCGGGTCCCCGGAGTTCAGTCGACCACCACGATCTCCACGCGGCGGTTGAGTTGGCGGCTGCGGAAGGAGTCCGTGGGGACCGCCGGGTCCGAGGCGCCGAAGCCGCGGGTCACGAGGCGGTCCGGGTCGATGCCCTGGGCGACCAGGTAGCGTTCGACGGACTCGGCCCGCGCCAGCGAGAGGTCGAGGGCGCCGCGGTCGCGCTCCGCCGCGTCGGCGTGGCCTTCGACGAGCACGTCGAGGTCCGGGTGCACGCGCAGGAAGTCGGCGATGCGGGAGAGGTCCGGGAGGGCCTCGCTGCGCAGCGCCGCGCGGTCGCGGTCGAAGAGGACGTCGTCGACGGTGACGACGACGCCGCGCTCCGTGTCTTCCGCGCGCAGCGCGGAGAGCAGGGCCGCGAGCTCGGCGGCGCGCAGGCCGTCGCCGTGTGCGCGCTCGTGAGCGTGACCGTCGCTGTGTAGATGGCTCCGGGGCGGCGGCGCGTCGACCCGCGCGAAGGCCTCGTTGCGGCGCGCGGTGGCGCGCGCGATCTCGACGCGGCGCGTGGCGAGGTAGGCGAGGTGGTCGACCACCTCCGGGTCGGCGTCCGCGCGGAAGGCGCGCTGCGCGCGGGCGAGCGCAGCCTCGGCCTCGCGAAGCTGGGTCGGCGCGTAGTCCGCCACGTACGCGTCGGCCGCGGCGGCGCGATACTCGGCCTCCGCGCGCTCGAGATCGGAGTTCACCGGCCCCGCGCAGGCGAGCGCGCCGGCGGTCAGAAGACCGATCCAGATGACGAGTGCTCGCTCCATTTCGGGTCCTCCCGCGCCTAGGGGCGCACCCTTTCGTCGATCACGCGCTGCAGGGCGTCGACGCTCGCCTCCACTTCGCGCGCTGCCGCGGCTGCGGTCTCGGATTCGGACCTCGCCTCGGCGAGCTGGGCGTCGACCAGGGCCTGCTCCGCGAGACGCCGAGCCCGCTCCTCGTCGCCGTCCGCGCGCGCTTCCTCGGCGCGCGCGAGCTTCTCGCGGGCGAGGGCGAGCTCCGCGGGCGCGAGCTCGGGGGCGTCGCCCGAGGCGGCGTCCCGCACGGCCAGGTCCGCCTGGGCCACGGCACGGGTGGTAGCCGGCGAGGTCTGGCAACCGAACGCGGCGCTCGCGGCGGCCAAGGCGAAGCACAGCGAGAGGCGGCGAGGCATGTGGGGCCCTCCGTTCACCTTCTCGTAGAGCAACTTTGGTGCCAAGCATGGGGCTGCTCTCCGCGCACCGCGCGCGCGCGGATCCCCAACGGGGCTTTCCTCTGTAGAAAGCGCAACGCGCGCTACGCTCCGCGACGCTCATGAGCTTCGCCAAGAGTCCGAGCCTCGCCGGCCGCCTGGTGGCGCCCTTCGTGCGGTTCGCCGCGCTCGAGGCGTCGAGCGCCATGGTGCTGCTGGCGGCGTCCGTGACGGCGCTCGTCGCCGCCAACTCGCCGCTCGGGCCCGCGTGGGAGCGGCTCTGGCAGACGCCCCTCTCGCTCTCCTTCGGGGAGGGCTTCGCTCTCTCGCTACCGCTCGTCGCGTGGGTGAACGACGCGCTGATGGGCGTGTTCTTCTTCGTGATCGGGCTCGAGATCAAGCGCGAGGTGCTGGCGGGCGAGCTGTCCTCGCTGCGTCGTGCGCTCTTCCCCGTAGCGGGCGCGCTGGGCGGGATGCTGGTGCCCGCGGCGGTCTACGCGGCGTTCCACCAGGGAGAGCCGACGATCCGCGGCTTCGGCATTCCGATGGCCACCGACATCGCCTTCGCGGTCGGCGCGCTGGCGCTGCTCGGCTCGCGGGTCCCCGGTGCGCTGCGTGTCTTCCTGCTCGCCCTCGCCATTGCCGACGACCTGGGCGCCGTGACGGTGATCGCGGTCTTCTACACCGAGACGATCCACCTCGACTCGCTGGGGCTCGCGGCGCTCGGCCTCGCGGCCTGCTGGGCGCTGAACCGCGCGGGGGTGCGCTCGCTGCTTGTCTACCTCGCGGTCGGCGCCTTCGTCTGGTTCGAGACGCACCACTCCGGCGTCCACGCCACCATGGCCGGCGTGGCGCTCGGCTTCCTCACGCCGTCGGGTCGCGACGACGACGACCACGAGACGCTCGTCGAGCGCGGTCGCGATGCGCTGGAGCGCCTCGGGCGCGTGCTGCGCGGCGAGGACGACGACCACGGCGACGACCTGCACGGCCACGCGCGCCACGAGGCGCTGCGCGAGCTGCGCACGATCGGCCGCGAGGCGCTCTCGCCCCTCGACTACCTGACCAACGAGCTGGCGCGCTGGGTCGCGTTCGTGATCATGCCGGTCTTCGCGCTCGCCAACGCCGGCGTCGCCATCGGCGTGGAGATGCTGTCGGACCCGGTCGCCTCGCGGGTCGGGCTCGCGGTGGCCCTCGGCCTGCTGGTCGGCAAGCCGCTCGGCATCACGGTGCTGAGCTGGCTCGCGGTGAAGGCCGGGGTCGCGGCGCTTCCGGCGGGCGTCTCCTGGGGAGCGATCGCCGCGACCGGCCTGCTCGCGGGGATCGGCTTCACGGTGTCGCTCTTCGTCACGTCGCTCGCCTTCGACGATCCGCTGCTGGTGGCCGGCGCCAAGCTCGGCACCCTCGGCGGCTCGCTGCTCGCGGGCGTGCTCGGGCTGGCGGTGCTCTCGCGGGTGCTTCCGCCCCGCGCCTCCCCGTGAGCTGGGTCGACGAGCTCCGCTCGGGAGCGGGCGTCCGGCGCGCGCCTGACGTCTCGCTGAGCGCGCCCCGCCTGCTGCTCGGGAGCTTCGCCGCGCTGATCACGGTCGGCACCCTGGGGCTGCTCTTGCTGCCGCGCGTCTACGAGGGAGAGCCGCTCGGCGTCGTCGACGCGCTCTTCACCATCACCAGCGCGGTTTGCGTCACGGGGCTCACGGTGGTGGACACGGGCACCACCTTCAGCGCGCTCGGCGAGGCCTGGGTGCTGCTGATGATCCAGCTCGGCGGCCTCGGCATCCTCACCTTCGCGGCCCTCGCCGCCGCGGCCCTCGCGGGCCGCTCGAGCCTGGCGATCGAGGAGGCCGCCGCCGGCCCCGCGTCGGTGCTCCCGGCGGGCGGGCCGACGGCGCTGGTGCGGGTGATCGTAGTGGGCACCCTCACGGTGGAGGCCGCCGGCGCGCTGCTGCTGTTCGCGCTCTTCCTGCCGCGCTTCGGACCGGAAGGCGCGGCCTGGATGGCGGTGTTCCACGCGGTGTCGGCCTTCTGCAACGCAGGCTTCGCGCTGCTCGGCGACAACCTCGTCAGCTTCCGCGAATCGCCGGGAGTGCTGCTCGTCGTGGGGGGGCTGATCGCGATCGGCGGCATCGGCTTCCCGGTGATCGAGGACCTCCGCCACCGCCTGCGCGGCCGCCGCCGGCGCCTCACCACCCACACCCGGTTGACCCTCCAGACGACGGGCGTGCTGGTGGTGCTGGCGACGCTGCTGTTCCTCGCCTTCGAGCGCCGCGAGACCCTGGAGGGCCTGGGCTTCGGCCACCAGCTCGTCAACGCCCTGTTCATGGCGGTGACTCCGCGCACGGCCGGATTCAACACCGTCGACTACAACGGCATCGCGAACCCCTCGCTGCTGCTGACCATCGGCCTGATGTGGATCGGCGGCTCGCCGGGCTCGACGGCGGGCGGCGTCAAGACGACGACCGTGGCGCTGCTCGGGCTGCTGCTGCTCGCGCGGCTGCGCGGCGAGCGGGCGGTCTCGAGCGGCGGGCGCACGATTCCCGACGAGACGCTCCAGCGCGCCGTCGGCCTCGCGGTGGGCTCGGTGCTGCTGCTCGCCTCGTTCGTGTTCGCGCTGATCCTGACGGAGCTGCCCGGCCAGGTCGTCGCCGACGACCGTGCGCACTTCATCCGCCTGGTCTTCGAGGCGCAGAGCGCGCTCGGCACCGTCGGGCTGTCGATGGGCGTCACGCCGGAGCTCTCGTCCGGCGGCAAGCTGCTGGTCGTGGCCTTGATGTTCCTCGGACGCGTGGGCCCGCTGGCGGTGCTCGGCGCCATGGCCATCCGCGGCCAGCGGCGGGTCGCCATGCGCTATGCCCACGAGGACGTCCTGGTCGGCTGAGCGCGCGCTTCGGCGCGGGAGGGAAGATGCGTCGCATCGTCGTCGTCGGACTCGGCAACTTCGGGGTCTGGGTCAGCCGCACGCTCGTCGAGCTTGGCCACGAGGTGATCGCGATCGAGCGCGACGGCGCGCTGGTGGATCGCTTCGCCGAGTGGACCACCCGCGCGGTGCAGGGCGACGCCACGGACTCGGCCGTGCTGACGCGCGCCGGCGCCCGCGGTGCGGATGCGGCGGTGGTGGCGACGGGCGAGGACCTGGCCTCGACCATTCTCGCCACGCTGGCGCTCCGGGACCTCGGGATCCGCGAGATCTACACCAAGGTCTCGAGCGTGAACGAGGCCCGCGCCCTCGAGGCGCTCGACGTCACCGACGAAGTCTTCCCCGAGCGCGAGGCCGCCATCGCGCTCGCGCACCGCCTCACGTCGAGCGGCGTGCTCGGCTACCTGCAGCTCGCGCCCGGCTCCTCCATCCAGGAGATGGCGATCCCGCCCGACTGGATCGGCAAGTCGCTGCTCGAGATCGCGCCGCGCGAGAAGCTGGGCATCCAGGTCGTCGGGGTCCGCTGCGCGCTCTCGGACACCGTGACCGTCCCTCCCGATCCCACGGCGCCCCTCAAGGACTCCGACGCCGCCATCGTCGCCGGCCCCGACGACAAGCTCCGGCGCCTGCACGGGAAGCGCGAACAATGATCGAATTGACTGGGTCAAGGCCGTATATTGTATATCTATAATGTCAATATTGTCTGGATTGACGGGGCATTGACCCCGTCCTAGCCTTCGATCCATGGCTACCGCCAGCCCGCAGTCCGACCCGCTCTACCAGCAGATCGCCGAGCGCCTGCGCGCCGACATCGCCGCCGGCAGCCTGGCGGCGGGCTCGCGGCTGCCGACGATCCGCGCGCTGGCGGCGCAGCTCGGCGTGAACCGCGACACCGTCGCCCTCGCCTACGACGCCCTAGCCCGCGAGGGGCTGGTCGAGGCGACGGTCGGGCGCGGGACGTTCGTGCGCGCGGATGCCCCGGCGCCCGCGGCCTTCGAGCCGAAGCTCTCGGCCGGCGTCGAGCGGCTGCTCGAGCTGGAGCGGGGCCGCGTGCGCTACGCCGCGCCCGCCGGTGTCGTCCCGCTCCACTCGCTGGTGCCGGATCCCTCGCTCTACCCCGTCGACGAGTTCCGGCGCGCGCTGAACCGCGTGCTCGCGCGGGGCGGCCGCGAGCTGCTGAGCTACGCCGGCCCCCAGGGCCACGCGGGCCTGCGCCAGGTGCTCGCCGAGCGCCTGCAGGCGACCGGCATGGACGTGGCGCCCGGGGGACTCGCGCTGACCCAGGGCGCGAGCGAAGGCATCGCCCTCGCGCTGCGCCTGTTCGCGAGCCCGGGCGAGACCATCGCCGTCGAGGAGCCCACCTACCACAACGTGCTCGCGGTGCTGGTTTCGCTCGGCCTGCGCGCTGCGCCGGTGCCGATGCGCGACGGAGCGGCGGACCTCGCCGCCCTCGAGCGGGCGCTGGAGCGGCCCGAGGTGAAGGCGTTCTACACGATGCCCACCTTCCACAACCCGCTCGGCACCAGCACGCCCCTGGCGCACCGGCGCGCGCTGCTCGCTGCGGCGGCGCGGGCGGGCAAGCCCGTGATCGAGGACGCCTACGAGATGGACCTCCGCTTCGCAGGCCGGCCGCTGGCGCCGCTCGCGGCCCTGGACGGGGCGGGGCTGGTGGTGCAGCTCACCTCGTTCTCGAAGTCGCTGTTCCCCGGCGCCCGGGTGGGCGCCATCGCGACGCGCGGGCGCGCCCTCGACGGGATCGTGGCGCTGAAGCACGCCAGCGACCTCGGCGGCGCGCTGGTGCTCCAGGCGGCCCTCGCGGAGTTCGTCGGCACCGGCGGCTACGACCGCCACCTCGCCAGGATCCGCCGGGCGCTGCGCGAGCGTCGCGACGCGCTGCTGGAGGCGCTCGCCGCCGAGATGCCCGAGGGCACGAGCTGGACCCAGCCGGAAGGCGGCCTCCAGCTCTGGGTCGACCTGCCGGGCGGCGTCGACACCGCCGCGCTGCTGCCCGAGGCGCTGCGCGAGGGCGTGCTGTTCGCCCCGGGCTTCCAGTTCCGCCACGACCACCGGCCCTCGAGCGGGCTGCGCCTCTCCTACGCCCAGGCCGACGCGGCGGCGCTGCGGCGCGGCGTCGCCAGCCTGGCGCGCGCGCTGCGCGAGCGCCTGCGCGGCGGCCGCGCGGCCGAGCGCGAGCCCCTGGCCTTCGTATGAGCCCGCGCGAGCGCGTGCGGCTGCAGTGAACCCGGCGTCGCCCCGCGCGACGCCTCGAGGAGAAGCGAGATGAGCAAGCAGCAGAAGGGCAACGGGAACGGCGCCGGGCGCACCGGCGCCGACGCCTACGAGCTCAAGGTGGGGCTCGCCGAGATGCTGAAGGGCGGCGTGATCATGGACGTCACCACGCCCGACCAGGCGAAGATCGCCGAGGACGCCGGCGCCTGCGCGGTGATGGCCCTGGAGCGCGTGCCCGCCGACATCCGCAAGGAAGGCGGCGTGGCGCGCATGTGTTCGATCGCGGTGATCGAGGGCATCCAGCGCACGGTGTCGATCCCGGTGATGGCCAAGGTCCGCATCGGCCACTTCGTGGAGGCGCGCGTGCTCGAAGCGCTGGGGGTCGACTTCATCGACGAGAGCGAGGTGCTGACCCCGGCCGACGAGGAGCACCACGTCTGGAAGCACGACTTCCGCTCGCCCTTCGTGTGCGGCGCGCGCGACCTCGGCGAGGCCCTGCGCCGGATCGCCGAGGGCGCGGCGATGATCCGCACCAAGGGCGAGGCGGGCAGCGGCAACATCGTCGAGGCCGTGCGCCACCTGCGCTCGGTGGTGGGCACGATCCGTCGCCTCGGCGCGCTGCCGCCCGAGGAGCTGCCGAGCGCCGCCAAGGAGCTGCGCGCGCCCGTCGAGCTGGTGCGCAAGGTCGCGGAGACCGGGAAGCTGCCGGTGCCGAACTTCGCGGCCGGCGGCATCGCCACCCCGGCGGACGCCGCGCTCTGCATGGCGCTCGGCGCCGAAGCCGTGTTCGTCGGCTCGGGCATCTTCAAGAGCCAGGATCCGGCGCAGCGAGCGCGGGCGGTCGTGCACGCCACGACCCACTGGCAGGAGGCGGCCGAGGTGCTGGCGGCCTCGCGCGGCCTCGGCGAGGCGATGCCGGGCATCGAGATGGAGACGCTGGCCGAGCACGAGAAGCTCGCCAAGCGCGGCTGGTAGCAGGGGACGGGCGCGCGATGTACGTCCCTCGGCCCTTCGCGGAGACCGACGTGGCCCGGCTGTACGCGCTGGTGCGCGCGCACCCGTTCGCCACGCTGGTCTCCGCGCTGGACGGGCTGCCCTTCGCCAGCCACCTGCCGCTGCTGCTCGACGCGTCGCGCGGCGCGCTCGGCACGCTCGAGGGGCACGTCGCGGGCCCGAATCCGCATGCCGACGCCTTCGACGGCGCCACGCCGGCGCTGGCGATCTTCCACGGCCCCCACAGCTACGTGTCGCCGCGCTGGTACGCGGGTGGCCCCAACGTGCCGACCTGGAACTACGTGGCGGTGCACGCGGTCGGGAGGCCTCGCCCGCTGAGCGACGCCGCGCGGGTGCGCGATCTGCTGGCGCGGACCGCCGCGCTCTTCGAGGCCGGCGCCGAGAAACCCTGGAGCCTGGCGGAGGTGCCCGAGGCCTGGGCCGCCGGCATGGCGCGGGCGATCGTGGCGTTCGAGCTGCCGATCGACGAGCTGCGGGGCAAGCGCAAGCTGTCGCAGAACAAGACCGCCGCCGACCGCGACGGCGTGATCGCGGCGCTCCGCGCGGCGGGCGACGAGCAGTCGCTGGCCGTGGCCGCCCAGATGGAGGCGCTCCGATGAGCGGCGCCCCGCGTCCGCGCGTCGGCGTGCTCGCGATCCAGGGGGACGTCGCCGCCCACGCCCGCGCCCTCGCGCGCGCGGGCGCCGAGGCGGTGCCGGTGCTGCGCGAGAAGGACCTGGACGGCCTCGCCGCCCTCGTCCTTCCGGGCGGCGAGAGCACCACCATCGCGAAAGGCCTCGCGCGCCTGGGCCTCTACGAGCCGCTGCGCGCTTTCGCCCGCGCCGGCCACCCGATCCTCGGCACCTGTGCCGGCGCCATCCTGCTGGCGAAGCGCGTCGAGAACCGGCCCGTGGAGACGCTCGGCCTGCTCGACGCGACGGCGGTCCGCAACGCCTACGGCACCCAGGTCGATTCCTTCGCCGAGACCGCCGATCCCGGGGCGGCGGCGGGCCTCGAGGGCCTCCGCTGCGTCTTCATACGCGCCCCGCGCCTCCGGGACCTCGGCCCGGGCGTCGAGGTGCTGGTGCGCGTCGACGGCGAGCCGGTGCTGGTGCGCGAGGGCAACCTGCTCGCCGCCACCTTCCACCCCGAGCTCACCGACGACCCCCGGCTGCACGCCCTCCTGCTGGGGGACGGAGTCAACTAATCAACTAAGTCTCCCCCGGGGTGCAGTTAGTTGATTAGTTGACTCCGTCCCCTGGCCCCACCCTGGCCGCGGCCGTGCCTACCGCTACCTTCCCCTCCCCCGCGCCGACCGTCGGCTCGGTTACCACCCACTCGGTGGCCTCGACCTTCCCCGGACCCACCCGCCCGGGGCACGCGGGGCCGCCCAGACGCCGAGGGCGTCCGTCCAGGAGGGGAGCTTGCTGCGGGAATTCGAGACCACGTTCATTCTCCAGCCGGAGATCACCGACGAGGGCGTGCAGACCGTCTGCGCCCGGGTCGACCAGATCCTCGAG
>Ga0105106_10002940_pt1 | contig 12215 bp, 13 predicted proteins | sample PPLLaktember2015_5_FD_79109 | JGI IMG/M metagenome (GOLD analysis project Ga0105106, IMG submission 79109) | Freshwater sediment microbial communities from Prairie Pothole Lake near Jamestown, North Dakota, USA - PPLs Lake P8 Core (1) Depth... | ecosystem: Environmental > Aquatic > Freshwater >...
GCTCATCGTCCGGCCCAGCGCGCCCGAAATCGCAGCCAGCATGCCGAGGTCCGGGATCGTCATGCCGAAGTCCTTGGCGTGCGGCGTGACCGCCTCGTTGAATGCGAAGGCCGCCGCGTCGCCGGACCCGGAAATCACCGCCATCAGGAAGGGGCCGATCGAACCGCCCCAGCGCGCGATTTCGTTCGACTCCTTGAGCGTGGCGATGAAGACGTCGATGAGGCCCGCGGTCTTGAGTCCGGCCGCGAACACGCCGGCGGCGATGATGATGCCGATCACGTCGCCGTAGGCCTTGCCCATGCCGTTGAAGAATTCCTTCGTCATCTTGGCCGGCGACACCCGCGTGACGGCGAGCGCGACGATTGCACCAATGATCATCGCTTGCGGTACGCCCATCTTGAGCGCCGGCACCCATGCGTTGCCGACGACCAGCAGCGTCAACGGCACAAACGGCACGAGCGAGTACAGCACGTTCGCCTGGGTGATCGCGTCGGGTTTCTTCGGGGCGCCGGCAAGGGGGGCACCGGCAAGGGGGGCACCGGCAAGGGGCGCACCGGCAAGGGGGGCACCGGCCACGCCGGTGCCGACGGCGACCGCGCGGTGGTCCTTGAAGAGGAAGCTGGCGACGGTGATGCCGACGATGCCGATGCCGATCATGACGCTCGAGTAGGGCGCGTGGTGGGCAATCAGCGCCATGATGTCCATGTTGGAGATCTTGGCGACGAACACGTTATGGCTGTTCCCCGGCGATAGCACCGAACCGTAGGTGCCGACCAGCACCGCGGCAGCCGCACCCGCGGGGTGAATGCCGGACCGCATCATCAGCGGAATGAGCGTCGCGCCCACCGCGGCCGCGCAGCCGGCCGCCGAGGGGATCGCCGTGTTGACGAAGAAGGTAACCGCCGCCGACGCCGGGATGAGAAGCAAGCCCAGACGGCCCAGCGGCTTCGACAGCAGCGTCACGAGGTGCTCGTCGCAACGCGTGTAGCTGATCACGAATGCGAAGCCCATTGCACTGCAGATTGCCTGGATGAGACCGGCGTTGGTCATGCTCGCCGCGAAGGCGTCGAGCGCGTCCATCGGTTTCAACGCCAGCATCGCGAGCACGATGCCAGCGGTGATCAGCACCAGGCGGGTCTCGTAGCGCTTGATCAGCGCCCACACCATGACGATCACCACCAATACGGCAAGCCAGGCGGTCGCGTTCATATCTGCCATTTCTCCTCGTCCGGCGGGCGGTGGCCCCCGGCGTGCGGGGTCCGCGCCGAACGCGCGTTCCCCGCAAAAGGATAGGCCCCTGCGGCAGCGACCGCTTGACGCGCGTCAAGAGATGCCTGCCCCCTGCGCGAGGGGCGCCCACGGCGCACATGCCACCAGGGCCTGAACGCAACCCGCAACCATGCACGGGCGCGCTTTGCCGCAACCCGTCGATCGCGGGTATGCTCGGCGGCATTCGCCACGGCTGACCGAAGCGGCTTGCATGCGGCGAGACGTTGACGATGCGCGACGCACCGGCCGGTCACCGCGCGCAGGTCGGAAGGAGAAACCCTTGGCAGCAAGCCAGCCCGCGCCGGGCACGCCGTTCGCCCTGGCGCTGTTCGAAACCGTGCGCGCGATGAGCGCCGACACGACCGGTGTGTTGCGTTCGTCGTACGGCGACGTCGAGAGCCGGGTCCTGGACCACTTGCGCGGGGTCGCCGAGTCGCTCGGCCTCGCCAGCGAGTTCGATCCCGCCGGCAATCTCTGGATGCGCCGCCCGGGCCGGGACCGCGGCGCGGCCGCGTTCGTCACCGGATCGCACGCCGACTCGGTCCCGCGCGGCGGCAACTACGACGGCCTTGCGGGGATCGTCGCGGGCCTCGTGGTCGCCCGGCGGTTGCGCGACGAGGCGCGGGAAACGTTCCGTGACTACGTCGTGCTGGCGCTGCGGGGCGAGGAAAGCGCATGGTTCGGCAAGCCCTACCTCGGGTCCGCGGCGCTGCTCGGCCGGCTTACCGAAGCGGACCTCGCGCTCAAGCACCGCGACACCGGCTACCCGCTCGCGTTCTACATGCGCGAGGCCGGCGCCGAGCCGGCGCGGCTCGCCCTGGGCCGTCCGCTCGTCGATCCTGCGCGCATCGCCGCTTTCGTCGAGCTGCACATCGAGCAGGGCCCGGCACTCGACGAGGCCGAGGTCCCCATCGGCATCGTCACCGGAATCCGCGGCAACGTACGCCACCTCCAGGTCCGCTGCCTCGGCGAAGCCGGGCACTCGGGCGCCGTGCCGAAGCGTCTGCGCCACGATCCGGTCCTTGCCACCGCCGACCTGTTTTCGCGCATCGAGGAAGCCTGGCAGGATTGGCTCCGCGACGGGCACGACCTCGTGTTCACCGCCGGCGTCGTGCAGACGAATCCGGCGACCCATGCCGTCTCGGTGATCCCCGGCGAAATCGCGTTCAGCCTCGAGGCCCGCAGCCTCGCGCGTGCCACGATCGATGACTTCAACGCCGCGATCCGCGCCGAGTGCGACGCGATCGGCCGCGCGCGCGGCGTCCGCTTCGAGTTCGATCCGCCGATCGTCAGCGAGCCGGCCGTGCTCGATGCCAACCTGACGCGCCGGCTGGCGCGGGCTGCGGAGGAGGCGCAGCTCCCGTACATGCGGCTTGCGAGCGGCGCCGGGCACGACGCCGCGATGTTCGCCAACGCCGGGATTCCGACCGGGATGATCTTCGTTCGCAACCAGAACGGCTCGCACAACCCGCGGGAGGCGATGCGCGCCGACGACTTCATGGCCGGCTGCGAGCTGCTTTGGCGCCTGGTCGTCGAGTTCGAGGAGGACGTCCGTGAATAACCCGCCACCGCCACCGGGAAGCCCGCCGATGTTCGCCGACGCCGCGTCGCGCACCCAGATCGCCCGGATGACCGTGCGGATCCTGTTCGCCACCGGCGCCGTACGCGTCAACACCGACGCGCCGTTCATGTTCAGCTCCGGCTGGGCGAGCCCCGTCTACGTCGAGTGCCAACGCGTAATGGCGCATCCCGACCTGCGACAAACGCTGATGGCGCTGGCCGCCGGCGAGATCGAGCGCCGCGTCGGCGTCGCGACGATCGACACCGTGGTGGGCGGCGAGGACGCGGGCGTCTGCTTTGCGGCGTGGCTCGCCGACGCGCTGCGCAAGCCGCTCAACTTCGTGCGAACGCGCACGCGCGGCTTCGGCCGCAATTCGCAGATCGAGGGCGAGCTCCGGGCGGGCGCCAGGGCGCTCTTGGTTGGAGACCTCACCACCGACGGCGTTTCCAAGGCACAGTTCGCGACCGCGCTGCGCGCGGCCGGCGCCGAGGTGCGCGACGTCTTCGTGCTCTTCTACTTCGACGTCTTCGACGACGCGCGCCCACACCTCGAGGCAGCGGGTTTGCGCCTGCACGCGCTGGCGAACTGGGCGGACATCGTCGCGGTCGCGCGCGAGGACGGACTGTTCGACGCCGCCACGCTCGCCGAAGTCGAAAGTTTCCGCGCCGATCCCGCCGGCTGGTCGGCGCGGCACGGCGGGCTCGCCCACCTGCCGCCTCCGGAGCGCACGTCGCTGCCCTGAGTGCGCGCCCGCCGCGCCCGGGCTTCGCCCGGCGTCACCGCCCCGATGGCTTGTCGAGCAACGCGTCGCCGCTGACGGTGACGGTGAGCTCGGTCGTGCCGCCCTCGACGGCTACCGGCGGCGCGGACGCGGGTGCGGCGCCGGCGCGCGCCATCATGTCGAAGCGCGGCTGCGGCGCGTAGTCGCCGGTCGACACGCTAACGCGGCCGGGTCGCCACGCGGCGAAGCCGAGCGCCTCGGACGCGGTCGCGGCACGCTGCTGCCACGCACGGATCGCTTCCTTGGTCAGCGCGTCCTCCGCGCGGCGGCGCGTCTCCGGCGCGAGGCTGAAGGCGATCGACGACACCAGCAGTCCGTCCTCGTCCTGCAGCTTGGTGAGCAAGGCCGCAAGCGCCGGGAAGTCGGCACCGGTGAGCGACAGCGTCTGCGACACGCGCCACTTGCCGGGCTTGCCCTTCTCCCATTGCTGCCACGTGCTGTAGCCGGCGCTCTTGGCCTCGACGCCGGGCGTGGCCTTGGCGGCGGCGAGCGCCTTGGCCATGCGCGCGTTGACGTCCGCGGCAGCCGCGCCGGGCGTCGTCTGCTCGGCCTCGGCGCGCACCATCGCCATCATGCTGTCGTTCTGGACCTTCGTGTTGGCCGCACCGGTGACGGTGACGCTCGGCGACGCGGGAAGCGCCGTGGCGGGAGGCTGCTGCGCGAGCGATGCGTTCGCGGCGAGCAGGGCGGCAACGGCGAGCGAGGCGAGCGGTCGGATCATGGCGAGTCCTTCGGAATCGGTTGCAGTCGTGCAGCACGCTCGGGCAGCGCGAGGATCGCGTCGCGATTGGACCAGGAGAAGCAGCGCGCCGCCGCGTCGCGCCACGGCAGCCACGCGGCGCGCAGGTGCTCGCGCGGGTTGAGGCGCACCGGCACCGGACCCGGCACCGGCAGCGTGAACACGTGCTCCGTGTTGTGCGTCGTGCCGGGGGCGTAGCGGTGGCGCCATTGCGGAAAGATCTCGTATACGCTGGAAAGTCCCCAATCGACGACGCCGCCAAAGGCGGCAGCATCGATGCCGGTCTCCTCGGCGAGCTCGCGCGCGGCGGTCTCGGCGAGCGCCTCGCCCGCCTCCGCGCTGCCGGTGACCGACTGCCAGTGCTCGGGGAAGTCGGCGCGCTCGATCAGCAGCACGTCGAGGTCCCCGGTGTAAACGAGGACCAGCACCGAAAGGGGTTGCTTGTATGGCAACTCAGGCCACGAACACCCAGAACGGCACGTGGCGCTCCTGCCAGAACTCCGCGGCTTCGCCGAGGATCTCCTCGAGCGTGCCGAAGTCGTTGGGGTGGTCCTTGCGATAGGCCGCGGCGTGGGCGAGCACGACCACTCGGCCGGACTTGCCGAGCCAGTCGCGGTCCTCGAGCACGTCGGCGAGCGCGTCCCAGTTGTGGCCGAAGTGGTCGGGAAGCGCGAGCGCGCGGTCGACCTCGGCGAACAGCGTCGCCTTGTCCTTCGCCTTGCCGAGGTCGATCTGCGCGAACTTGAGCTTCGCGTGCGCAGCCGCCGTCTTCAGCGGCTCGGCGGTGCCCTTCCACTCGTGCAGGCCGCAGTCCTCGACCGAGGTGAGATCGGGCGCCTTCATTCGCGGATCCTCGAGAACGATTGGTAGTGGTCGTGCGTGTAGTAGCACACGTCGGGCGCCTTCGCCGGGCCGCCGCAGACGATGCGCCGCGCGCCGCGGTTCGCAGCACCCGGCGTCTTCACCGTGTACTCGCGGTAATAGTGACGCGGTTGCGCGGGCAGCAGGCGCTCGCGGTTGCCGAAGCGCACGCCGTCGCGCTCGTAGGGGAACGGCCCGCCGTCGCGGATCAGCGCAAGAGTGCGCTGTGCTTCAGCCGGCAAGGTCGCGACGGCAACCTCGGGCAGGGCGCCGGGTGCGGCGCGCGCGTGCGCCGGGATCGACGCCGGCAGAATCACGCCGATCGCGATGGCCGCGACGACGCGGCGCAGTAGCACAGCAATGTCCATGGCCCGCAGTGTACCAATGCGGGTGCGGGTCGCCACCGCGTGGTGCGTCAGCCGACCTTCGGCGCGTCGCTGGTGCGCACGCGGATGTGCAGGTCGCGCAGTTGCGGTTCGGTCGCCGGGGCGGGCGCGCCGACGAGCAGGTCCTGCCCGCGCTGCGTCTTCGGGAACGCGATCACGTCGCGGATCGAGTCGGCGCCCGCCATCATCGTCACGATGCGGTCGAGGCCGAAGGCGATGCCGCCGTGCGGCGGCGCGCCGTAGGACAGCGCGTCGAGCAGGAAGCCGAACTTGCGGCGCTGGTCCTCGGGCGAGATCGACAGCGCCTCGAACACCTTCGCCTGCACGTCCTGGCGGTGGATCCGCACCGAGCCGCCGCCGATCTCCCAGCCGTTCAGCACCACGTCGTAGGCCTTCGCCAACGCGTGCGCCGGATCGGTCGCGAAGCGCTCCTCGTGGCCGTCCTTCGGCGCGGTGAACGGGTGGTGGCGGGCGGCCCAGCTCTTCCTTTCCTCGTCGTACTCGAACATCGGGAAGTCGACGACCCACAACGGCCTCCAGCTCTTCTCGGCGAAGCCGCGGTCGTGGCCGATCTTCGCGCGGAGCGCGCCCATGGCGTCAGAGACCACCTTCTCGCGGTCGGCGCCAAAGAAGATCACGTCGCCGTCCTGCGCCCCGGTGCGGGCGAGGATCTCGCGCAGCACGGGCTCGGGCAGGAACTTGACGATCGGCGACTGCAGGCCTTCCTCGTTCGGCTTCCTGGCGTCGTTGACCTTGATCCAGGCCAGCCCCTTCGCGCCGTAGATCGCGACGAACGGGCCGTAGTCGTCGATTTCCTTGCGCGACATTGCGCCACCGCCGGGCACGCGCAGCGCGGCGACGCGGCCGTTCGGAAGGTCGGCCGCACCGCGGAACACCTTGAACTCGACCGTCTTCATGAGGTCGGTGAGCTCGGTCAGCTTGAGCGGCACGCGCAGGTCGGGCTTGTCAGAGCCGTAGTCGCGCATCGCGTCGGCGTAGGTCATGATCGGGAACGGCTCGGGCAGCTCGACGCCGAGCGCGTCGCGGAACATCGTCCGCACCAGCCCTTCCATGATGTCGCGGATCTCCAGCTCGCCGAGGAACGACGTCTCGATGTCGATCTGGGTGAACTCGGGCTGGCGGTCGGCCCGCAGGTCCTCGTCGCGAAAGCACTTCACGATCTGGTAATAGCGGTCGAAGCCCGCGATCATCAGCATCTGCTTGAACAGCTGCGGCGACTGCGGCAGCGCGTAGAACTGGCCGTGGTGGACGCGCGAAGGCACGAGGAACTCGCGCGCGCCTTCGGGCGTCGATTTGTAGAGGAACGGCGTCTCGATGTCGACGAAGCCGTGGGCATCGAGGTAGCGGCGCGCCGCCATCGCAGCGCGGTAGCGCAGCATCAGGTTGCGCTGCATCGGCAGCCGGCGCAGGTCGAGCACACGGTTTTCGAGCCGCACCGTCTCCGACAGGTTGTCGTCGTCGAGCTGGAACGGCGGCGGCGCCGAGGCGTTGAGGATCTCGAGCTCGTGCGCGAGCACCTCGATCTCGCCCGAGACCAGGTTCGGGTTGGTCGAGCCGTCGGGACGCGGCCGCACCAGACCGGTGACGCGGACGCAGAACTCGCTGCGCAGCTTCTCGGCGATGGCAAAGGTTGCCGCGCGGTCCGGGTCGCAGACTACCTGCACGAGTCCCTCGCGGTCGCGCAGGTCGATGAAGATCACGCCGCCGTGGTCGCGCCGCCGGTGGACCCAGCCCATCAGCGTGACCGTCTGCGCGAGGAAGCGACGGTCGACCTTGCCGCAGTATTCGGTGCGTTTCACAGCGTGTTCTCCAGCGGGAGTCGGATCGGAATCGCCGCCCGCGGCGGCGACATGCGCCGGCCGGCCGCGGGGCGGCCGGGTCAGTTTCGGGCGTTGCCCGCGACGGCGGGCGCGGTCGGGCGCGCGGGCGGCGGCACCGCGCTGCCACGCGGCATCACGACGCCCATCGAGACCACGTACTTGAGCGCCTCGTCGACGGTCATGTCGAGGTCGCGCACGCGCGACTTAGGCACCATGACGAAGTAGCCGGACGTCGGGTTCGGCGTGGTGGGCACGTAGACGGAGACGTGTTCCTCGCCGAAGTGGCGTGCGACCGCGGACGCCGGCGTGCCGGTGAGGAAGGCGATCGTCCAGCTGTTCTCGTGCGGGAACTCGACGAGCAGCGCCTTGCGGAACGCGTTGCCGGTGTCGGACAGCAGCGTGTCCGAGACCTGCTTCACCGACGAGTACACCGACTTGACGAAAGGGATGCGGCCGAGGATGGACTCCCAGAAGCGGATCAGCCGCAGGCCGAAGTAGTTGGCGGCGATCACGCCGGTCAGCAGCAGGATCGCGAAGGCGAGCACGACGCCGAGGCCGGGGATCGGGAAGCCGAACAGCTTCTCGGGCCGCGCCACCTCGGGGAGCAGCAGCAGCGTCAGGTCGAGCGTGGTGAGGATGAAGTGCAGCACCCACACCGTGATGCCGATCGGCACCCAGACGAGCAGCCCGGCGATGAGGTAGCGCTTCATGCCCGCGCGCGTGCGAATGGGTGACCCGCGTCCCGCGAAGCAGTGCTGCTCAGTGGCACGAGCAGCCGCCGCCGCAGCCGCCGGCCTTCTTCGCGCCGCCGGCGTCGCTCTTGCCTTCGCTCGTCGCGGCGGTGTCCGTCTTCGGCGCCTCGGCAGCGGGCGCGTCGCCCTTCGGCGCGGGCTTGCTGCCGCCGCGGAAGTCGGTCGCGTACCAGCCGCTTCCCTTGAGATGAAAGCCGGCGGCCGAGACGAGCTTCACCAGCGTATCGGCACGGCACGAGGGGCACTGGGTGAGCGCGGCCTCGGCAAGCTTCTGCATGGCCTCCAGCTCGTGGCCGCATTGCGAACAGCGATATTCGTAGATGGGCATCGTCGATGTCTCCGCGGCTGGGGCAGCCGCGTGTGGCGGCTGCTCGCATTCAAAACATTGAATTATAGCGGGAATCGGCGCGTCCCACGCAGGGCCGCCCGGCCGGGTCGATCCTTGATCGCCGCGAATCGGCGGCGTATGTTGCAGTGGACGAACATGCGTTCACCGATCCACGCACTGCCATCGTGCAGGGACGACCGATGAGCCTGTCGCAGACGCAGCTTTCCGATCTCGTTCGCCAGCTCCACGAGCGCCATGCTGCGCTGCTCGAGGAAGTGCGCGCCGCGATGGAGTCTTCGGAGAACCTGCAGTACATCGAACTGCTCGACCGGGCCCCCGCGGATGTCGGCGATCAGTCCGTGGCCGACGCGCTCGCCGATCTCAACCTGGCGATCGTCGACCGCCACGTCCGGGAACTGCGCGACATCGAGGCGGCCAGGGCACGCATCGCGGATCGCACCTACGGCGTATGCGTCGACTGCGACGACGACATCGCGCCGGAGCGCCTTCGTGCCTGGCCGACCGCGAAGCGCTGCCACGCCTGCCAGCAGCAGCGGGAACGAACCTTCAGCCACGAGGGGACGCCGAGACTGTAGCGTCGGTACAGGAGCCGCATGCGTCGCGCCGCCGCGGCGCATCGTGCCGAGGTGTTTGCATTATCCTGTCGCGGGGGAGGGCATGAAGGTGGCGCCGACGCCATCGGCGCGACCGGGGCGCGCTGAAAAGTCAAACCAACGGATCGATCATGGACATCGGGAACAGCGTCTTCATCGTCAGCGGTGGTGCGTCGGGCCTCGGCGAGGCGACCGCACGGATGCTCGTCGCCGCGGGCGGGCGGGTCGTCGCCGCCGACCTCAAGGAGGAGGAGGGGGATGCGCTCGAGCGCGAGGTCGGCGCGAGCCTGCGCTTCGTGCGTTGCGACGTGACCGACGAGGCGAGCGCCAGGGCCGCCGTCGCGGCCGCCGTCGACGGCTTCGGGGGACTGCACGGGTTGGTCAACTGCGCCGGCATCGTCCACGGCGAGAAGGTGGTCGGCAAGGACGGCCCCCATGCGCTGGCGAGCTTCGCGCGCACGATCAGCATCAACCTGATCGGCTCGTTCAACATGACGCGGCTGGCGGCCGACGCGATGGCCAAGGCGTCCCCCAACGCCGAAGGCGAGCGCGGCGTCATCGTCTGCACCGCGTCGGTGGCGGCGTTCGACGGGCAGATCGGCCAGGCGGCGTACGCGGCGTCCAAGGGCGGGCTGGTCGGCATGACGTTGCCCATCGCCCGCGAGCTCGCGCGCTACGGCATCCGCGTGATGACGATCGCCCCGGGCATATTCCGCACGCCGATGATGGCGAGCCTCCCGACCGACGTGCAGGAGGCGCTCGGCAAGATGGTGCCGTTCCCGTCGCGTCTCGGTCGGCCCGAGGAGTTCGCCTCGCTGGTGCGCGAGATCGTAGGCAACCCGATGCTGAACGGCGAAGTGATCCGCCTCGACGGTGCGATTCGGATGGCCCCGAAGTAGAACGTCAGGAAAGTAGGGTCAGACTCGACTTTTCGCGGAAAGTCGAGTCTGACCCTACTTTTACTACTTTCAGCTGCGGCGGGTGAGGGCAATCGCCGCGACGACGATCGAAACGAAGAAGACGAACGTCCAGCCGGGCATCGCGAGCTCGAGGAAACGCCAGTCGATCTTGGCGCACTCCCCGCTGCCCTTGAACACCGTCGCGAGCACGTCCTGGAACGGCAGCGTGTCGAGCATGTAGGACAGCCCCGGGCCGCAGGCCGGCACCTGGTCCGGCGGCAGCGTCTGCAGCCACACGTGGCGTGCCGCGACGGCCGCGCCGGTGCCGGCGAACAGGATGATGATCAGCGAGTACACGATCGCCCCGACGCGCCCCGGGTTGTGGATTGCGCCCACCAGGAACACGACGCCGCAGGCGATCACCGCGATGCGCTGCATCACGCACATCGGGCACGGCTCGAGACCGATCACGTACTGTACGTAGAGCGCGTAACCCATCAGCCCCGCGCAGACCAGCGCGCCCAGCAGGTACGACTTGCGCCAGTCGGGCATGATCAGCAGGCCCAGCGATGCGACGCCGATCGTCATCATCAGGATGCGCCAGCCGGCAAGCAGCAGGTCGTTCTGTCCCGCGGTGACGCGCAGCACCAGCTCGTGCGCCAGCGCCGCGGCGAGCACGAGGACGCCGATCCACGGCCAGGGCACTCTTCCCAAATCCTTGGTCACTGCGCTCTCTCCAATGCCTGGTCGATGTCCCAGAGGATGTCGTCGACCGCTTCGAGCCCGACCGAGAGGCGGATCATCTCCGGCGCGACGCCGGCGGCGCGCTGCTCGTCCTCGCTCAGCTGGCGGTGGGTCGTGGATGCCGGATGGATCACCAGCGACTTCGCGTCACCGACATTCGCCAGGTGCGACAGGAACTGCACGGCCTCGATGAAGCGTTCGCCGGCGCGTGCACCGCCCTTCAAACCGAACGTCAGGATGCCGCCCGCGCCGCGCGGCAGATATCGCACGGCCCGCCGCGCGTGGCGATCTCCCGCGAGCAGCGGGTAGCGCACCCAGTCGACCGCCGGATGCGCGGCGAGGTGCTGCGCGACGGTGAGCGCGGACGCCGAGTGACGCGGCATGCGCAGGTGCAGCGTCTCGATGCCCTGCAGCAGCAGGAACGCGGAGAGGGGCGCGAGGGTGGGGCCGAGCGTGCGCATCGTCTCCATGCGTGCCTTCATCGTGAAGCCGAAGTCGCCGAAGGTCTCGAAGAAGCGCACGCCGTGGTAGCCGGCAGAGGGCTCCGTCATCCCCGGGAAGTTGCCGTTGTCCCAGGGAAACCTGCCCGACTCGACCACCACGCCGCCCATCGTCGTGCCGTGTCCGCCCAGGTACTTGGTCACCGAGTGCACGACGATGTCGGCGCCGTGCTCGAACGGCCGGCACAGCGCCGGCGAGGCGAGGGTGTTGTCGATGACGAGCGGGACGCCGGCACCGTGCGCGACGTCCGCGAGCGACGCGATGTCGCAGACGTTCAATTGCGGGTTGCCGATCGTCTCGGCGTAGATCGCCTTGGTATTGGGCTTGAGCGCTGCGCGGAACGCGTCCGGGTCATCGGCATCGACGAATGTCGTCTCGATGCCGAACTGGCGGAACGTGACCGCGAACTGCGTGTGGGTGCCGCCGTAGAGGGTGCGCGCGGCGACGAGGTGGTCGCCTGCCTGCGCCAGCGTGAGCAGCGCGACCATCTGCGCGGCCATGCCGGTGGCGGTCGCGAGCGCCGCCCGGCCGCCCTCCAGCGCCGCGATGCGCTCCTCGAGCGCCGCGACGGTCGGATTGCTGATTCGCGAGTAGACGTTGCCGAACGTCTGCAGGTTGAACAGGCTCGCCGCGTGGTCGGCGGAGTCGAAGACGAACGAGGTCGTCTGGTAGATCGGCTGCGCACGCGCACCGGTCTGCGCGTCGGGAATCTGCCCCGCATGCAGGCAGAGCGTGTCGAAGCCGAAGGTGCGGTCGGGCATGGCGTCAGCGCCTAGCGGGGCACGCGCGCCCGTCGCGCGGAGACGATGCCGGTGTTCACGCCCGCCCAGTTGAGCCCGCCGAGGATGCGCGCGTGCTCGATCTTCATGCAGCGGTCCATTACCACGTCGAGGCCCGCGTCGCTTGCGATGCGCGCTGCCGCCTCGTTGCGAATGCCGA
>Ga0105106_10002941_pt1 | contig 12213 bp, 6 predicted proteins | sample PPLLaktember2015_5_FD_79109 | JGI IMG/M metagenome (GOLD analysis project Ga0105106, IMG submission 79109) | Freshwater sediment microbial communities from Prairie Pothole Lake near Jamestown, North Dakota, USA - PPLs Lake P8 Core (1) Depth... | ecosystem: Environmental > Aquatic > Freshwater >...
CGGTCGGTGAACCCGCGGCCAAGGACAACAGGGATGCCCATCGTGTCGAAGAAGTTCGGGGCGACGGCCATGTGATGCACGTGGTTGGGCGCAGAGTTCTGTCCCTCCACGTAGATGCCGGTCTCCCACGTGCCCCCAGACATGAGCGTCGGCCTCGACACTGTCGCGTCCTTGACTCCGGGCAACGCTCTGAGCTGGTTCATCCCGTCGCCGAAATAGCGGAGCTTGCGGTCGTCGTCGAACTGGCTGCCTTCGGCATCGACCCGTACGAATACGAGATTCTGCGGGTCGAAGCCGATGTCGACGCGGCGCAGGTTGTCCAGGGTTCGCAGGAACAGCCCCGCGCCGACGAGCAGCAACAACGAGATAGCCACCTGCACGACGAGCAGGGTACGCGACAGCGCGTTCGCGCCAGACATTGTCCGGCTGTTTTCTTTGAGCGCGGTCCCAACCTCCACGGACGTGCTCCGGACGGCGGGCGCGATGCCGAACACGATGCCCGCGAACGCGGTGATCGCGACCGTAAACGTCATCACACGCCAGTCAGGCGGGTTTGTTGTCCCCACCGGCGGCGGGAGCAGGGCCTGGCCCCAACAGGCGAGCAGCAGACCGATCCCCCCGCCCATGGCCGACAGCAGAAGACTTTCGGTGAGAAACTGGCGCATCACCCGGCCCCGCGTGGCGCCGATGGAAAGGCGCACAGAAATCTCTTTCTGCCGGGATGTCGTGCGAGAGAGCAGCAGGTTGGTCACGTTGGCGCAGACGAGAAGCAAGACGAGCCCGACAATGGCCGCCAGCGTCTGCAAGGCGCGTCCCTGTTTCTCGTCGACCTCATAAAAGCCACGACTCCCGGAGTCGACGACGAGGCTGGCCACCGCTGTCCGATTCTTGTTGGACGAGCGACTTCTATCTTCTGCGCTCATCGCCGCGAGATGGGCTTCCATCCCCGCTCGCGACTGGGATTGGAACACGCCTTCCAGATTGCCTCTTACCTGATCGTATGTCACTCCAGGCTTGAGTCGTCCAAGCACCTGAACCCACCAATTGGTCGGGTCTTTCAGCCGCGGTCCGTCAGTGCCGATTCGGTCTTCCAGCGTCAGCGGCACGGACAGATCGCGCGGGCTCCCGCTGACGCTCTGGGTGCCCATGAACGATGACGACACCACGCCCACGATGGTGATGGGAACGTTGTTGATGCGAATCGTCTTTCCAAGGACGTCGGAGCTTGCCGCAAAGCGCGATCGCCAGTAGCGATCGCTGAGCGCCGCGACCGCGGGTGCAGAGGGCGCTTCGTCCTCGATTGCAGGCAACCGCCCAATCTGCGCGCGCACGCCGAGCATGCGGTAGTAATTCCCGCTGACGAGCAGCGCGCTCGCGGTTTCGGCATGACCGTCGATGGTGACGGTGACCCCGTTTCGCGGCACGCTGCCGGCGAGGTCGATCATCGTCTGATTTGCGGCCCTGAAGTGCTCGAACATCGGATACGAAAACGTCGTGCGCGCCCGTTGCCCAGCTATGCGGTCCGATCGCTCCCGACCCACCAGGCCGGCATAGCCGTAGTCGCTCGAGTCGTTCACCATGTCGTTCTCGCCAGCCCACCTGATTCGAACCAGCGAGTCGGGGTCGTCGACCGGGAGCTTGCGCAACAGTAAGGCGTTGACCGCTGAGAAAATTGCGGCGTTGGCGCCGATGCCCACTGCCAGCGACAGCACGACGACGGCTGTCCACCCCTTGGCCTGCATCAGCACACGGAACCCGTGGCGGAGGTCCTTCAGCATGCGACGACATTATCAACCCGCCTCGTAGGGCGGGTCCAGAAGGACCCGCCCTACACGTCGACCGGGTCGGCTTGACCGGACCGGCGGCGTCCGTTCATGGGACGGAGCATCCCGCCGTCGGCCTACTCGGTCGCCGTCGAGATGACCGCGATCGTGTCTCGCGTGGCGCCGTTGACTGCGCCGAGAAGGATGCTGTTATCCAGCGTCGCCAGATACCCCCCCATCCTCCTGGCCAGGCCGAGAAGGTAAACGTCGGTAACCTGGCGATGTCCGCGGACGTGCGACGGATTGAAAATTCGTCGATCCGTCAGTGATACGGAATCGGGCCAGAACACATGATGTCTGCTGGCGCAGAACTTTGCGAGGTGATCGAGGAGTTCGGCAGGGCGGCGAATCTCTGCCGGAAAGCGCGGATGCGCCAGAATGCGGACGAAGCCGTTCTGCGTAAGAGGGCACGTCGCCCATCCGTGCTCGTGGTGGTCGGCAAACCAGTCGTGGGCGAGTTCATGATGGACGTGATCGGGATCGAAGAGGGCGACGAGCAGGTTGACGTCGAGCAGTGCGACGCCCTTCACTCGTCGTCTCTGAGCTCGTTGACCAGCTTCATCGTCACGATCCGTCCCGGCCGGTGAGGCAATAACGGCACGCCGTTGCGCATCTTCGGAACGCGCGCGGGCGCAAGGGCCTTGCGAGCAAGGTCAGAGAGCACCCGGCCGGCCGTGACACCTCGAACCGCGGCCAGTTCCTTTGCGGCCTGAAGCACGTCTTCGTCGAGATCGAGCGTGGTTCTCATGAGTCGGATCATCACGCATCATGCATCAGATGTCAACCCGGTTCCGGTTCCAAGTTCCGGTTCCAGGTTCCGTTCGGGGTTCCGGGTTCACTGATCCGCTTGACAACGAGCGTGACCATGATTACTAACTCATTAGTAGACAATGGCGAAGCAGTTGCCCGTCCTGACCGGACAGGAGCTCGAGATCATGAAGGTGGTCTGGGGACGCGACAGCGCGACCGTGCGCGACGTGTTCGAGGCGCTGCGCGCGCGCCGGCCGATCGCGTACACGACCGTGATGACGCTGATGCGCATTCTCGAGCGGAAGGGGCACTTGAAGGTCAGCCGCGCCGATCGTGCCTACGTCTATCGTCCCGCGCGTGCCCGTCAGCGCGTGGTCGGCGAGATGGTGCGCGAATTCGTCGATCGGGTCTTCGGCGGCGCCGCCGAACCGCTCGTCCAGCACCTGGTGCGCGATCGCCACCTCACCGAAGACGACCTGCGGGACATTGCGAGACAGTTGAAATCGCGGAAAAGCGAGGCCACCGATGAACGCTGAACTGCTGGCGCGAAACGTTGCCGCCCATTGGGTTCAATCGGGTCTGCTTGTTGGCGCGGTGCTTCTCGCGATGCGATTTGTCAGACCGTTGAACCCCCGTGCGGGAGCGGCGCTCGGCATCCGATGTCTAAGTCGTCGATGAGGAGCCTCGCCTCGTTCGTGCTTGCGGCCAGTCTCGCGTGTGCGCCGCGTACCCCGCCCGCGGCGACACCGCGAATCACGGCCGAAGAGCTTGCCGTGCAGCTGGCCGAAGCCGATCGGCTGGCGTCGCGAGGATGCTACCTGTGTCTGAAAGAGGCCGCGGGCGCGTACTCGAACTTGCTTACCCTCTCGGACGACCCGGTCCTCGCGAAAAAAGCCCTCGAAAACAGCCTGATGCTCACGCTGCGCGAAATCGAGCTGCGCATCCCCGACTCCGGCGCCCGCGAAGCAGCCGAGGGGCTCCGGCCGCGTGTGGCAGAAAGCTACGCGTCCTATTTCGCCGCGCTCGATGCGCTGGGCGGCCCGTTCGAGGCGGGACAGTACGTGCGAGGGAATCGACTCACGCGTAGGGCGGGTCTTGAAGTGCAAGACCCGCCCTACGCGCGTGAAGTGCAAGACCCGCCCTACCCGCAGCGCGCGGTCCGCACGAAGCTCGCGGCCGAGCTCGAGAAGGGATGGCCCGCGAGCGCGATGAAGGCGTACTTCTACCTGGCCATGGCGCTCAATGCCGGGATGGTCGCCGAGCTTAAGCCGCAGCTCGACGCGATGCTCGATACTCATTCCGACGACCTGTCGCTGAAGTACCGGACGCAGGCATTTCTGCAGCTCTTCTCGACGGAGCAGTCACGCGCCCTCATCGGACAGGAAACCGGATTCGGCGAGGCGCACTTTCTGATCGGCCAGAGAGCCGTGCTGAACGGAGACCTGGCCAGCGCCTACCGCGAGCTCGCGCGCGCCCACGAGCTGCTGCCCGACAGCGCGTCGATTTCGCTCGTGATGGCGAACGTCCTGCTGTTCTACGCCCGCTATGCCGACGCGCTCGTGGCGTTCGATCGCGTGTTGGGCGCCGGCCCTGACCAAGCCGCGCTCGTCGGCCGCGCGAAGGCGCTCAGCTACCTGAAGCGCCACGCCGACGCCATTTCGGCGCTGGATGAATCGCTGAAGGATCTGCAGACGAATCCGGGCGAGAAGTACTACTGGCGCGGGTGGAACCGCCTGCAAATAGGCGAGACCCGGCCGGCCTATGACGATGCGCTGAGCGCGCTCGGCGCGATGAGGAACAGTCAGGTCTACAACCTCGCCGGGATTGCGGCGTTCGGCCTGAATCGCCTGCCGGAAGCGCGCGATTACTTCGAGAATGCGCTCAACATGAATCGAGCGGATTGCGACTCGGTGCGATACCTGGGGCAGATCGACTCTGTCGAGCGAAGCTGGAAATCGGCGGCCGGCCGCTTCACGCAGGCGGCCGCCTGCTACGAGGCTGCCATCGATCGAATGCGCGCCGAGCTGGCCGAGCGCGAAAAGGACATCACCGGACTGTCCAACGGGCTCATCAGCAGCCTGCGCACCGAGATCAAAGACGCCGAAACGCTTCGCGCCAATTCGGCAAACAACGCGGATGTCGCATCCAAGAATGCCCGGGTGAACGAATAACATCCGGCAACAATCTGCCAGCCTGCCAGTTCCCGCATCCGAAAGCTGCTACAATGAAGAATTTCAGGTTCTCCCAAGAAAGCATTCAGGATGGGTCGGGGCTGGATAGCCGTTCGCGGCGCCCGCGTTCATAACCTTCGCGATATCGACGTCGACATTCCGCGCGACAAGCTCACGGTCATCACCGGGCTGTCGGGTTCGGGCAAGTCGTCGCTCGCCTTCGACACGATTTACGCCGAGGGGCAGCGGCGGTATGTCGAATCGCTGTCGGCCTATGCGCGCCAGTTTCTCGAGCAGATGGAGAAGCCGGACGTCGATCTCATCGACGGCCTGTCGCCCGCGATTTCCATCGAGCAGAAGACGACGGCGTCCAACCCGCGATCGACCGTGGGCACCGTCACCGAAATCTACGACTACCTGCGCCTGCTCTTCGCCAACATCGGCATCCCGCACTGCCACCAGTGCGGGCGCGAGATCTCGGCGCAGTCGCTCGAGCGCATCATGGACATGGTGATGGTGTATCCGCAGGATGCGCGCATCAACGTGCTGGCGCCGATCGTCAGGGGCCGCAAGGGGGAGTTCAAGAAAGAGCTCGCCGAACTGAAGAAGAAGGGATTCACCAAGGCGCGCATCGACGGGGCGTTTCGATCGCTCGACGAAGACATCAAGCTCGATCGACGCCGCAATCACACCATCGACATCGTCGTCGATCGGCTGATCGTCAAGTCGGGCATCGAGCGCCGGCTCGCCGAGTCGATCGAGATCGCGCTCAACCTGGCCGACGGCATCGTGCTCATCAACACGCTCGACGGTGGCGACCGGCTGTTCTCGCGCCGCCTGGCGTGCATCGAGTGCGGCATCAGCATGCCCGAGATGACGCCGCGAGCCTTCTCGTTCAACTCGCCGCACGGCGCGTGCACCGAGTGCCAGGGCCTTGGCGCCATGCACGACTTCGATCCGAACCGGATCGTGCCCGATCAGACGAAGTCGCTCGTCGAGGGCGCCATCGCGCCGTGGACGAAAGGCGACAGAAAGCTCGTGCGCGAGGCGATCGCGGGCCTCGGCAAGAGCCTTGGCTTCGATCCGGCCACGCCGTTCGTGAACCTGCCGAAGAAGGTGCGCGACCAGATTCTCCACGGCGGGAACGGGAAGGGGTTCGAAGGCATCATTCCCAACCTGCGGCGGCGCTTCGACGACGCGTCGTGGACCGAGCAGGAAGATCTCGAAATCTTCCGCTCGCTGCGGCCGTGCCCGGTATGCCGCGGTGAGCGCCTCAAGCCCCAAAGCCTGGCCGTCAGGGTAAAGGGCCGGACAATCTCAGACTACGTGAACCTGCCTGTCAGCGAAGCCTACGACGTCTTCCACAAGCTGGATTTGAGCGAACGCGAGAATCTCATCGCCGGGCGTGTGCTGAAGGAAATCCAGGATCGCCTGAGATTTCTCTACGACGTGGGCGTCGGTTATCTCACCCTCGGCCGCAGCGCCACGACCTTGTCGGGCGGGGAGGGGCAGCGCATTCGCCTTGCGACGCAGATCGGGGCGAACCTCACGGGTGTGCTCTACGTGCTCGACGAGCCTTCGATCGGGCTGCACCAGCGCGACAACCGCGCGCTGCTCGGCACGCTGCGCCACCTTCGCGATCTCGGCAACACGATCATCGTCGTCGAGCACGACGAAGAGACGATTCGAGTGGCCGACTACCTGATCGATCTCGGCCCGGGCGCCTGTGAGCACGGCGGTCACGTCATCTTCCAGGGGACGCCGACGGAGTTGCTGACGCAGTCAGGGCAGAGGGCAGAGGGCGACGGAGAAAGGGCAGAGGGCAGAGGGCAGAGGGCACAGAACAATGGACATGTGTCGCTGACAGGCCAGTATTTGCGCGGCGAGAAGACGATCGGCACGCCCGGCGGCAGACGCCCGGCGACCAAAGGCAGTCTGGTTATTCGCAAGGCGCGCGAAAACAACCTGAAGAACATCGACGTGCGCATTCCGCTCGGCGCGCTGGTCGCCGTCACCGGCGTCAGCGGATCGGGAAAGTCGACGCTCGTCAACGACATCCTCTACAAGTCCCTCGCTCGCGAGCTGTATAGAGCGGGCGACGAGCCAGGCGCGCACGACGCCATCGAGGGCATCCAGCACATCGACAAGGTGATTGAAATCGATCAATCACCAATCGGGCGCACGCCACGCTCGAATCCGGCGACATATACCGGACTGTTCACCTTCATCCGCGAGCTGTTCGCGATGCTTCCCGAGGCCAAGGCTCGCGGGTTCCGGCCCGGACGCTTCTCGTTCAACGTCAAGGGGGGGCGGTGCGAAGGCTGCCAGGGCGACGGCGTGATTGCGATCGAAATGCACTTCCTGCCCGACGTGTACGTCACGTGCGAGCAGTGCAAGGGGCGGCGGTACAATCGCGAAACGCTCGAGATTCAGTATCGCGGCAAGTCGGTTGCGGACGTTCTCGACCTGACGGTCGATCAGGCGCTGCCCCTGCTCGAGAACTTCCCGCCGATTGCCAACAAGCTGCGAACGCTGCAGAGCGTCGGCCTCGGGTACGTCGAGCTCGGCCAGTCTGCAACCACGCTCAGCGGAGGCGAGGCGCAGCGGGTAAAGCTGGCCAAAGAGCTGTCGCGGCGCGGCACCGGCAGAACGCTTTACATCCTGGACGAGCCGACCACCGGCCTCCATTTCGAAGACACCCACAAGCTGCTCGACGTGCTGAACAAGCTGGTCGATCAGGGAAATACCGTAGTCGTCATCGAGCACAATCTCGACATCATCAAGTCGGCCGATTACATTATTGATTTGGGGCCCGAGGGCGGCGCGGGCGGGGGGCGCATCATCGCGGAGGGCACCCCTGAAGAAATCGCGAAAGTCCGCGACTCGGCCACAGGCGAGTTCCTAAGACCGTTACTGACGTCAGTAATATGACGCTTGTGGTAAGATTGCAACACCATTCAGGCCGGTTTGTGTGGTCCCCGTACCACAAACAGGTCGAAGGTTGTAAGCGGCGGTTATCAGGTCTTTTCAGTAAATATCAACGCTATCACCACTTAGCGCATTCCAGTCTTCACAGGCAAAGTCAGGCACCGGAATTGCTCTATGACCGCCGGCTGAACGTGCTCTAACAGCAAGCTCCTTAACCCATCAAGCTGCGAACGGCGCCGGTGCTGAACGCCCGGTGATGAGCAGGGTGGAGCGGCGTTAGAGCCCGCGACGAAGAATGGACGCTCAACGCACCCTCAAACGGCCGGTATCGTGCGCCGGAATTGGCCTTCACTCCGGCAAGAAGGTGACGCTGTCGCTGAAGCCGGCGCCTGCCGATCATGGGATTCGTTTCCGCCGATCCGATCTCGGGGGCCTCGAGATTCCAGCGATTGTCAGTCACCTCGGCGGGATTCAGTACGCGACGGGGTTGTCGCTCAAGGACGGGTCGGTCGAGACGGTTGAACACCTGCTCGGCGCGCTCGTCAGCCTGGGGGTCGACAACGTCACGGTCGAGCTCAATCACCCCGAAGTGCCCATCATGGACGGCAGCGCGGCGCCGTTCATCTACCTGATTCACGAAGCCGGCCTCAAGCGGCTGGCGGCACCGAAGCGGTTCCTCAAGGTGATCCGCCCGATTGCGCTTTCGCGCGGCGACAAGCGCATCGCGCTCTATCCGTCCGACCACTTCAAGGTGACCTACAGCATCAGCTTCGATCACCCGATGCTGCGGCACCAGACGCGGACGATGCAGATTACCGAGGAGTCGTTCATCGAAGAGATCGCCCCGGCGCGCACGTTCGGCTTCCTGAAGGAAGTCGAAATGCTGCGGCAGAACGGGCTGGCGCTCGGCGGCTCGCTCGAGAACGCCATCGTGCTCGGCGAGACCGGCGCGCTCAACGCGCTGCGCTTCGAGGACGAGTTCGTCCGCCACAAGATTCTCGACGTCATCGGCGACATGGCGCTCGTCGGCTACCCGATCATCGGCCATCTCGTCGCGCACCGCGGCGGCCATGCGCTGCACACTGCGTTTGCCAGCAAGCTGCTCGAAGAAACCGATGCCTGGCGCCTGGTCGAAGGCCAGTTCGATCCGGCACGCGTCGGCGCCCCGGTGACGATTCCCGTCAAGAGCGCGCCGAGACTCGCGAATTAATCCTCCCATCCACGGAGCAAATTGGACGCACCGGTATCAAAATCGGTACGTCCGCTCGCTCGTCCCCCCTGCGTTCCGGACCGATACATCGAGACGTACGCTTCCCAAAAGGACAATGTATGAAGCTTCGGGCCTTCACGGTGGCGGTTTTCTGCATGGCTGTGGCGGGAACTCCGCTGGCCGCTCAGCCGCGGCCCGGCAACCTGACCGTCGTCAGCGCCGGTCCCGTTGGCGAAATCGACAGCCTCCAGGAAGCCAACGAGATCCGGATCGTGTTTTCCGAGCCGATGGTGGCGCTCGGTCGTATCCCGGAGCCTGTAACGGCCCCGTTTGTCGCGATTAGTCCCTCCATCCCTGGCGGAACGTTCCGTTGGTCGGGTACCACGATCCTCATCTACACGCCGGATCCAAAGCGGAAGCTGCCCTTTTCGACGCGCTACAGTGTCACCGTCGACGCGTCGGCGACGGCGACGAGCGGCCGCCGGCTCGCGTCGCCGTACACATTTGCCTTTACGACCCCAACTGTAAAATTACTTGCCGCCGAGCCGTTCCGGAGGAACGGCCGCTACGATGGCCCGATGCTGGTAGCGCTCCGGTTCAATCAGCCGGTGACGCCGGCGGCCGTCATCTCGCACCTGACGCTGAGCTTCGAGCCGCATCAGTGGGATGCGCCGCGACTGAGCGATGCAGGGCGGGCGCGGCTGAGAGCGAACAACCCGCAGGCAATCGCGAGATTCGAGGCAAAGATCGCAGCCGCAGGCCGCGCCGCCGCGTCGGCCGCAGCTCTGACGTTTACGCTCGCCACAGACTGGGACAGGAAGCGATTTCCACCCTCTCCCGACCTTGTCGTTATCGAGATTACATCGCCCGTTCCGACGGAAAGCTGGATTCGGGCGCAAATCAGTCCGCAGGTGCCGGGCGTCGAAGGGTCGGCCCGGCCGGGCGCCTCGCAAAGCATTCGCATCGAGGCCGAAGAGACGTTCTTTGTCGAGGGCTTCGAGTGCCGCATTGAATGCGATCCGTCCCGCTGGAACGGCGTGCGGTTGCGCGGCGGCGGCGTCAACCTTCAGGGGATTCAAGCGGCTTTGTCGGTGCGCGACATCACCGATCCCAACAAACAGCCGCTGTTGAAGCCATCGAGGCCGGTGAGGAAAGAGACGTGGCAGTACGACTTTCCCACGGCCGTCAGCCTGGAGGACGCCGGCTTCGTCCGGCAGCCGCCGGCGCGCACGTACGTCGTGCGTCTGGACGCCGCTCTTCAATCGGCCCGCGATGGACAGACGCTTGGCTACGACTGGACCGACATCGTTCAGAACTGGCACGAGCCGGCGTTCACGAGTTTCGGCGACGGCCATGGCGTGTGGGAATCGAGCTCGGGCCCTGTCCTGCCGTTCTACACGCGCAATCTCCTCAGCGTGACGCAATGGGCGCAGCCGGTCGCTCGCGCCGGGTTGATGCAGAGGATCACGGCTGTCGATCCTCGCTTCAACGCGCTGCCGCCCGGCGAGGGACTCAATCGAACGCTGCGGACCAAACCCGATGCGATCGAGTCGGCCGGAGTCGATCTCTCCGCCGCCATCAACGCGTCCGGCACGGGGATTGTCTGGGCCGGTGTGCGGGAGGGCGAGCCGATTGCGAATTCGCGGCGGCTCACGCGGGAAACCGACAAGTCGACGATCGTGCAGGTGACCAATCTCGGCGTCAACGTGAAATACAGCCCGCAGAACACGCTGGCATTCGTCACACGCCTCGACACGGGAGAGCCGGTGCCTGGCGCGCGCGTTTCACTGATCAGGCGCGATGGCGCCGTCGCATGGGAGAGCACCACAGGCACCGATGGCGCCGCGATTGGCGGAGCAGCGCCGCGGCTCAGACAGGACTGGTACGAACCGGCGCTCGACTTCATCGTCGTCGCCGAGAAGGATGGCGATCTTGCCTACGCGGGCAACTCGTGGCACGAAGGCATCGCGCCATGGGATTTCGGCGTCTATCCGAACCCGAATGAAATCGATCCGCTTCTCCGCGGATCCGTATTCACCGATCGCGGCGTGTATCGACTGGGCGAAGAGATTCACTTCAAGGCGATTCTTCGATTGGATACGCCGACCGGCATCAGGCTTCTGCCCGCCGGCACCGCCGTCGAAGTGAGGCTTCGCGACAGCCAGGACAAAGAAGTCGACAAACGCACGATCAAAGTCAGCGAGTGGAGCAGCGCGGAGTGGACGCTTCGGCTGCCGGCAGACGGCGCGCTCGGCACCTATCGAGTGCAGGCGTCCTGGCTCGACCAGAAGCGGGCCGATGACGCGAGCGGCGTGCGGTCGGTCGGCGGGACGTTCCTCGTTGCCGCATACCGGCGCCCCGATTTCCGGGTCGATGCGACATTGAGCAGCGATTCCGATGTCGCCGGCGCCAGACTGACCGGCGTCGTCGCTGCCAAATATCTATTCGGTGCGGCGATGGGAAAGCGGCCGGTCGAGTGGAAGGCCACGCGCGAAGTCATCTGCAGCTCGCCAGACACCATCCGTGAGCATTTTTCCGATCAGCGTTTCGTCTTTGCGGGCGATTGCGGCGACCGCTACGGGCCCGAGGAGGTGGGGGGCGACCAGACAGCGCTCGGATCGGACGGACAGTTCAGCATGAGCTTCGATACGGCCGTCGATTTGGGCCGCCCCTATCGGTACGTCTTCGAGGGCGATGTCGAAGATGTGTCGCGGCAGCGCATCGCGGGGCGTGCGAGCTTCATCGTCCATCCGGCGCCCTGGTACGTCGGGGTGATGCTGCCGGCGTATTTCATCGATCAGAAAGCCGGCCTCAACACCTCGGTTGTCGCGGTTTCCAACGAGGGCAAGGTTGCGCCTGGCGTGCCCGTCGAGATCGCGGTGCGGCAGATTCAGTGGCACAGCGTGCGGCGCGCCGAAGGCAACGGCTTCTACACGTGGGACACGACGCGTGAGGAAACGCCAGTCGGCACATGGAACGTCAGTTCTGCCGCAGAGCCGGTTCCGTTGCAGATTCCGCTCCCCGGCGGTGGATATTTCGAGCTGACGGCCACTGCGCGCGACGAGGCAGGGCATGTAACCCGAACGCTCACGAGTTTCTACGCGCTTGGAGAGGGATACACGGCGTGGGAGCGGTTCGATCACAACCGCATCACGCTCGTGCCCGAGCGCAGCACCTACCGTCCCGGCGATTCGGCGCGAATCATGATCCAGTCGCCATGGGAGCGTGCCACCGCGCTTCTCACAACCGAGCGCGAAGGTGTTCGCACACATCGGCAGTTCGCGCTGACCTCTTCGCAGCAGTACGTGACGGTTCCCATCACCGAAGCCGA
>Ga0105106_10002942_pt1 | contig 12213 bp, 12 predicted proteins | sample PPLLaktember2015_5_FD_79109 | JGI IMG/M metagenome (GOLD analysis project Ga0105106, IMG submission 79109) | Freshwater sediment microbial communities from Prairie Pothole Lake near Jamestown, North Dakota, USA - PPLs Lake P8 Core (1) Depth... | ecosystem: Environmental > Aquatic > Freshwater >...
AATTTACACAAAAACATGTAAATAAAAATAAAAAGTCCCGCTAAAAGCGAGACATTTTATTTTTGAGCGGGAGACGGGACTCGAATGCTGACGACCCTGACGAAGAAGTCAGGGTGTCAGCATCCTGACTTACGCCTCTGGCGTAACGTCAGGACCCGCGACCCCATCGTTGTTCTTCTCGATAAAATTTAAAGTTCTTTTTCTAGATAGGTTCTTAATTTTACGCTCAAGGATTACAGCTTCAGAACGGGAAGGTTTCTCTGTAAACCATACTAATTTCCAGGGGACTCCATTTTGTGTAGCTTTTTCTTGATTGTTGTTATGCCGTTTAAGCCTGTCAGCAAGATCGGATGTTTGCCCTTTATAATAAGTATCAAGGGACTCAGAATATAAGATGTAAATATAGTAAGGCATTAATAACAAAAAGGAGGCATTTCAGCTTCCTTTTTTTTGAGCGGGAGACGGGACTCGAACCCGCGACCCCGACCTTGGCAAGGTCGTGCTCTACCAACTGAGCTACTCCCGCAAATTCACGGGCAAAAATATAAATTTTTTTTGAACCGCAATATTAATACTTATGATTTTCAGATAAGGTTCTTTAAATCCGAAATCACAAATCTATTTAGCGGGGCCCCAGTCAGAAAGTGTGCTGTTCCTGAAATAAAGCCTGGTTTTGTTATAGGTCCACTCCTCCCGGACTTCATCACCGTTTATTACCCGGTTTATCTTCGCCGGTGAGCCCCAGCTCTCCTTTACAAGCTGAGAACTCATTCCTTTCCAGATTTTCCTCTCGTATAACCTTGAACCTACAGATGAACCGTATTTATTCACCAGGTATTCATACCTGCCGGTAACCTGCTTCTGCACAGGTCCCGATGCCTGTGAACCTGCTTCTTTCTGTGCATTCTGACGGGGTGCTGCAGATAATGATGAAGGAATGGTTTTGCTGATTTCTGCATCTTTTGAATATACATAACCTACTTCTCCCTCAAATGCCACTTGCATGAAAGTATCATAGGTTCCGGGAAGAACATCAACAACTGTTCCCTTTGGCAATACTGTGATTACCGATGTAAGGTCATTCTTATCCCTGAAAAGACGGCTGGCCGATTTTAATGTGGCGGTTGTAACAGCATTCTGAGCCGGGGATTGGTTCTTCTCAAGATCCTGAAGAACATCGGTTTTGGCGACCTGGGATTTTACAGAGAAAAATATAGAAAAAATGATGGCTGAAAATATAATCTTTTTCATCTAAGTGTTTTTCAGACCACATTCAAAAATTGTACCATGATTATACCTCATTCATGGAGCTGTTTGGATAGTCATCCTATTATCTTTTACCCCTAAATCCCCCAGAGGGGGACTTTCAGATCCCCTGGTATTCCTCAAGCCCCCCTTGGGGGGTTGGGGGGTAAACTTCAGCTTTTTCAACAACCCCACTTAATCCTTTGTGAGTGAGGCTGGTTATATTTTCTTCCTGATCACCATAATTCCATCCCGTAAAGGCAGAATCACATTTTCTATATTCTTCTGTCTGCTGATCATTTCATTAAACTCTATTATCCCTTTCGTTTGCTGATCCCTTGTCTCCTTTTCGAAAACCTTTCCTCCCCACAGTACATTGTCTGCAATTATGAATCCACCGGGCCTGACTTTATCTATTGTCAGCCTGAAATAATCGCAGTATTCCCTTTTATCGCCGTCAATGTAAACCAGGTCGGGCTCTTCATCCATACTGCCGATAATCTCCTGCAACCGGCCGGTAAAGGTCACAATCTTCCCTGCAACCCCCGCTTTTTCGAAAAAGGTTTGAGTGAATTCCGCAATCTCTTCATTCGGCTCAACGGTAATCAGTTTACCATTGCTCTTTAGTCCCCTTGCCAGGCATACCGTTGAGTAGCCTGTGAAAGTGCCTATTTCCAGAATGCATAACGGGCTGATCATTTTTGAGATCATTTCAAGGAATTTCCCCTGGATGTGCCCGCATGCCATATTGGGATTTACGAACCGAAGGTGTGTCTGCCTGTAAAGATCCTCCAGCACAGGATCCTCAGGGGTGGAATGATCAAGAATGTATTTCTCCAGTTCGCGATCCATGATTATTTATAAATCAGCATCGATAATTTTCCCGGATCAAATATTTCATTGGCTGCATCCAGCAAATCGGATGATGTGATTCCATCAATCTTTTTGCAGGTCTCTTCCATGCTTTCTATCCTGTTGAAGACCAGAAGGCTTTTTCCAAGGCTGAGCATCAGGTTTTCGTGATTCTCGTACCCTCTTGCAAGATATCCTTTTATCTGGTTTTTTGCCTTGCTCAGCTGAACGATTCCAAGCTTCTCTTTCCTTAGTCTTGTCAATTCAGTTAATGCAACTTTGATACTTTTTTCAAGATTCTGGCTATCCGTGCCGAAATATATTGAAAATGCCCCTGTGTCGCAGTATGGATTATATGCTGATTCCACATTGTAGGCAAGGCCGTTTTTCTCCCTGAGTGACATGTTGAGCCTGGAGTTCAATCCCTGTCCGCCAAGTATATTATTAAGGAGGAACATGCCAAGGCGCTTTTCATCCCCGAGCGGATAGGCGATATTCCCGATTATGCAATGATTCTGATAGGTATTCATCTTCTTTGTCGTTGAAGAAGATGTATAAGTATAAGCTACCGGGTTCCTGTTATTGCGTTTATTTGCAGAGACGGTACCGAAGTATTTCCTGAAGATGCGAAGGATCTTTTCATCAGGGATATTTCCGACTGAACAGAAAACCATCTGGTCGGTGTTGTAATTCATTGAAATGAAATCCGTCAGAGTTTTTTGTGTAAAGGATTTGACAGTCGAGGAAGTTCCCAGGATATTATGGCCTATCGGCTGCCGGGCGAAGATCTGCTCCTCGAAGTCGTCAAAAATCATTTCAGCGGGATTATCGAGGTATGAGTTAATCTCCTCCATTACAACCTCCTTTTCCTTTTCAATCTCTTTTTCGGGGAGGACAGAATTAAAGACAATATCGTTAATTATTTCAACAGCTCTTTCATAATCCTCCCTGATGAATGAGGCGTGTACCGCTGTCTCTTCCTTTGTTGTATAGGCATTGAGCTCGCCGCCGACATCTTCAAGGCGGCTAAGGATATAGTAGGCTTTTCTTTTTCGGGTGCCTTTGAAGAGCATATGCTCAATGAAGTGCGCTATGCCATGTTCCGGAGCTATTTCGTCACGGGAGCCGGCATTGATTACAAGTCCGCAATGGGCAACTATTCCCGGTATCCTGTTGTGAACGAGTCTTATCCCGTTGTCGAGGGTGTCAAAGAGGAGATCCATTAAGTGATTTTAGTGAGGATGCAAATGTACCATAACGGCAAAACGATTCCAAATCGTAATTTCCCGGTAAATCGGTAACAATCCACTATTTTCTTTATGATAAAAAACAAAATCTGGCATTGGCTTCAATTATTTTCTCCATTTGAGCACTTTTTTAAAAGGTTGGTTATAAATAATTGAACATCATCAATAGATAAAATCTGACCATGGCCATCAATTATTGTTACATTATTATTTGTCCTCTTCTTTATCCATTTTATTGCTTGCATCCATCTTATCTCATCTGTTATCAACGAGTTACTCATGCCTGGTCTGCCAAACTTTGAAAACAAATCCCCAATAAAGAGCACTCCAATTTCAGGTATATAGATTAATATGTCACTATTAGAATGAAATTTGCCAAAATAGATCATTTCAAATGTAGTATCCCCAAGGTCAATCTTCAGACTGTCAGAAAATGCAATATCAGGCAGCTTAACAGAAACATGGTTCTTTACATCCCAAAATGCACTCATGTATCTTATTTTTTGAGTGAAAATGTCATTCCATTCGGCCGTATTTTGCATAGACTGCTGTAATTGTTGCTCATAGTCTTCAATAATTTTGGTTAGGTTCATCATTGATTTCTCAGGATTTGTCTGTCGTTCGGAAATATCTTTCTGGCAGTTCTCATGACCAATAACTTTAGCTTGTGAGAAGATAACATTTCCTCCAATATGGTCATGGTGACCGTGAGTGTTGATCACATATACATAATTATTTTGATGAAAAACATCTTCAATAATTTTTCTGTATCTATCAGTTAGTAAGGTTGAAATTCCAGCGTCAACAAGAACAATCCCATGCGTAGTTTTTATTGCGGTTACAGCATCGTAACCAAAATTTACCATTACTGTGCGGTCATTAACTTTTTTAATTTGAATTAAAGACTCAACTTTCTGTGAATCAATTTTGTTTTGGTTAATCTGGTTTGAACTACACCCTGAAAATGAGTGTATACAGATCAATATAGATATAATTAAAACAGGTTCTTTTTTATCCATTAGTCGGTCTTATTTTTTGTGAGGTGCCAGACTGCAGGGGTGGGGAGGCAGGATTTATCGTTTTGAGTACTCATGTTATAATGCCGCAGGAAGCGAACCTCGGGGCAATTTTTATCGTCAAGGTACAATTTTAATTGCTTTCTGGCGCAATAGCTGTACATAAACATATTGTTTGAACTGAGGATCCAACTGTTTGTTGTTCAAAATCTACCGTATGTACATTATACTTCTTTTTTTTGTATCACTGAAATATTTACTGAAAGAAGCAATAAACTATTTGAATAAGTAATAATAAAAAAATTAAAGTCAATTTGTCACGTTGTTTTGTCTTAGGGGTCAGATAAGACCAGTATTTAAAAGAATCGAGCAGATGTTGAGCAATATTACAGAAGTAAAAAACTGATAACATTGATTATCAATACTATCAGTTTTATAGTTTTTCTTCTTATGTGGTGCCACCAGGAATCGAACCGGGGACACACGGATTTTCAGTCCGTTGCTCTACCGACTGAGCTATGGCACCTGATTTTCGGATTGCAAATATATATTTCAAATCTGAGTATCCCAAACTTTGTTCTGAAAAAATAATAATGGAGTAAATAGTCTGAGGTGAACGGATCCACTTCCAGGGTATTTTATTTAATAACATTGGGAAAATTCTTTAACTTGTATTTTTTTTCATCAGTGTCAGTAAAAATTAGAATATTCTCAGCATATTTTTTGAGTATGTATTTCTTAAGTACTGCAGCTGTTCATGGCCAGATACTTAAAGATACTTCAGCCATTAATCTTCTTAAAAGAGGCGTTGACGACATTTACGGCTGCCGGTTTACAGAAGCCAAGAAAACAGGTGATGAATTAAGCAGGATATTCCCCGGTCATCCGGTAATATATCTGTATAACGGGATGCTGACCTACTGGAAAAACCATCCTCTTATCCCATCCTCATCTGAATCTTCGTCCTATGAGGACTACATGACCACCTGTATAAAAATCTGTGAAGAGGCCCAGGAGCCTGATGACTATGCGGAATACCTGCTGGCCAACCTGGGAGCCAGGGGGATGCTGTTGATGTACTATGCTGACAATAATCTCACCGATAAGGTTAATCCTCTTGTGATCAGTACCTATCGTCATATAAGGGAATCATTTGATTATTCTTCGGTTTATCCTGATTTTTATTTTTTTACCGGACTTTACAATTATTACCGGGAGGCTTACCCTGAGGCCCATCCCATTTATAAGGTGATTGCCTTTCTTTTTCCGAGGGGCGACAGGGAGAAGGGACTGGCCGAAATGCGAATGGCTGCAACAAAAGCCATTATGCTAAAGGCGGAAGCATACTCCTTCCTCTCGTACATTTTCCTGAGTTTCGAGAATAATTATGCCAGATCGCTTCCGTACACTATGGGGCTTCATGAACTTTATCCGGATAACCAGCCATATCTTGCCGGATACCTGAAGAATCTGCTGCTGCTGAAGAAATATGATGAAGCTGAGAAAATTATCAATTCATTGAGCAGCAATATCACCGGCTCTTATTTCGGGACACAGGTAACGGTTTTCAAAGGTATCCTTCAGGAAAAAAAATATCAAAACTATGATCAGGCCCTGAAATATTACAATAAGGGGATCAGTGAGCTTTCCGCTTTCAACTATTACGGCAGCGAATATTCCTCGTATGCCTATTTCGGACTTAGCCGAATCAGCGGAATAAGGAATGATAAGCAGAACAGGAAAACTTACCGTAAAATGGCAATGGAGATGACAAGCTACAAAAAGGTCAACTTTGACGAATAGGAAGTCTGGTTGCCAGTTGCCTGGTGCCTCGTGCATTTACAAATACAAAGTTATTTTTGATCGTTTTCCAGGATATATGGTGTAACCTGGTAAACGCAGTAGTTCAGCCAGTTTGAAAACAAAAGGCTTGCATGGCTTCTCCACTTGACCAGGGGCGCCTGGGAAGGATCGTTATTCCGGAAATAATTCCTCGGAATAGCTATATCAATGCCTTTTGCAACATCCCGGTCATATTCCGATTTCAGGGTTAGCGGATCATATTCGGAATGCCCGGTCACAAAAACCCTCTTCAGGTCCCTTGAGGCTAGAAGATATATCCCTGCCTCCTCTGAATCGGCAAGGATCTCAAGATCACTGACTTTCTCAATATCCTCCCTTCTTACTTCGGTATACCGCGAATGAGGAGCGAGGAACTCGTCATCAAAACCTCTGGTAAGGAAATTCGTCCTGTTGTAGATCCTGTGACTGAAGACCCCGAACATCTTTTCCTTCATCATATGCTTGGGAATGCCATAATGGTGATATAGCCCTGCCTGTGCTGCCCAGCATATGTACAGTGTTGAGGTCACGTGTTGATCGGCCCACTTCATGATTCTGACCATCTCCTCCCAGTAATCAACATCCTCGAATGCCAGATGCTCTATTGGTGCCCCTGTAATTATCAAACCATCGAATTTATGACCTGAAATATCATCAAAAGTCTTGTAGAACGCATCAAGATGCTCTTTCGGTGTATTCTTTGACAGATGCATTTTTGTATAAATAAGTGATATTTCAACCTGCAGCGGAGTGTTCGACAGAAGCCTCAGTATCTGTGTTTCTGTCGTGATCTTGACCGGCATAAGGTTAAAGATCAGTATCTGGAGAGGCCTGATATCCTGATGGACGGCCCTCGTCTCCTTCATCACGAATATATTCTCGTTCTCGAGGATCCTGACTGCCGGTAAATTATCCGAAATATTGAGTGGCATAATTCAAAAATGGTTATTGATTTAAAGCAATAATGTTAAAATTTCTGATTTTTGGGCTCGAAAGATACTTAATACGCAATAAATTTTAATGATTTTGCTTCGGAATCATCAATTCTCAGGAATTCTTGTCATATTCTGCTCATCGTTTGTCAAAACAGCCGGATTTATTGATAAAGACGATAATGTTCTGTAACTTATTAGAAAACAGAAGATTTGTTCACTGTCTGACCGTCCGGTGATATAATCAACCATTTCGACGATAAATTCAGGACCGGTTTTGACGAACTGCCTGAATTCTTATATAAGGTGAAAAAACCTGTAACCGATCTGCCGGAATCAGTTGACAAGGCTTCTTAGAAACAGCTTCATAATCTCACTGATTGGGCTTTATCGTATTGACAGGCATCTGCATTGTATTTAATTTTACATCAACAGGAAACAGATAAAAGGCAAGAATTAAAAAGTCAATACAATGAAAACAATTTACAGGATATCATCAACGGAAACAGGAACGGTTACCCTTAAAAGGAGGAAGATAGCAAAAGCCCTGCGCTGGTGGCTTCGTGAAAATGGTTTCGTTTATAAATACATGTTTTTTGTCAATTAGGTCAGATTGGATTAGTTTAGGTTTGTTAATCGGTATGTCCCGGATGTTGAATCCGGGGTTTGTGAAAGGGGAGGATCCGGGGTAAATCCTTCCCTTTTTTTTTATTATAGGTTTTGTTAAATTTGTGGTTACAATTACTTATTAAAACCAGCGACATGAAAAAAATCATCCTGACATTGACATTAGTTATATTTATCTCTGCCTTTGCATCTGCGCAGGATTACAATACAGGCGTAGGTCTGAGGCTTGGTTTTTCAAACGGGCTTACCGTAAAGCATTTTATCAGCCAGAGATCAGCTCTCGAAGGTTTGCTCTCAACAAGGTGGAGGGGATTTGAAATTACCGGATTGTATGAAGTTCATAACAATGCATTCGACGTCGAAAGACTCAACTGGTATTACGGAGGAGGCGGGCATGTAGGGTTCTGGAATGGTGATTATACATACGGCAGATGGGGAGATGAAGGGACAAATTATGTAGTAATCGGAATCGACGGGATCCTTGGCATCGAATACAATTTTGAAGAGGTTCCGATCAATATAGGTCTTGACTGGAAACCTTCATTTAACCTTACGGGATTTTCAGGATTCTGGGGTGACGGGGGAGCTTTATCGATAAGGTATATTTTCTAAAATCCGTTAAGTTTCATTGTTACCGTAGGGACAAGCAGCAGGAATCCCAGGACAATCAATATCAGCAGTATCGGCATTACCCACTTAAGCCATTTTACGTAGGGTATCCTTGCCATTCCCAGTACACCGATGAGCACACCCGAGGTGGGAGCGATCATATCCGTAAAGCCAGCCCCGAACTGAAATGCCATTATTGTGGCCTGCCTTGTCAGTCCGACTATATCGGAGAATTCGGCCATAATCGGTATAGTGAGGGCAGCCTTTGCCGAGCCTGAGGTTATTATGAGGTTCAGGGCTGACTGGAAAACATACATTATCGATATTGCAGATAACTGCCCCGAACCTTCAAGGGCTCCCGACAGGGAATACAGAACAGTGTCAATTATCTGTCCATCAGTTAGAATAACAATTATGCCGCCTGCAAATCCAACCACAAGCGAAGCTGATACAATATCCCTTACTCCCTCTACAAAGAGCTTTGTGGTTTCACCCGGCATTTTCCCTGCGGCAAATCCGGTAATCAATCCCATTGCCAGGAAGAGCGAGGCTATCTCCATTATATACCATTCATAGCCAAGGACTCCTATAACCAGGTATATCATTGTGAATGCAAGTATGTTAAGAACATAGAAATGGATTGATTTCCGGAGGGTGACATAACTGAAAATAAAATATAGTCCGGCACATATTGGCAGCAGGGGGGCTGAAAATGTAGATAATCCTGCCGACAGGTTTGTTACAGGATATTTTACAGCGAAAATCACAAGAACTATTCCGGTCAGAAAAGCGACGATCCAGGCAGAACGAGGAGTGTGATATCTGATCTCCTCAATTTCAGAACTCCCCTTTTGCCTCCAGTATTCATCAGCTTCATACATGATGCTCTTACGCGGATTCTTCCTGATCCTTGCCGCATACCAGAGAACAAACAGGATACCTGCAAATGTTACAATGACCCAGCAAAATGTCCGGTATTCTATTCCGGTGAATAACGGCACGCTTGCAAGTCCCTGGGCTATCCCTACCGTGAAGGGATTCAGTATTGCCCCTGCAAAACCTATGTGCGCCGCGAAATAGCAAAGGGCTATACCTACAAATGAATCGTAGCCCATTGAAATTGCAAGCGGTACAAAAATTACAGCAAAGGCGATTGTCTCTTCGGCCATTCCGAAAACGGCACCGAACAAACTGAAAAGGATCATTATAAGGGAGATAATTATGTTGTTGACTCCCAGCGCTTTCACAAGGCGGAACCGCTCCATCCTTCGTGTAAACCGAAGAAATGAATAGATGCCCACATCAATCGCCTTTGTGTCGTTCATGATCCAGAAGGCGCCTCCGATCATCAGGATAAAAACAATTATGTGCGACATGTTTATGAATCCCTTGTAGAAGGCTGAAAAGATCTGCCATGTCTGCGGCTGGCTTTCAATATAATGAAATGATCCGTTGACAATCACGCTTCGCTCAACCCCGTTGACCTCAACCGTCTGACGGTCAAACCTGCCTCCCGGGATTATCCAGGTCAGTACTGCGGCGCATATTATTATGCTGAAAACTATTACCAGGTTGTGTGGAATCGAGAACTTCAGACGCATGGGATTTCGTTTAGGGTAAGTAAAAATAATGAAAATATGATAAGTGTTTCTTTTGGTACTTCAGAATGGCTAAATTTACCTTTCAGCAATAACAAAAACTGATTGTTCCATGATTCTTATAAGAAATGCAGTTGTATACACTCCTGATTTTTCCGGCAGGAAGGATATTCTGACCGGGGGTGGTAAAATCCTGGCTGTATCTGAAAACATTAAGATACCATCGGGATGGGAGGTTGAGGTGTTTGATGCCGGCGGAATGATGGCAATTCCCGGTCTGATCGATAATCATGTCCACATTGCAGGTGCCGGCGGTGAAGGCGGACCTGCCACCCGTACCCCCGAATTGCAGATGTCAAGGATGTTTGAGGGAGGAGTTACAACAGTTGTCGGATGTCTTGGAACAGACGGATTCACCCGGACAGTCGAATCCGTTCTGATGAAGGCAAAATCGATAAGGCACCAGGGAGCTTCTGCCTGGATATGGACCGGCGCTTACCAGGTACCTGTTCCGACAATTACTGGAGAGATCGGAAAGGATCTTGCCCTGATTGAAGAGGTAGTGGGTGTCGGTGAACTTGCAATATCCGATCACAGAAGCTCGTGCCCGACAACTGACGAACTTATCAGGATTGCAGCTCATGCAAGGGTGGGAGGGATGCTCGGGAAAAAGGCAGGGATAGTCAATGTCCATATGGGCGATGCCAGGGATCCCTTTAATCCGATCTATGAGGCAGTAAGCAAAAGCATGCTGAGATTCAACCAGTTCCTTCCGACTCACTGCAACAGAAATGAATATATATTTGAAGACTCCAAAACCTACGGAAAGCAGGGCTATATTGACATAACCACAAGCTCATGGCCCTATTTCACCGACGAGGAAGTAAAACCATCAGTGGCGCTGAAGCTGCTTATGGAAGCAGGAGTGCCGGTTTCGAACATAACTTTTTCCTCCGATTCATGCGGATCACTTCCCGGATTTGATGAACAGGGAAACCTTGTAAAGCTTGAAATGGGACAGCCTTCATCAAATCTCAGGGAATTAAGGGACAGTGTGCTTAAGGAAAAAATTCCCATTGAAACGGCACTGAAAGTTCTTACTTCAAATCCGGCTTCGATTCTTAAGCTTCCCCGAAAAGGGTTTATTTCGCCTGATATGGATGCTGACATCCTTTTCCTGAACCCTGGGATGGAACTCGTTCACCTGTTTGCAATGGGGAAATGGGTTGTCAGGGATGGGATTGTTCTCAGCAGAGGAACCTACGAATAGAAGCAAATCAGTTAAGTTTAAAAGTTTGCCCCGGAAGAAAGACACTAATCTCCAGGTTTTCAGTACCGAGCAATCCATTCGACACGGTTTTAAGTGCATCCCTGTTTCGGATTGCTATAACCTGTCCGGTTCCGGTAACCCTTGCAGTTTTCCCGTTTACAACTATGGCTGTTGATTCATCAATACCTACACACAGCTCTTCAGGATTCTCGATCGAAGCAGCAACAAGCCGGTTAAGCCTCTGTCGCTTAATGAAATGCTGATCAATTATTACATTTCCAAGCAATCCGAGTCCCTCGGTGATCTCAATATTTTCAGCCTCAATTGTTGTGAATCCAGCTTCAGACTCCGGATGTTTTTTCTGGTTGCCGGTAATCATCTTTTTGCTCATCACAGCTGCCCCGGCGCTTGTTCCGGCGATCACCGATCCGTTTTCATACGCTTCGTGAATGGCATCCATCACAGGGGTATTGAGTACCACCGACATAAATCTTGACTGGTCACCGCCGCTGATAAAGATCAGTTTTGCATTCTTCAATGAATCAAGCTGTGGTTTGGGAGGAATTTCGCCCTGCCTGAAAACATATCCCGGGACTTTTTCCATCCCTGCTTTCATGAAATCTTCCCTTGCCCACATTAATGAGCTGTCGGGAACCGAGCTCGCCATCGGCAGTACATACATGTACCCGTTTTCCCTGATCCCCGAAAGATCCACAAGCTCACGCATCATCTCATCTGTCTTGTTTCCTCCTCCTATGATAAATAGTGTACTCTGTACACTTTTACCGTTATCCGTACAGGAGGTTAACAAAATACTCAATATGGCTGTCAAAAGAGGAATTATCATTTTCATAGGTTATGTCAGTTTATCGGTCATCGGTCATCAGTCTTCTGTCTTTAAGAAACCCACCCCATCTCCCCACCACAGAGCTACCCTGCAGTCTGGCTCCTTCGCTAAAATTAGCCACTGGCTAA
>Ga0105106_10002943_pt1 | contig 12211 bp, 11 predicted proteins | sample PPLLaktember2015_5_FD_79109 | JGI IMG/M metagenome (GOLD analysis project Ga0105106, IMG submission 79109) | Freshwater sediment microbial communities from Prairie Pothole Lake near Jamestown, North Dakota, USA - PPLs Lake P8 Core (1) Depth... | ecosystem: Environmental > Aquatic > Freshwater >...
AGCTCGTCGCGCACCTGTTCGACGAGCGCAATGAGGCCGTCAAGCGGACGATTGCCCAGGTGATCGGCGCGGTGCATGCAGCTGGCCGGATGATCGGCATTTGCGGCCAGGCACCCAGCGACTACCCGGAGTTCGCCCAATTCCTGGTGACCGAGGGTATCGACAGCCTGTCCCTCAATCCCGATTCCCAGCTCAAGACGATGCTCGCGATTGTGGATGTCGAGAAGGCGTTGGCCCAGACGACGTCGGAGACCGCACGGGACGTCGCGCAGGTGCCACGTGCTCACGGGACCGGAATGGCCAGGGAGGCTGTGGCGCCATGGACGACACAATGAAGCCACTCCCGCATCACTACGACGTCCATTTGACAGGAGGGGCTGCCGGTTATGCGCAGCTCTCCACGGCGGGCGTCCCCGAACTCCGCACGGCGCCGCCGACGGACTACGACGGCCCTGGCGACGCTTGGAGCCCGGAGCATCTGCTACTTGCCTCGGTGCAGTCGTGCTTTCTTTTCACGCTACGTGCGATCGCGCGCTTGGCGAAAGTGGAGTTCATCACCCTCGACCTGGAAGCCTCAGGGACCGTGAATCGACAGGACGGGGTAACGCGCTTTACCGAGATCGTGCTGCGTCCCAGGCTCACGGTGTCTTCCAGCACGGATCGCGAGAGGGCGTTGCACGTCCTTGAGAAGAGCGAGAAGACGTGTCTGGTGTCCGCGTCCCTTTCGACACCCATCCGCCTGGAACCCCACATCACGGAACAAGAATGACGCGGCGGCCCCTTCCGACGACGGATGTCAGAAGGCTCGCTCGCTTCGACCAGAGACTCGTGGCGTCCCAATGAACGGACTTTCTACCGCAGAAGCCGCCGACCGAATGGCCCAGGTCGGGCCGAACGCCTTGCCCGAGCAGGCTCCCGATCCGCTGTGGCGCCGGTTGGTGCGTCAGTTCCAGAGTCCGCTGATTTACATCCTGTTGTTCGCCCTTGCCTTTGATCTCGGCCTCTGGATCTACGAAGGCGCGCACGCCTGGCCCATCGAAGCGACGGCCATCGGCCTGATCCTCCTGTTCAACGCGGCGCTCGGCCTCTATCAGGAGCAGCGGTCCGAAGCCGCCTTAACCCGGTTGAAGGCCTTGGCTGGAGCCCAGGCCTGGGTCCTCCGCGATGGCCAACTCGTCCGTCTCCAGACACATGCCCTAGTTCCTGGCGACTGGGTGCGTCTCGAAGCCGGTGACCGCGTCCCAGCAGACGGCACGCTCATGGACGCCCGCGGCGCCATGCTGGATGAATCCACCCTCACGGGTGAATCCATCGCCGTCGACAAGCGCGACGGAGACGAGGCGTTCAGTGGTACATTGCTCGTCCGCGGCAAAGCCTATCTCGAGGTAACGAGGACTGGTCGATCCAGTGCGATGGGTCGCCTGGCCACCATGCTCGGCGACATTCAGGCCGCGAAGACGCCACTCGAATGCCGCGTGGATCAACTGGGCCGGCAGATCGCGCGCTGGGTGCTGGTACTCGCAGCGTCCCTCGGCGTCGTCGGCGTCATCGCAGAAGGGATCGGCCGCGCACCGGAGATCATTATCTTCGCGGTGGCCTTGGCCGTGGCGGCCGTACCCGAAGGACTGCCGGCAGTGCTCACAGTGGCCTTGGCCCTCGGTGTCGAGCGCATGGCCCGGCACCGCGCGGTCGTTCGGCGACTCTCCGCGGTGGAGGCGCTCGGATCGGTCACGGTCATTGCAACCGACAAGACCGGGACGCTGACCGAGAGCCGCATGGACGTCCGCACGCTCGACGCGTCCGATCTGCCGCGCGCGCTCACGGCTATTGTGCTGGCGAACGATGCGGACCTGACGACCGGTGCGGGTGATCCGCTGGAGCTGGGTCTGCTGCGCCATGCCGCTGCACACGGCGTGGACATCGGGCAGCTGCGCCAGGAACACCCAACCGTCTCTGAGCGGCCGTTCGACAGCGCCTGGAAGTTCGCCCGGGTCACCGTGCAAGAGCACGGGCGACTAGCGAGCTATCTCAAGGGCGCGCCCGAGATGCTCTTCGGCCGCTGCACACTCTCTGCCGAGGACCGCGAATCCTGGGTGGAGAAGGCCGACGCGTACGCGCGCGAGGGCTTCCGGGTCTTGGCGGTCGCCTGGGCCGAGGGCGATACCGAAGAGCACCTCTCGCTGCTCGGTCTCGTCTTGTTCTGGGATCCCCCGCGGCCAGAAGTGCCCGACGCCGTCGCCAAAGCGCAGGCGGCTGGGATCCGCGTCATCATGATTACCGGCGATCACCCGGCGACCGCCTTGGCGGTCGCACACTTGATCGGCATCCCGGGGGTGCGGGTGCTGACTGGTGAAGACCTGGATGAGTATCAGGGCGCGGCGCTGATCGAGGCGCTCGGCGAAGTGAACGTCTTCGCACGCGTACGGCCGGAACAGAAACTGCAGCTCGTGGAACTGCTCCAGGCGCAGGGCCAGATCGTCGCGATGACAGGGGACGGCGTCAACGATGCGCCCGCGCTCAAGCGCTCGGACGTCGGTGTGGCGATGGGCCTGCGCGGCTCGGATGTCAGCCGTGAGGTGGCGGATCTGGTCCTGCTCGATGACAACTTCGCCACCATCGTCGGCGCCGTCGAGGAAGGCCGCGGGATCTACGAGAACATCCAGAAGTTCCTCCGCTTCTTGTTCTCGACGAATCTGTCGGAAGTGCTGCTGGTGGCGGCCGGCGCCGTCCTCGCATACGCCCTCGCTCTTCGCGACACCACCGGGGCGCTGATGCTCCCGCTCACCGCGGCACAGATCCTGTGGATCAATCTCATGACCGACGGCGTGCCCGCGCTGGCGCTCGCGTTCGATCGCACGCCCGGGGTCATGCAGCAGCCGCCGCGCCCAGCCCACTCTCCACTGCTGGACCGACCGTCGGTCCGATTCATCCTCGCCGCAGGCAGCATGAAAGCCGTTCTCGCACTCGGCGTCCTCGGCCTCCTGCCGCTGTTCGGGTACTCGCTTGATGTCACGCGCGCAGCCGCGTTCCACTTTATGGCCGTCGGTCAGCTGTTCCTGGTCTACCCGTCCAGACACACGTGGATGCGCCCGCTTCCCAACGTGTATCTCCATGCGGCCGTCATCGCTGGCGTCGGCATCCAGTTCGCTGCGGCCTCGCTGCCGTTTACGTCCGAACTGCTGGGAAACGCCGCCATCCCTGTGGAGCTCTGGGGGGTGGTGCTCGGCGGCGCGCTGCTGGCGTGGGGACTGGCGGAGGCGGGTTCTCGATTGGCGTGGCGCCAGCACGTGCGCAGAGGCGGCGGACGATGATCTGGATTCAGTTCCTGGCCACGGCGCTTGTCATCGTCTTCGCGGGGGTGCGTCTCGCTCGGTACGGGGACGTGCTCGGCGAGAAATCCGGTCTGGGACGTAGCTGGATCGGCGTGGTGCTGCTGGCGGCGACCACAAGCCTGCCGGAACTGTTTACCGGCTTCGGGGCCACGGCGCTGGCCAATCTCCCTGATATTGCCGTGGGGGACGTACTCGGCAGTTGCATGTTCAATCTGTTGATCCTGTCGTTTATGGACGCCGTGCAGCCCGAGCCGCTCAGCACTCGGGCCCACCAGGGTCACGCGCTCTCCATCGGGTTCGGCCTGGTGCTCATCGGCATCGCCGGTCTCGGTCTGTCGGGCAGCTCGCGGTTACCAGCGATCGGATGGATCGGCCTCTACACGCCCGCGCTGATTGGCGTGTACTTCGTGAGCATGCGGCTCATCTTCACGTACGAACAGCACCGACGCGCGCGCGAGATCCAGGAGGTGGCGGAGCAGCTCCAGTACGCAAACATCCCGCTGCGTACGGCGGCCCTGCACTACACGGGTGCCGCGGTGCTCGTGGTGGGCGCGGCACTGTGGCTGCCTCGACTTGGGGCAGAACTGGCACGCCAGACCGGACTCGGTGAGGCCTTTGTGGGTAGTCTCTTTATTGCCATCACGACGTCGCTGCCCGAGATCGTGGTGGCGCTTGCCGCCGTGCGCATCGGCGCGATCGATCTCGGTATCGGGAACGTGCTGGGCAGCAATCTGTTTAATCTGCTCATTCTGGGATTCGACGATATCTTCTACCGGCAGGGACCCTTGCTGACCGCGGCCGACCCGAGCCACGGCGTCGCGATTCTCGCGGTCGTCACGATGAACGCGCTGTTTCTGATTGGTCTCACGTATCGGGTGATGACGAAGCGCTTCGCTGTCGCGTGGGACACTGGGGCGATGGCTGCCGTGTATGTGACGGCAGTGAGTGTGGCCTACTTGCTTCGAGGATGACTGCGTCCGCATGGTCGCAATGTGACCGATCGAGATTGTGAATTGTGCCCAGAGATCCTCGGTCGCTCGCCGGAAGCGGTGAAGTGGCTGGAGCGCCTGGGGTATCTTGGCAGCTGAAGCGAGGGAACCATGACCCGTGTGAAACGTTTCCACGTCGTGATTGCGACTGACGGTTCCGTTGCAGCGAAGGCGGCGAGGTCACCGAGGCAGAGTGGGATGCCCTTATGGCGGTCAACGTGAAGGGCGTCTTCTTTTGCACCAAGCACGCCGTGCCGTACATGCGGACCGCGGGGGGCGGCAGCATCATCAATCTGTCATCGATTTACGGTCTGGTGGGTGCCCCGGACAACCCGCCTTACCATGCCTCGAAGGGCGCTGTCCGGCTGATGAGCAAGACCGATGCCCTCCTCTACGCCCATGACGGGATCCGGGTGAACTCGGTGCACCCCGGTTTCATCTGGACGCCGATGGTCGAGGATTACCTCCGGACCACGGGAGATGTATCCGCCGGCCGGAGCGCGCTCGACAGTCTCCATCCGATCGGCCACATCGGCGAGCCCGATGACATCGGCTATGCCATACTCTATCTCGCCTCGGGGGAATCGAAGTTCGTCACGGGCAGCGAGCTGGTCGTAGATGGGGGTATACGGCGAGGTGAGGAAATCCCGCCACAGCTTCGGCTCGCTTCATCCGCCCAGTGCTACGTCGAGGACCATCATCAAGGTAAAGCCGCCGATCGCCGCTACGGTCACCAGATCGGACCGCCCACTCTGATGGGCGCTCGGAATCAGCTCCTCGAACACGACGTAAATCATGGCGCCCGCCGCGAAGGCGAGCGCGTAGGGCAGGAGCGCGAGCACCTGCCCCACCGCGAAGGCGCCGGCGACGGCCGCCAGGGGCTCGACGGCGGCAGAGGCAGTCCCCGCCAGGAAGCCGCGCCAGCGGCTCGCACCGGCAGCGCGCAACGGGAGTGCAACCGCGGCGCCCTCGGGAACGTTCTGAAGCGCGATGCCGATAGCCAGCGCCACGGCCGCTCCGAACGATGAAGCTCCCGCTTCGGCGGCCGTCGAAGCGGCAGCCCCGAATGCCACGCCGATCGCGAGCCCTTCCGGGATGTTGTGCAGGGTGATGGCCAGAATGAGCAGCGTGGTGGTCGACCATTGGGTAGGCGGACCCTCGGCGGCCGCTCGAGCGAGCGAGGGATGGAGGTGCGGAAGCACACGATCGGCGATGGCCAGAAACGCGGCCCCGCCGAGCAGTCCGACCGTCGGCGGCCCCCACGATAGTTGACCCTGCGCCGCTGAAAGTGAGATCGCCGGCTCCAGCAGCGACCAATACGCCGCTGCCACCATGACGCCACTGGCAAAGCCGAGCATCGCGTCGAACAGCGCCCCACGCCCCAATCGGCCGATGGTCACCAGCGCCGCACCGGCCGCGGTCAGCGCGAGGGTTCCCACCCCGGCAACCAGCGCCTGCAGCGGCGGTGCCAGTTCAGCAAAACCTTCCAGCGCCGGTGAGTCAACGACCACTGCTTCTCATTGTCTGGGGGTACGATGGAGATCTGCAGCGTGCGGCTGGCGGGGGACTATGCGGCCCGGCGCCGATCTAGTCGGCCTCGCTGGTTCCTTCAGCCTTTGCAGAATCCGGCTCTGGCTCGGTCAGCTCGTCCTCGGTCTGTAACCCCTGCCGATAGACCAGGGCGCGGAGTGCGGCCTCGTCCAGCCCGCGCAACATGTCGGCTACCTCATGCAGCGCCTGGTCTCGGCCGTCCGTAGCGAAGGTTCGCTCGATCTGTTGGACCAGGAGGCGGACCAGGTGATCGCGGGATACGAAGTCGGCCTCGGAGCTCTTGCTCACGTGATGTTTCATGGGCTCACCGGAATCGAAGGGTGGCGGCAAGACCGTCGACCGCCTCGGCCCCCTCACACTCAGGTACTATGACCACCCGCACTCGCTGGTGCAACCCCTCCTCGATGGCCTCATCGACCAGGTCACGCACCGCTTGGGGCTGCCCCTCGTTGCGGCAATCCCCCTTGGCGAGCACCAGCCGGCCGGTTGCAGAGCAGCGGAACCCCCGACCCTCGAGATTATCTCGAATGAACAACGTGCGGACCTGGCCCCGGTGGAGCGCCCTCAGCGTCTCCCGTGCCCCGCTCACAGCCCATCCGCTACCCACTGCCTCATCCAGCGCCTTGAGCTCGCTGCCCAGGACCTTCCGGCCATGCTCTTCGGCAACTTCCAGGCTCGTGGCCTGGAGCTCGGCGGCATCGATGGCGGTGGGATTGAGCTTGGCCGAACCCAACAGGCGGTCGGCGATCCTGTCGGGAAGGAAGCGCGCCAGCGCAGAGGTATGGTCCGTTGGCCCGGCGAGGACAATGCCGCGAACCGGCCGAGTGCGCAGAAGCTCCTCAACTTGTCGCACCACATTAGCGTAGTGCCGGTGGCGTTCCTGCTCCAGCCGGCGGTGATAGTCGTACTCGCCCCAGCCGGGAGCGTTACCCCGGTCGGAGTGGAACTTTCCGCCCCGCGTGCTGCCCGCCACCAGGCACGCCACCTCAGTGCCTCCCGCGGCAGTCACCTCGAAGAAGCGAGCGTGCGCCCGGTCGATCACGACGGTCAGGATCGGCTGGGTTCCCTCCTCGGATGCGACCAGTTCCCCTATCCACGGCGTGTCATCCAGCATCAGCCGGGTCCGGTGGACTCGCCTCAGGGGAGCAGCCTCGAACAGGCCCAGCTCCTCGCAGGCAAACAGGGCCAGTCCCGGAGTGTGGGGCAGATCACGAGCATGGCTCAAGTACTCGAGAATCCGGGTGAGGTCTCTCTCAATCGCCAGGCGCTCGTCGCGACCCAAACCCGGCATCATTGGATCGGCGCGCAGGGCTTTTGCCCGGTCCTTGAGCTCAGTGATGAGGTACTTGACCCGAGTGCGGTCGCGCGGCTCCAGCCGGACATAGCAGGACAGGATGTGATGACTGCCGGCCGGAATCGCCGTCAGGCGCTGGACCAGACTCCCAAGGTCGGTGGAGACGGTGGGCCTTGCGGGCGGCGGGTGAAGTGTCTGCTGCGCGGTCATGCGGTGCTCCTGATCAAATCGAAGCGATGCCTGGCATCTATGCCGGGATCCGTGGCTTCTGCTGCTCGAGTAAACGGCCGATCGCTCCGGTCTCGTCAACCAGCACATCGAGAACGTCGTCCAGACTCAAGAGCCCTACAACACGGTTGTCCCCGCCCAGGACGACCAGCCGGCGAGTTCCTACCCGCGCCATGATTGCCACCGCGTCCTCCATCGGTGTCTGCTCGTCCACACTGTGAACCGGACTCGTCATCACCGCTGAGATGGCGGTCTCGTCCGGATCCAGGCGCGCGGCGAGGCAACGAATGGCCAAGTCCCGGTCGGTGACGATCCCGGCGGCTTCCCAGGGCTGACCGTTCCCTACGACGACCAGGGTCCCGACGTCGTGATCGGCCATGCGGCGCGCGGCTGCTCTTATGGTCTCGCTGCCCGAGGCCGTCGCGACGACCCGACTGCAAATCCTGCCCACTGACATATCAGCCTCCTGCTTGAAGAAAACGATGATCCGGCGGTTGCTCGAGCAACGCACCAGGATTGCAATCTGATGGCATGAGGATGAAGCCATCATGAAGTCGGGAGGAAGTTCTCTCAGCGCGGTGTGCCAGCCGAACCGAGTTTTCATGCCGGTTTCACGGCCGCTTCAGACCAGCGATGTAAGACTTGTCACTGCGCTGCGGCCGGAGTCATCGGGTCACAGCCGGCCGCTCGACAATGCGGTTCCACTGCGCCAGTACTCACTTACTTTCTGCAGGAGGTAGATTATGAAACTCACGAAGGCGCCAACAACCTCGGTCGCCACCGTGCGCGACGAGTTCGATCGGTTGTTCGACCGATTCTCGAATACCGGCCTTTTCGGACCCACGCCCCGTGTTTTCGAGACGTTGTGGCAGCCGAATCTCGATTTCTCGGAGAACGACAAGGAATACATCGTGCGGGTCGAGGTGCCGGGAGTGCCCAAGGAGGACCTCGAGGTCAACGTGGATGGCCGGACCTTAACCATCTCCGGACGACGGGACTTCGAGCGAGAGGAGAAGACGGAGGAGTACTTCTGGCGCGAGCGGGAGGCGGGCAAGTTCGTGCGTACGGTCCAGCTCCCCACATCGATCGACCAGTCGAAAGTGGCGGCGGCCTATCAGGATGGGATCATGACGATCCGGCTGCCCAAGGCTGAGCCGAGTGCCAAGACGCGCATCCTGATCAAGTGATGGCTGGCATGCCCCTGCCGCCATGATGCGGCGGGGGCATGCGCGATCTATCTGAATTGTGAGAGGCTCTTGTCGAGGAGAGACCATGCCGCGAACCCTGGCCGTTCGGCCGGTAGGCGAGATCATGAACCGAAGGCCGGTGACGATCCTGCCCCAGATGACGATCGGCGCCCTGGTGAAACTTTTCGACACCGAGGACCTGGAGGTTGTTCCGGTGCTGGATGCCGAGGGGGTGCTGCGCGGCATTGTCACCACCCTGGATATCCTGCGACTGCTCCAATCGGGCAGACGGTCAGGCGCGAGCACACGAGTGCTCGTCTCACGGCGGGTGGAAACGGTCATGCATCCAGGGGTGATCACCGTGGAGGCGACCGATCCGATCCTGGCAGCCGTCGATCTCATGCTCGAGACGCGGTTTCATGCGCTTCCCGTCGTGCGGCGCGACGAGAGAGGTCCCGTTCTGGTCGGAGTGGTGTATCAGCGAGAGCTGCTCACCAAGCTGGTGCAGTCATCGCCTCTGCCGGGGAGCACCCGGCGGGCGCCGGTGCGGAGATAGCGGGTGAGTAGTCGGGCAGATAGCCAACGCGGCGCTCAGAGCCGCGCAGTTACGCCCTCGAGGTTTCGACCGCCCTTCCCTTCCCAGCCGAACGATACTGAGATTCAGGTAGACACCTCAGACGGCAAGGTGACGCTTCGCGGCCGAGTGCGCAGCTGGGCAGAGCGCGAGGAGGCTGAGAACGCGGCGTGGGCGGCGCCAGGCGTAACGAAGGTGGAGGACGAACTGCAAGTCGGACTCTAATGCTTAACGGGCAGAGCAGTGGCTCCGATAAGAGCTTCGATGACGTCGCCCAACATGCGGTGCGGGAAGCTGCCAAGTTCGTGGCGAGGCATCAAGGGTATTCTTGTCGTTCGTAGTGGTCCGCGCACTCTGCCTCAAGCCCTCGTACCACCCGCTCCCCGCGCAGCGCCCCGGCCGATTCGGTCACGATGGTATGCTGCCCCCGAGCCCCATCCTCGCCGAAGTACACCACCACCCAGTCGCGGGTTCGGCCCAACTGATGCGCACGCGGTGTGTTGGAGAACAGCGCGGTGTAGTGGCGGGAGCCCCGGCGGGTGTGCAGGATGGGGAGCCAGGCCTCATGGCGTGGATTCATCCGCCGGGGAGCGATGGTGGGGAGGCGTCGCGTTAGCGCCAGCTCGCGATACTCCCGGTCGACATCGAGCAACTCAGCGATTGGAGCGTCCAGGCTTGAAGGTATCGGCACGCCTGGACGGGTCCGCCCCAGCCGCGCGGCCAGTGCGAGGCGGATCCCCTCGAGCCGCCTGGGGCCGATTCCGCTGACCCTTTCCAGGCGACCATCGTAGGCGGAAACCTCCAGGTCCTCCAGTGTCGCGATCTCGAGCTCCGTGTGGAGTCGCTGCGCCAGCACAGGCCCGATCCCCGGGACCGAAGCCAGCTCTCCGAAGGGAGATCGCGTCCTCGCCAACCGCTCCTGAAGGGGCATGCGGCCGGTGGCGACGAAGTCGCGGATCGCTGCCGCCAGCCCAGGCCCGATGCCAGCGAGCCGATCCAGGCCGCTGATTCCCTCCTCGATGAGGATCTGCTCCACCGGCCGGCGAAGCCGCTGCAGAGTCTCCGCCGCCCGGCGGTAGGCCCGCACCCGAAATGGATTGGCCCCCTGATTCTCCAGGAGCCGGGCGGTCTCGAGGAAGCGTGCCGCAACTGCCTGGTTGGTCGATCGGCCATCCCCAGGCTCCTGCTGCGCTCGAGTCGGTCCAGACTCCACACCGGTGGAGTAGGTCATGAATGATCTTAGACTGGCGACCCTGAAGAAAGCGTGAGACGAGCAGGAAAGTCGGCCGGTCAGAAAGGCTTGAACCCCGGGCTTCCGTACCGGGTCAGATTGAACAGATCCCACAGGGGAATCACATAGGCAATCGCCGCCAGGACCGCGGCCACAGCGAACCACAGCCCCAGACGATCCCAGAGCCCCGAGCGGTATCCGCCATCGGGCTGGCCCAGCGAATCGGCCCAGATGATCGGCGGCTGCGCTCTCCGCTCGCCCGCCAACAGTGTTCCCAGCATGACCAGGACGAAGAGGCCGGCGCTCGCGAAGAGAACCACACCACCGAGTGCCGAGACTGACGTGAGCGTCTGCCAGGCCTCAGCCTGCGTGGCCTGGCCGTAGCCCGTAGCGAAGACTCGACGTGGCAGGCCCAGCAGCCCGGCGATGTGGCCGGTGAAGGAGAAGAGCGCCATGCCGAGGAACCAGAGATAGGGTTGCACCTTCGCCAGGAGCTTGAGCTCCAGCTCGCGGCCGCTCACCTTCGGCACCAGCCAGTAGCACGCGCCCATGAACGTGAGCGCGGCGGCACTTCCGACCGTGAGATGGAAGTGCGCCGCGATCCAGGCGGTGTTGTGCACCACCGAGTTGAGCGCGTAGGCCGCGTTGACCGCCCCGCCGAATCCGCCCACCATGAATAGCAGGCAGGCCAGGAGCACACTGGACACGAGAGGGTTGCCCCAGGGCAAGGTGCGGATCCACCCGAAGAGCCCGGTGCCACCCCGCAGCCGACCTGCTATCTCCAGCGACGCCACGATGGTGAAGGCGGTAACCAGACTCGGGAACGAGATGATCATCGTGTTGAAGGTGTGGAAGAGCTTCCACCCTGCGGGGATGCCTGGATCCTGAAACTGGTGATGCAATCCGACCGGTGTGGACAGCACCAGGAAGAGGGTGAAGACCATCCGGCCCAGTGGCTCGGAGAAGAGTTTCCCGCCGGCCTCACGCGGGAGCACGGTGTACCAGATGGCGTACGCGGGCAAAACCCAGAAATAGACCAACGGGTGCCCGAAATACCAGAACAGCGTCCGGGCGAGCATCGGGTCCACCGTCTTCACCAGGCCGAGTGACCAGGGGATGAGCAGGAGCAGCATCTCCGCCGCGACTCCGACCGTGGCCAGGAGCCACAGCAGGGCGTTGGCCACCGTCGCATGCATCGCCAGGCTCACCGGTTTCCCAGGATGTGCAGCGCGAGCCTTGCGCCACCCCGCGATCATGCTGGCGGCCCATCCCCAGGATCCGACGACCAGGAGCGTCAGCCCTATATAAAAGAGAGGGTGGGCCTGGAGCGGCGGATAGAAGGTGTAGAGCACGCTCGACTTGAACGCGAACACTGTTCCGATGGCCATCACCACGCCGGCCAGCGCGAGCCAGAACATCGCCCAGGAGAGTCGGGGCCAGGGGATCTCGCCGTTCTCCTTCTGCACCACGGCGTACCCCAGGGCCATGATGAAGAAGGTGGTGAACACCAGCGCCATGAGGATGCCGTGGGCGGTCACCGACATGTAGTACATGCTGGCGGAGCGGTAAGGCAGCTCCAGGTTGGCCCGGCTGATTGCCTGCATCATGGCCATCGCGGCGGCGACGCCGAAGGCGAGCACCGCGACCCAGATATTCGCCCGGATCAGGGGATTGGCGGCCTCGTTCCGCGGGAGCCCGCGCGAGGGGGGCTCGACCGGGCCGCGCGGCTTGATGGCTTCAGCGGACATCGGCCACCTCCCGGGCAGGCGGCTGCCACTGACTCTGTGGTACCACGTGCAGCTTGGCTGCCATGAGGTGGTGTCCG
>Ga0105106_10002944_pt1 | contig 12208 bp, 18 predicted proteins | sample PPLLaktember2015_5_FD_79109 | JGI IMG/M metagenome (GOLD analysis project Ga0105106, IMG submission 79109) | Freshwater sediment microbial communities from Prairie Pothole Lake near Jamestown, North Dakota, USA - PPLs Lake P8 Core (1) Depth... | ecosystem: Environmental > Aquatic > Freshwater >...
AAAGCCGTGATAGCCCTGCTGCAATGAGCTATTGGATTGTAGATCTGGAAAAGAGAGATGTTGCCCCGAATGCCACCCATCTTGTGTCGGGGGGGCCGTATGTTCGCTCTAGGCCTAATCTTCTATTCTCTCTAACTTAAAAACTACAGGCCTTAGACCATCTGTACAGCACGAGATCGCAACGCCCTTTTCTTTCATCCAAGGATAATAGCCCCCGTACAGGATATGCACCAGGTCTCTCTGTATGTCAGCGAAAGCCCAATTACAAAAACCAGACGGACAATTATGATTCTCAACCATAAATTCTTGCCCTAACTCAAACCGGTTACATTCTGGAGTTACCCTGCTTTCATCAAAAACAGCTGGAGGATTCTCACCGTACAAATCCTTATTGTTTACCTTCTTGACCACCGTGATTTTTACCTTGGCCATTTAAACCTCCTGTTACTAAAATCATCATTTGGGATAGTAAACTTTACACAACCTTCTCTATATACTAAATCCAGAAGAATAACAACAGTGCCTAGTACGCCAAATACGCTAACATTTGAGATTATCCCAATCATAATGTTGCCTGTAGCAGAAAAGGCGGAGCAAGACACTAATCTGCTTCAAAGATATATCGGCTGTTTTAAGTTTGCCTTGAGTGATAAAATCCGCCATCTGAAGGGAAGGCCTATGTGTCTGAACGTCGATATCGGGACCGAGTGTCCGGGCCATCCGGTTTTTTTCTACAGCGTATGCCAGAGATAAATCAGCAAGAAAAAACCGATTGAGGCGATGGAGATCGTCAAAAGAATGTCCAGAATCAGAGAAGGATGATAGGTGCCTTCATCGATCTGCTTTTCCGTCCGCTTATAACGGACGAAAGCCAAGACCCCCATGAGCGCCCCCAAGCCTATCAGCGTCATTCCCAAGAATGATGAATAGCCAAGGCTCCAGGGGGCATGCTGAACAGCTGGTGCCCCGGCCGGCGGTGTCTGAGTCAGATAATGGGCCAGGTATTTCAGGAACAAACTGAATTTTTCCACCACAAAGCCAAAGGCCATGATCCCGATAGCGGTTCGGATCCAGGCGAGGAACGTTCTTTCATTGGCCAGGTGGACCCGTCGGTTCTGAACTCCCAATTGTTTTATCTCGGGATTTTCTTTGGTCACATCTTCTCCCTCCTTGAAAAAATGACTATCGAATCCCCCAGTAAGACACCTTTTTGAACGTAGCCTGGGCGATCAGGGAGTTAGAGACGGCCGATTCCATGAACCAGCAGATTCAAACCTGATAGGGACCGGCATTAAGCAATCAAAGAAGCATCGCAAAAGTCAGGCTTGTTTGCGTCCTCAGCGCCCCGACCAGCCGAGCGACCAGAACTCGCCTACGAGACCCTGCCTTGCGAAAGTCACTGCTACGCCAGCGGAACCCGCCCGCTCCCAGGCACGGTCGAGCCGTGTGGCGTACCACTCCGCACCGAGGTTGTAGGCGGTCCGCGGTAATACGATGGCGCCTCTCCTGATGACCGCTCGCTCGCAGTCATCCTGCGAGTTTGCCCTTCGACCGAAAAGTGGTGACATTCGCTCATGTGTAGCCGATGTCATCCCAGAATCGTCGGCTGTATTCAGACCTCATCATTGTGGCACTTGAAACATCCAACAAAATTTGGATGCGTAGTCGGCGGTCCTTTGGGGTCACGGTCGGGATGATGGCAGCTCAAACATTCGCCATCTTCTTTGACACTTTGGTGGGCTTCGGGGTGCAGCCGAATTGATGGGCCGTGCATGCCCAAGTAATAGCGATATACACATCCATAGCCAAAAACCATGCTGAATATCAACATCCCGACTATGAAAGCCTTTTTTATCATTTGATTTCTTCCTTTCGGCCATCTTTTAAGTGAAGCCTATCGGCAGCCATCTCAATGACTTCAGGATCATGGGTAGCCACCACCAAGGTGCAGCCTTGATCGCTGGTTAATTGATGCATCAGATGGATCAATTGCCGTCCGTTAATGGTGTCCAAGCTGGCGGTCGGTTCGTCAACCAATAGAATGGACGGCGAATGGGCGATGGCGCGTGCAAAGGCTACTCTCTGGGTTTCGCCTCCGGACAGTTCATGGGGAAGAGCTTCACCAATATTTGAAAGCCCTATGCTATCCAGAAGCTCTTGAACACGACGCTCTCGCGCAGAGCCTGAAATCCCGTTAAGTTCAAGAGGGAAGGAGAGGTTTTCATTGACCGTCAAGAATGAGATCAGGTTGCCAAATTGAAAAACGAAGCCGACATGTTTTCGCTGAAAATGGGAGACTCCAGCTGCGGAAAGAGTGCTCAAGTCTGTCCCTGCGCAAGCGATTCTTCCACAGTCCGGCTTTTCCAATCCTCCGATACAGTTTAGCAGCGTTGTTTTGCCGGACCCGGATTTACCGGCGATCACGAACAATTTCCCCCGCGCCACCGTGAAGGAAATATTTTCAAGCGCGGTCATTTTCCCACGCCCGGACACATATGTCTTGGAAATACCGAAGATCTCGATCACGGCCTATATTGCCCTCAATATATCTGCCGCTTTCTTACGAATCACGAATACTGACGGCCAGACGGCGGCAAGCAATCCAAACACCATGGCCAATACTGGCGGCCAAAATAGAGAATAGAATGTAAGCCTCGGGTATATGATTCCCGAAACAACAAAATACTGGTTGTGGGAAGTGAATGCGGTTAAGTCGATGCCGATGCGAGCAAAACCTGATACCGCAAGCGCTCCTGCGACATCGCCGGCGATTGAGGCCCCCAGTGTGAGCACCGCCACCTGGGTCACTAGGAGCAATACAGCTTCAAGCGGGAGAATCCCCATTGATTTCATAATGCCGTGTTCACGCAGGTTTTTCAGGATGAAAATGACGAAGGCACAAGATATCCCGATAGCGACGATTCCGAACACAAGCACCATCACGATGCCCATGGAAACAAAATTTAAATCGATCAGCTGTTTCAAATCCGGCATGAAATCGGTCCATGCCCTGAACTCGGAGGTGCTCCTGAGTTCACGATAGGTTGCCAGGATTCTATCACAATCCGTGCCGTCAGCCAGAAAGACAGACGCGCTGCGTCCAAAATTTGAAGCGGGAAAAACCTCCATGGGGCAGAAGGCCAATCCATTATCCAGGTAGGAAATCCCGGTCTGATAAATCCCACAGACCACCCATTCGGCGACTGTCGAACCGGGCTTAAAACCGATCTGTACAAGGTCTCCGACACTCACATTCAGTTTGGTGGCGACCGCTTGGCTAACATAAAGTGCGGGCTCGCCAGGTTCGAGATACCGGCCGCGAACCGTCTTTTTCCAAAGCGCTGTGTGCCGTCTCTCGTCTGAAGGATTGACGCCCAAAAGAACGGCTGTGATCATTTCATCGTGATGGGAAAGCCAAATCGATCTTTTTTCCCGGATCAAGACGCCGTCGACGCCGTCGACATTCAATTCATCCCTTCCCAGGTTTTGGCTCAGATCTTCTGCGGTAATATGCCCAGAGAAAAGCCTCACAGAGTTGCGGATCATGGCGTCGTTGGTTCCGACAGCCAGAGCTGACAAGAACACAAGGGCGGTGACCGCTGAGAAGACCATTATAGCCAGAGCGAGCGTTGACCTCCAGGAACGCCATATAAACAGAAACCCTATCTTGCACAGGAAATCAAAGCGCATCATCGCTTTCCGTCTATCGCTTCTATAATCCGGTCAACGCCGATACGTTGTGAAAGAAACAACACCGCCGGTTTTACAAAGAGTTGGTGATCTTGTGAGAACAAGCCAGATAGACCATCTTCAAGATAATTCAAAGCCGTCGCATGGGCGGTTGAGAAAAGAGATGGGAACTCTGCGAAGAACTGAGCTGGCATGCCTTGAATGGTCTCCCGCAGCCAACGAGACGCTTGTTTGTCTTCTCCATATTCGATAATTGACGCGATATAGTTGTGCCGACTCCTTTTAAGATCCGAGAGTAAATCAACCATATCGTCCATGATTTGGCAGCCCATCCCAATCTTGTAAAGGGCGTTTGTGATTGGACTTGCTGCAAGATTCCTATCACCTTCGATAATGGGCGGAATGGCCCAAGGACATAGGAACAAGAGGCCGGTCTTGAAGTGATGGACTTTGGCTAATACTTCTTCAGGAGATAGCCGCTTGTCTATCCCAACTTCTTCAGATGCCTCCTGGGCACCACTGCGGGTCAATGCGGTCAGTGAGGCCCTGCTGGCCTCTATAAGCAAGTCGTTCGAGAGGCTGTTTGACCGGAAATAGTCAAGAAGAATTTCGAAAAGAACACGATCCGAAACCATTATATCGAGGATGGATCTGAACTTCCTGGCCTTTAAGGGTAGATCCGTGTCCAGGGTCATTTTATATTCGTCGTCCAGTAAATTATCGCAGCCTGTGACCATTCCCCGCAGGCATTGGTTTGCAGCGACATAAAAAACCCGGCGATGTCTCGGAATTCCCACTCTGAAGTAGGAATAAACGAATAGTGCGGAAAAAAAGTTTTTTCCCAAAAAGAAATAATCGTCCTTGGGGTCTGCCAGACGGACTCCGCTTTCAGACAGGATCTTAGCTGCAGTGTGCCAGTAGATCTCAAGCCCTTCTCGAAGCTCTGAGATCAGCGGCTCCAAAGGATTCGCTTGATTCTGCCTACCGGATAGTGAGTTAGGAAAGGGCTGCATAACAGGATTTTCTTTGAAGTTGAAAGTTACTTTTTTGTTGCGAGGAACACCGCAATGTATCCGAAATAGCGTGCCACGATTTGCGGGGATGCAAATCCCGCGGATTCAATTAGGCCGGGTAGGACGCCGCGAATATTTTCTCCAATCTGTGGCTGCACAAAAAACCACCGAGAGACATGGGATACTAAAGCCCCCATCCATGTCGTGGGGATGTGCATGTCAGCGATCACCAGTTTTCCGCCGGGCTTCAACACCCGGCAGGCTTCTGATAGAGCCCGCGATTTCAGATCTATCTGCACATGGTGAAAAAACAGGCTTGATACCACCGCGTCAAAGTACTGGTCGCTGAAGGTGAGTTTTTCTGCCGCCATGGCCTCGAAACGGCAGGTTGGGCTTTCGCGCTTCTTTCTAGCCACCTGAATCATCTTGCCCGCTGCGTCGATGCCCACAGCAAGGCCTCCTGCACTGCTGCTGAGTCTGTCTCCGATCATTCGGCATAATACCCCGGTTCCGCAGCCTAAATCGAGCACCTTGTCGGCAGGCTTCAGCTCCAAAAGACCTAAAATTTTGAGATCATATTCAGCCTGCTTTCCCAGAAGGAGGATTGGTTCACAAAAATCATATATAAACGCTGCATGGTCTAAAGTCCGCCCACGTGTCGGAATTGAATCGATTTTCATCATCACTCCTCCAAGGAGATTCCTAGTGCGGAATAGAAGCCCTTTGGGAACCTAATCTTTGGAATCGCACTAGGGAGCTGGCTTACTCGCATTCGCTAGAAGTATGGGGGATTGCATCCTTGCGTGTCAAGGATAAAGCCAGCCCATGATGTTTTGGATATTTATCTTCCGCTTGAATGGGGCGGTGATGGCAGGAAGAGTGTGGTTTACAGTGCGATGAGCTGGAACCCTAAAACCTTCGCCTCCATGGTGCAGGCTCAACCATTGCTCATCTTTGACCGACCGGTTCATCTCATCGAGAGCTATCTCGATTACGACCCGGTGGTTCTTCTCAAGCCCTTCAGACCCCACCTCACGGTGGACACCCTTGCCGTCCGGCTTAGGGAGGCAAAGGTCAAGGTACTTGAGAAAGGCCCACTTCATAACTTCCTCGGAAAAAGGGGTGAGTGAACCCAAAAGGTTTACATACGAACTGCCAGATCGGATCTTGGTTTTCACACACTATGCCAGTGCCATGTGCCGGAAACCCACCGACCATGATGAGTTGACTGGGGTGTGTTGAGCGCCAAGCCGGCTGATGAGGTTGCTGACAGAGCTATATCCACCAACCGTGTACTATGGTCAGGTCGGGGTGGCAACGAAGAACAACGGAAATCCGGCTCGTGTGCGATTCATGGCTAACAATGCCTTTATTTATCTTTCAGTTCCCAAATCCCGCTCCAATCGGGGGTCGGTGACTTGCTTGCTAATATGTCGCATCTTTTAGCCATCACGGCGCCAAGCCCCAGCCCGTATTCGTGGTAAATCTGATAGAAAATTCCCTTGGCCGCTTCCCAATTTTTCTCGCAGTATTTGGAATAAGCTTCGGAATACAGTGGGATGGCATTTTTCTTCATTTCAAACCTCGGATCATTATCCAGGAGAAGTTCAAAAAGGCTCAAAGGCTCCCGGAAACCTTTTAATAAGACCCGGTCAATGAATCTATACGAAAACCGTGGATCTGAATTTAAAAAACCTTCGGCAAAATTAAGAAATCGGTCTGATACCAGAATTCTGGCATCGTACAATCCTGAAACCGCCTCTATTCTTGCCGCTTCGTGGATGCAGTGTCCCACAGCATGATGTCGCTCATCCAAGGCGTAATACACAAAGGATACCTCCCCCACCGTGATGCCGCATCCTATATCAATTCGAGGCTTAGACACGCCAACTCCGCGAGAATCATTATAAATCCACATTCTTCTTGTAAGTTGATAGATATTTTCAAGGATGTACTTGGTATTGTCTTCAGGGAAGACACCCATAACTCCGTCGCCGTAGATTTCCGCGTAGGTGTTTTCGTGCCCTAAATAAAGCTCTTTATAGGAGGTTTCATGAACGTCGATGATAAATTTCTCATAAGTAACGTCGGGCTCTGATCGTCCCTCTGTTTTCTGATAAATTCCCTGTTCGAAATTTATCAGGATATCAGTAGAATCCCGGAGGTCAACAAAGAGAACAATCCTGTTCGACTTTTCGTTTGGGAAGCTATTCTTGTTTTGGCTCATTGATAATACCATCCAATCAGATGATTCGCATCGGTCAAACCAGGCTCGCTAAGAGTTCCTAAACCGGAGGGGAAAAGGCGTCGCTGGCTTTTATCTGTATTTTTACTCCTCAGAACTATCCTCCACAGCGACCTTCAGTGTCTTGCCCGGCACAAACTTCGGGACGATTCTTGCCTTTATCGTGATCGCTTCCCCGGTCTTTGGGTTCCTGCCCGTTCTGGCTTTCCGATTACTCCCCTTGAAAGTACCAAAACCAACCACTGTCATCTAATCCTTATCTTTCAGCGCGTTTGTGATCGTGTCAAAAACACAATCCACCGCTGCCTGCGCCTCTTTCTTGCTGCCTGTAACCTTTGCAACCTCGCTTACCAAATCCGCTTTGTTCATACATTCACCTCCTGTCCATCAATTAAAGTGCATGGCCCTATCAGCTCTACTAAAACGCTTCTAATCTTTCAATATGCTGATGCCTGTGGCAAGACTCAGCAACACCGATCTGAACACATTGAGGGGATTGCTTGGAACAGTAATGATTACAGACAGTGGTTTTTAAATCCACGCAGTTGAAGGTTCCCCACAGAATGTCAGGCAACTCCATGTTCCAACGAAATCATGAGCGATCGGCGCTAATCGCCCTTCGTATTGGGCCGAAGGAAATCATCACTTGGAACAAGCGTTTCCCCTAAGATCGGGAAGACAAGTGTAAAACGGGTCCCGTTCCCGGGGACGCTCTTTACCTGAATGTAACCACCATGCTCTCTAACGATCCGCTGTGTAATGGCCAGGCCAAGCCCCGTCCCTCGTGCCTTAGTGGTAAAAAAGGGATGGAAGATTCGATCGAGATTCGCAGCAGGGATTCCTGCCCCTTGATCTTCAACCACGAACTTGACGGCACGCCGGTCACAGTCGGCCAAGAGCCGAACCTCCCCTCCCTTCGGGGATGCATGAAGTGCATTCTGGAGCAGGTTTACAAGACCCTGCCTGACTTTCTCAGCATCCAGGTTTACCGGTGTTCGGCATTCACATCGGCAGATGAGGTGAACTCTGCTATCTCTAAACTCATCATGCAACATGCGCTTCAAATCTTCCACAAGGGAACTCACCTCCACCTCCTTTCTTTGCAGGGGAGCAAAACGGCCAAATGAAAGCATGTCCTGTGTTATCTTGTCTAGCTTGGCCGACTCGGTATCCACTATCTCAAGGTAAGCCGCCACCTTGTTATCCAGCGAATGGTTATCTCGTATGCGCCGCAGGAATCCTCGGATGGGAATCAGTATGTTCTTCATCTCGTGGGCTAAAGAGGCCATGGTTTCTCCCAAAGCCGCTAGGGCTTGGAGCTTCTCGTTGAAGGTCCGCTGCCGCTGCTCTCTGTCCTTCAAGATTCCCACAATGACGCCAACGAGAATAAACAGGAACATTTGCAGAATCTCGTCATAAAAGAAAACTCGGTGTTGTCCTTTTGCAATGATGCTGTAGGGCAAGCAGATAACGGACACAATCACAGGCACCAAGACTCCGCCCCTAAAACCAAACCATAACGCTGCCAAAATGATAGGAAAGAAATAGGCACGGCTTACCAGCTCACGAGTTACAGACAGGCGCACGGGGAAGAGATAGAGATAGTGAACCACAGAGATCACGACTAACGATCCCGCGATCACTCTGATTTTTTTCGATCTATCCATTCCTTTCTCCTTTTTGCATAAACGCTCGGCACGGAGACCACTCCCCCCAAACTGATCCAGAGACTGTGAATGCCTTCGGTTTTCAGAGCCTCTGCAATGCTCGGCATAGTACCCGCTTTTTTCATTCCCGGGTTCTACGGTGTCCCTTTTCACCGTCCACCTGATCCCACCCTTCCCCTGATACAAGCCACCAGCTTCTCTAGATCTTTCCTTTTTAGCACCATCAGAAAACCGAGATCTGCATCAGTCTTCAGCAATTCCTTGATCTTTTGTACGAGTTCTTCATTCGTCCTATCCAACTCCCGCCGCGATTCAGGGATAAGCTAAAACAGTTGCACATACTACTACCTGAAACAAGGACTTATTTCAAATTCACCGGCTTTTTGATTCATTAATCGCTTTGAGAAAGGAGGAACGCTTGAAAAGGATTCTACGGAAGTATTTCGAACTAGGGTTGTTTTGTAGTTCTCTCATCGGTGTGTCCTTATACCCCAGCCCTCACCTATGCTAGCTTGTCAGTATCCAAGAATAGGTGCTTCTTGGCTCCACTTCTTGGCACTCATTCCCTTCCTTTCCACCTCCGGTTTTGTAATGAATATCAACTTGGAATCTTCATTCGTTTCTGGAGTCAGACAATGGCTTAACCAGCCAATAAATTAACACCCATCATCCTTGAATTCGCATTTAGGTTCTTTTATCCTTATCACATTAAAAAGTGAGATTCTCGGGCCAAAGGCCGCGCTTGCCAAATACGTAACATCTTGAATACGTTATTGTCTGAGCCAAGCCAGGCGCCGTTTCGACATATGGAACCTAATAAGTGGAGGGATCATCATGGCTATAAAAAGCCTCAATCAACGTCTCTCTATTTTCCTTTTGCTTCCCCTGGCTGCCCTTCTGTTTCTTATGGGGTTTGTCGGCTTTTTCTATGCAATAGAGGTTTTATTGCATCAATGGAGGGAGGCTTCCGTGCTCAAGTTGGGAAGAGATGCCCCTGGCCCTAGGAAGAAGGAAGGTGTTGTTTATGGGTTCACGGTGGCGAGGCTGTGCAGCCTAAGTTCAAGGGTTTGATTGCTCTTTGGCTAGCCAACGGAGTCCTTGCGAGAGAAGTTTCTTAACTCCACCAGCTTCAATTGCTTGCGATGTTCATCGATCTTGTTTTGTCTGCCGGTGGCATCTGCCAGAATCTTATTGGCCAGGGACATGAGAAGGGTTGCTTCGACCCTGTCAATGATTTCAGTCCATTCGTCTTCTGGCGCCTTTCTATTCGAAATACAAAAGTCGTTTCCTTTACCAGGATCAGAGTCGTTCATTATTCCCTCTTTCGTGATGGAGATTTGGAGATTCAGGTTCAATTACCCTTGCAGGAGGCTATGCCGCTTGTGGGCGCAAGGGGAGAAAAATCCTATCCATACCGGACTATGGGGGAAGGGCCTCGACAGAGCCGCAAGGAGTTTGTTTGCAGGGGCTAGGCGACAAGACCTCACTACCGAGGCATGAGGCGACTGTCCGGTAGAGTTCGGTCAGGCTGAAAGGTTTTGGTGAAAACCCGTTTGCTTCTCTCAAGACGAGTCGCAGGGTGGAGGTGGGAAGCACGGAACCGGTCATAATGATGACCTTTGTATTCGAGCCTATTCCTTTTACCCTTCTGAGCACGGTGATTCCATCAACTCCGGGCATATTGAGATCAGTGATGACGAGATCAAAAAAGTTTTGATGAGGCACGTCGAGAGCGTTCTGCCCCCCAAGAGCCGTGGTTACGTGATGACTCGAATCCGCCAGTGATGAAGATAGGGTACTGAGAATATTCGGGTCATCATCCACAAGCAGAATCTCAAAAGCTATTTTCTCGGAAGGAGTCGCTTCTAAGACGCACTCTAAGCGTTCGTGTCTCCCAATGTTTTGATATTCAGGTCGCTGAATCGTCATGTCCACCTTCCCCTTTTCGGACGAATTGCCTTATCTCAATGGGTTTAATCCTCAGAATCAAAAGGTTGCTTTTTAATAAAGCAAAGGGAGTGCCAAAATAAACGTATCTCTTAGCTCTTTGATATTGTTGGAATTAAACGATTGATTGCAGGAAGGAACGATACGTAATGCAGGTTTACCCCTACACTGAAAAGGCGCAACAGGAAGCGGTATCCTCTCAACTGTTCTTAAATTTTAAGATTTTGTGCTGAAGGGTTTCCACTGCATAATCTTGCAGAGGCTATTGAAGAATGAAGGATGCCTTTCCAAGAAGAACCTCGGAATCCTTCCGGGTCCAAATCGTGCTTTTTCAGGAGCTCGTAGAGATCAGCTCTGTATTTGCCTGCTAGCTTTGCTGCCTGAGAGACGTTTCCCTCCGTGATCTCCATAAGGTGAATCAGGTATCGTCTCTCGAACTCGGTCTTCGCGTCTTTGAATGCCATTGGGCCGCTCGGGCTCGATGCTGTTTGACTATACCAAAATCTGGGATCGTTTCAAGAATTGAGTTGCATGGCAGCAAGCGATACTAGGCGGATTTGAAGGCTTGCAGGTAATCCCAAGTGTCAAGGAACACAGTCCCTTTGACGGTGTCGCTACCCTTTGAAGTCCCGTCGAGATACTTTCAGGCTCAATGTCCTGTGCATCTTTCCCTCCAAAGGTTCCAAAAATACAGCACCCCCTTCCCTCCATAGGGGTCCCACTAAGGAGTTTCTACTTCCTACTGGGGGCTTCCCCTCCTTCCAGGCTTTGCCTGGCGCACACTTCCCCATTAGACCTTAAATTTCAGATTTTGCTTCATAGAAACTCGAAACCACTGTGGAACAGCCAACTCCCTGGACGCGTGGATTAACTGAGAAAAGGAAAGGGTTCCATTGGAGGACCGGATATGAGGAATCAATCGGATTGGCATGGCGGAATCGGCCGGAATACTCGGCACAATCCTTAGGGAGACAAGACCACGGGAAACGGTGTGGGGCTCAATGGAGAAGACGGCTATGATTACCTGCACTGGAGGATCGGACTTTCAAAGGAGTTGCTTGGGTTCACCCTCGACGTGAGCTACTACGACACGAATGAAAACGAATATTTCGGGAAGATCGGAGACGATCGTGTTGTGTTCACGATTTCCCGGTCCTTCTGAGTCGCCTGAATTCAAAGAACAGCGTCGTTCGCAAAACGAATGTTGTGGAATTTATTTCACTGACTTGTTGCTTAAGAAAGGGAGAAAGTGGCTTATAAAATTAAAAGTTAAGATGTGTATTGCAACGAACTGAACATATCGCGGCCCTGAGAATACTTGGATATGCATCAAAGCCGTTTGATGATTGTGAGACAGGTGGTCGGGGGTCAGGGAGCGAAAGACTAAACAGCGTGTCCTGTCAAGGGAGGTAGGGAGTCAGTCCGCAAGACGGCAATTGATTTCGTATCGTATTGTTGACTTTTGAAGTGGAGTCAAGAGCGAGAGCTTACAACCACGAGTCATAACCCATCTGAAGAAAAAGGAAGGCGGAGCGATGAGTCACCCCGCCTTTCGCCTTAAACCTCTATTCTGAATCAGCTCCTACGAAATTTCCTCCTCAACCCTGCAAGTCCCACTAGTCCAGAAGCGAGAAGTAGCATGGTTG
>Ga0105106_10002951_pt1 | contig 12192 bp, 8 predicted proteins | sample PPLLaktember2015_5_FD_79109 | JGI IMG/M metagenome (GOLD analysis project Ga0105106, IMG submission 79109) | Freshwater sediment microbial communities from Prairie Pothole Lake near Jamestown, North Dakota, USA - PPLs Lake P8 Core (1) Depth... | ecosystem: Environmental > Aquatic > Freshwater >...
CCGGCCTCGAGAACGTGCTGTTCGACGTCCATCGTTACCAGTGCTTCGAACGCGCCGACCTCGACATGGACATCCACGGCCACCTCGACAAGGCCGGCGTGCTGTGGCGCGAGGAAGCCGGTTGCATCCAGCGCGATCTCGGCGTACCCGCGATCGCGGGCGAATGGAGCCTGGGCCTGGACCTGAAGGTCGTCTCACTCTGGGCCGAGGGCCCGTACAACCACGCGTTGCAGCCGATGGACGCCTTCCAGGAGAGCGTGGCGCTGCGCGCCTACGGCGCCGCGCAACTGCTCGCATTCGAGCGCTACCGCGGCTGGTTTTTCTGGAGCTACCGCACCGAGACGACGCCGGCCTGGTGCTTCCGCGATTGCGTCGAGCGCGGCTGGCTGCCGCCGCGCTTTCAGTGACTGGCGGCGCCGTTGGCGCGGCGCCCTTCGAACAGGAACTTCGACTCCGCGACGCGCTCCAGCACCAGCGTACGGTCGTGCAGCGCCTCGAGCCCCGGGTGGAAACTGATGACGAGCAGGGTCGCGCCCGGTAGCGCCTCGTGCAGCACCTGCAGGATCCGTCGTTCTCCCTCCGGGTCGAACGCGTCGGTCGCGCCTTCCATGAAAATCCAGTCGGGACGCTGCGCCAGCGCGCGTGCGAAGCCGAGCTGCTGCTGGGCGCGCAGCGGCAGGGCCTGGTCCCAGTTGTCCCGCTCGTCGAGGCGCGGCAGCAGTGAGCCGAGCCCGACGCGTTCGAGCGCGGAGCGCAGCTCGGTGTCCGTGCAGCCGTCCGGCGGCTGCGGATAGCACAGGGCCTCGCGCAGCGTGCCCTCGGGCAGATACGGCCGCTGCGGCATGAACAGGAGCCCGCCATCGGCTGGCAGCGTGACGCGGCCGCTGCCCCAGGGCCACAGGCCGCCGATCACCTTGAAGAGGCCACCCGTGACCGACGGGTCGCCCGCGACCAGCACCCGCTCGCCGGGACCGACGTCGGCGTCGAAGTGCTCGAGCAGGATGCGCCCCGAGGGCTCGGCGATGCAGAGATCCGCGATCCGGAGGCGGGTCTCGTCCGATCGCTCCCGAGTGATGCGCGGCGTCGCGGAACCACGCAGGTCCCGATCGAGCTGCCAGGTGTCCTCGTAGAGCGACAGCACACGGTCGGCCGAGGCGCGCCAGCGCGCGATCTCGCCCACGTTGTCCACCGGCCAGGAAAGCGCGCCGGTCAGCCGCTGGAACGCCTGCGCAGCCTGCATCAGGACGCCGAGCGACATTGCGCCCGCGATGTACTGCGGTGCCGCGATCAGGATCGGGAACACCGGCAGCAGTCCGCCGTAGCCGGTCGAGAACGACACGAGTCCCATGTAGGCGATCGACTGCCGATCCCAGTCGCGGATGATCTGGCGGAAACGCGTCGCCGAGCCTGCGCGCTCGACCGGTTCGCCGTGCACCAGTGCAATCGCCTCGCTGTGCTCGCGCGCCCGCGAAAGGCCGAAACGGAAGGTGGCCTCGGCCGTCTGCAGCGCGTTGGTCGTCCGCACCAGCGGCTTGCCGACGAGCCAGCCGAGCCCCATGCCGATCGCGGCGTAAGCGAAGGCGAGCGGCACCATGTAGCCCGGCACCTCGACGTCCGTGCCCGGCACCGCGATCGAGCCCGAGACGGACCAGAGGATGTCGACGAACAGGAACAGGATCAGCAGCGAGAATACGAGCGTGTGCGCCAGCGCGATCGCGACCTCGGTGACGATGCGGATGTCCTCGGCAATTCGCTGGTCCGGATTGTCGTGCTCGCCGTCGGTGAAGGTCAGGTGGTAGTGGCGGCCGTGGTCCATCCAGCGGCCGACCAGCCGTTCGGTGAGCCAGGAGCGCCAGTCGAGCTGCAGCCAGCGCTTGACCATCAGGTGCGCGGCCGTGACGACGATGGAAATGACGAAGATCAGGGCGAACACGCCGACCTGCACGAGCACGCCGCGCACGGTGCGCTGCTCGAGCGCGTCGAACAGCGCGCGGTTCCAGTAGTTGCCCCAGACGGTCAGCCCGACCTGCGCCAGCGTCAGCAGGAACAGCAGCAGCGTCGCGCCACGCACCTTCGCGCGCCGCTCGCAGTTCCAGTACGGGCCGGCGAGGCGCAGGACCTGGCGCATGAAGCGCCGTCGACTGCCGTGCGGGGGTCGGTCGGCGGCGAGGGGTTCGCCCGGGTCGCGTTTCTTGGGCATGAATGGCAGGGACCGCCACGGCGGCTTCCGGTGCACAAGCCTGCGCCGGGCGCGACGATTCTTGCAATGCGGAAAGGCCCAGGGGTGGCCCGGACCTCGCCAGGCTATCGGTTATCCTTGACGCAAGCTGTATCGATCCAACTGCCCACCGCCGTGCAAAGTGCCGCGTTCACGCTGACGAAGATCCAGCCGCCGCGCAGCCGGGCCGGCCTGATCGCCCGTGCGCAGCTGGAGGAGCGCCTCGCCGACGCGTTGATGAACAGGCGCCTGACCCTGATCAGCGCACCGGCCGGCTTTGGCAAGACCGCCGCACTCACGCGCCAGATCGAACGACTGCCAGCGGGCACTGCGCTGGCCTGGATCGCGGCCGATGAGGACGACGACCTGCATCGCTTCCTGCAATGCCTGCTCGCCGCGCTCGAACCGTTCGACCTGCCGTGGCGCGCCGCTCCTGACGCACTGCTCGCCGCGGCGGTCGGCGACCGCCGCGAAATGGGGCAAGCGGCGACAGCTCTGCTCAATGCGCTGGCCGCCTGCGAGGTCGCCCGCGGCCTGATCGTCGTCGATGATGCGCACCGAATCAGCGATGCGGCCGTCTTCGAGTTTCTCGACTTGCTGCTGGAGCGTCTGCCGGCGCACTGGGGACTGGTGATGACCGGCCGGGTCGATCCGCCGCTGGCCCTGTCGCGATTGCGGGCGCAGGAAGAACTGGCCGAGCTACGCCAGTCCGATCTGCGCTTCGCCGAGGACGAGGTTGCCGCCCTGGTCGCGGCCAGCGGTGGCGCAGCCGATGCGTCGCAATTGCTGGCGCGCACCGGCGGTTGGGCCGCCGGCCTGCGCCTGACGCTCAACGCGGCGAAGTCCGGGCAGGGCGGGCCGTCGATGGCGGCACGGACGATGGACCGGCACGTGTTCGACTTCCTTGCGTCCGAAGTGCTCGACGACATGCCGGCGGAGCTGCGCGAGTTCCTGCTGCGCTGCTCGGTGCTGCCGCGGCTCACGGCCGCGCGCTGTGCGGCGGTGTCGGGCAATCCGCGCGCGGCGCAGCTGCTCGACGAGATCGAGCGCCGCGGCCTGTTCGTGTCCGTCGTCGAGGGTCCCGACCCGGCCCTGACGCTGCACGATCTGTTTCGCGATTGCCTGGACGAGCGCCTGCGCCGCGAGCATCCGGAAGTCTTGCCGGAGTTGCTGCGCCGTGCCGCCGATGCGGAGTCGGATCCGACCCGTCGCCTGTCGTACCTGCTGCGCGCGGGTGACTGGAATCGCGCCGAGGCCGCCCTCGAGGAGGCCGCCGAGGAGCTGCTTGCAGCCGGCGCAATCGAATCCGTGCCGCGGTTGATCGAGCAGTTTCCGCCGGAGCGTCGCGCGGTGTCGCCCATCCTGGCCATGGTTCGCGGTCGCACAGCGTGGGCGCGGTGGGACTGGCACGCGATGGGCGACGCCATGCGCATGGCCGCGGCTGGATTTGCACGCGAGGGCGACGAGACGCGCGCGCGCCGAGCGCAGGTCCTCGAAGCCATTGCGCTCGACGGCGCTGGCCGGGTGGACGACTCGCGGACGCTGCTGGAATCGGTGCCGGACGAGGGTCCGCTGGAGACGCGCGTGCTGATTCGCGCGTTGCGCGTCTGGCTCGCGATGGACGGCGGCGACGTCGCTGGCGTGGTGCCGCTGTACGTGTCCTTACTCGACCTGCTCGAGCAGGCCCCCGGAGCAGAACTCTGGCAGCAGAGCTTTCGGAGGCCGTTGTACGTCTGGCTGCCGGCAATGCGGATGCCCATGACGCGTTTCGTCACCGGCGTCATGCAACGCACGGGCGATGCGCCGTCGCCGTTACGCGTCGTGGCGAATGGCATGGCGGCCTGGATGGCGATGTGGCGCGGCGACCTCGCCCAGGCGACGGAACGCATCACGCAGGCGGAGGGCGACGCACGCTGGCTCGGCATGCCTGCGGCCCTGCGCACCTACCTGGACACGGCGCTGGCCGCGCTGCACTCCATTCGCGGGGAGCGCGAGCCCGCCTTGCGCGCGATCCACGCGCTCGTGGACCACTTCGGCGCGGCGGCCGATGCGCACCGCGGCCCGACAGCGAAGTCCTATTTCGCGCATTTCCTGTTCTATGCGATTCGCCTGTCGGACACGCTGGGCGATGAAGCCTCCTTGCGCGCATTCGCGGCGCGCATGCCGCCGCCCGACCAGGTGGCGAACCTCGGCATCCTGCGCGCGCGCCTGCTGACGCTGCCAGCACGACTCGCGGCACTCGATGACCGGCAAGAGGATGCCTGCGAGTTGTGGGGCAGGGTGGTTGCGGAGGAGCCACCGTTCGACCTGATGGGCCAGGCGCAGGAAGCGCGGGTTCGCTACGCCGATTCGTTGCTTGCGCTCGGCCGCAGAGCGGCGGCCGTTGCCGCGATCCGGCCGGCACTTGCAGCTGCACTCGAGAACGGGGAGATCGGCGGCATGCTGATGGCGGGGGCGGGTCCGCTGGCGCGGTTGGCAGCGGCGGCCTGGCGCGACGAATTGAGGTCGACGGAAGTCGAGCTGTTGCGCGGCATGGCGCATTGCAGTGATGCTGGTGGCACCGGAGGCGCAGCTGCGGCGACCGCGGAATCAGCGGATTCGCCACTCAGTCTGCGCGAGCGGGAGGTGCTCGCCCGCATCGCCGCCGGCGACAGCAACAAGCTGATCGCGCGTGCGTTCGACCTCTCGCCACACACCGTCAAGCGGCACGTCGCCAACATCCTCGACAAACTTGGCGTGAGCTCCCGCAGCCAGGCGGCGGCCTGGTACCGCGCACGGTCCTGACCTACGTCGCGCCCGCGGCGGTCCACGCATGGCTCTTCACGGCAGCCCGGCATGGCTCTTCATGGGCCATGCGGTGGGCCTCGCCGGTCGGCAGCATGGGACCACGTTCACAACCGGTCCGCCCCGATGCGCAGCCCACGATTCCACCGCCATCTCGCCTCCCTGCTGGCCCTGGGTGCGATGGCCGCGAATGCCGCAACGATGGCCGCGCCGCTGCCCGGGCGCCTGAGTGACACGGGCCTGTTCGTCGCCGGGTCGACGACGGTCGTGCGCCCGGAGATCCTGTCCTTCACGCCGCAGTACCCTTTGTGGTCCGACGGTGCGGCAAAGCGACGCTGGCTCTACCTGCCGCCCGGCAGCACCATCGACGCGGCGCAACCGAACGCCTGGGAATTCCCGATCGGCACACGGCTCTGGAAAGAATTCTCCGTCGGGCGGCGGGTGGAGACCCGCTACATCGAGCGCCTCGAGGACGGTTCGTGGCGGTACGCGACCTACGTCTGGACCGATGACGGGCGCGACGCGCTGCTGGCGCCGGCCCACGGCATTGCTGCGCTGGTGTTGTCGGAGGCGGGCGCGGGTCGGTATGTGATCCCGTCGGAGCTGGACTGCCGTGCCTGCCACGAAGGCGCGCCGGTGCCGGTGCTCGGGGTCAGCGCCCTGCAACTCTCGCCGGACCGTGATCCGCTTGCACCGCATGCGGAACACCCGCGCACCGGCGACGTCGATTTGCGCAGCCTCGTCGAGCGGGGCTGGCTGCGTAACCTGCCGCAGCCGCTGATCGACGAGGCGCCGCGCATTGCAGCGGCGTCACCCACCGAGCGCGCGGCTCTCGGCTACCTGCACGGGAATTGCGGCCACTGTCACGCCGATCCGGCGAACACGGCCGCAGCAGTGCCGGTCGGCATCGTGCTGGCGCATGACGTGCTGAGCCCAGCCGCCACGGCGAAGGTGATGCGATCACTGCTCGGCGCGCCGAGCCGCTTCATACCGTCGGGGCGAACCACTGCTGCGCCGGTCGTCGCACCGGGCGATTCCAGCAATAGCGTGCTGCCGCTACGAATGCGTTCGCGCAATCCGCTGGTGCAAATGCCGCCACTCGGCACCGCGATTGCCGATTCTGCTGGTCTGGCGCTGATCGAGCGCTGGATCGACCACGACCTCCCCTCAATCCAGGAGCATCAACCATGAGACGATCTGCTTATTCGACCACCGCGGCTGCGCTGACCCTGCTTGCCGGCACCTTGCTCAGTCCGGCCGCGCGATCCGCCGACGACGCCGGCGCGCCCACCGCCGACACCGTTGCCCGCGGCCAGTACCTCGTGACGATCGCCGGCTGCAACGACTGCCACACGCCGCTCAAGATGGGACCGGCGGGTCCGGAACCCGACATGGACCGGATGTTGTCCGGTCATCCGCAGAGTCTCGCGATGCCCGCGCCGCCGAAGCTGCCCGATGGTCCCTGGCTGGTCACGGCTGCTGCGACCAATACAGCCTGGTCCGGTCCCTGGGGCGTCAGCTTCACAGCGAATCTCACGCCCGATCCGGAGACGGGGCTCGGTCGCTGGACGCTACGCAATTTCGTGGACACGATCCGCAGCGGTCGCCACCTCGGCCGCGGCCGGCCGATCCTGCCGCCCATGCCGTATCCGATGTACAAGCACTTTACGGACGAGGATTTCGCGGCGATCTACGCATACCTGCGCAGCATCCCGGCGGTTCGCAACCAAGTGCCCGAGCCGCTGCCTCCGCCGGCCTCCGCTGTCGCGTCGATGCAGTAATCCGACCGACGCAGCCATCATGAGCAGTTGTCCCGTCATCGCGATCATCGGGGCCAATCGCGCGCCGGGCGGCGGGTTGGCGCGAGCCATTCTCGCCGACCCTGCGCGCAGCTTTGCAGTCCGTGCCATCACGCGTCGTTCCGACGGGCCCGCGGCGCGCACTCTCGCGGCACTGGGCGCCCAGGTCGTCGAAGCCGATCTCGACGATGCTGCGAGCCTCGAGCGGGCGCTGCAGGGAGCCTACGGGATGTTCGGGGACCTCGAGCAGGCCAACGTGATCGCCAAGGCCGCGAGACGCGCGGCCGTACGACACGTGATCTGGTCCACGCTGGAGGACATGCGCAAGGACGTGCTGCATTTCGAAGCCGAGGGCGCCGCGGACCCGCTGTTCTGCGACCTGCCGACGACCTTGCTGCGGATCTCGTTCTTGTGGGACAGCCTGATCCCTTTGGAGATGGGTCTGCGGCGCGCAGCGGATGACGGCCTCGACTTCGTGCCGCCGATGGGAACTCGTCGACTCCCGGGTATTGCCGCAGCCGACGTCGGGCCCTGTGCACTCGGCATCTTCCAGCGCTGCGGGCAATTCATCGGGCACACGGTCGGCATTGCGGGCGAGCATCTGGACGGTGCACAAATGGCGGCAGCACTTTCCGGAGCGATCGGCGAACCGGTGCGGTACGTCCCGACGTCGTTCGCAGACATATTCCATAACCAGCGTGACTGCAACGACGCATATTGCGCCGAACGCGCGGTCGAATTGGCCCGCGAGTTGCACCCAGGCCTGCAGAGCTTCGCGCAGTGGCTGGCCGGATCGGTCCAGCGCATTCCCTTGCCGGCCGTTGACGCATACGCACGGGCTCGGGGTGCCGCGCGACCGCGCTAGGCACTACCACGGATGTTCCGCGTGTGGTGGACACATCAATCTCTGGACCATGGCACAGGGACGAGGACGGGCCCGCGTCGGTGCCGCGGTGCTGTCCGTGGCGTTGTTCGCGATGCCGGGCTGCATCACGCAACGGTCCGTGCAGGGTGCCACCTGCGAAGACGTCGGGCCAGCGCTGACCGTGCCCACCACGGCTGAAGTCCCGGACGAGATCAACGTCCTGGCGCTGTCGGCGGGTGGTCCCTGGGGCGGATTCGGCATCGGTTTCCTGAACGGCTGGTCGCAAGCGTCGCGGAATGGTGGGATGCCACGTCCGCGCTTCGACATCGCGGTCGGCGTCTCGACCGGCGCCATGTTCGTCACCCATGCATTCCTCGGCGCGGAGCACGACGAAACGATTCGCAACCAGCTGTTCGCGCTGTCGACCAAGGGCGTCTACCGGCGCCGGCCCATCCTGGCTTCCCTGGCTGGGGACTCCGTGGCGAGCACCCATCCGCTGCGCGAGCGCCTGGAGCGTGTCATCACGCCGGCGTTGCTCGACCAGGTCGCAGACGCATGGATCCTGCAAGGCCGTCGGCTCGCGGTCATCGCCGTGGACATGGACTGCGGCAAGCCACAACTGCTCGACCTCACCGCCGTGGCCGTGCAGCGCGACCGCCCGGACCGCGTGTCGAGGTACATCGACTACCTGATGGCATCGTCGGCGAGTCCCGTAGCATTTCCGCCCGTCTTCGTGGACGGGCGCATGCTGGTCGACGGCGCGCTGCGCCAGCACATTCCGTTCCCCAGCCAGATCGCCGCACTGCTGGCCGGACGCGAACGCTCCGGGCAGCGCGTCAACCTGTACCTGATCGTGAATAGCCCGCGGCTCGCGGTTCCCGAGTGCGTCTCGGATCACGTGCTGTTCGTTGCGCTGCGCACCAGCGACGTCTGGACCGGTGAGCGTGCCAACGACTCCCTGGCGCTCGCGATGACCGATGCCGTTCGTCGCGGCTGGACGGCACGCTACGTGACGCCGGACGGCGACCTCTGCCATCCCGTTCCTCCGTCGGAGGACTATTTCAACCCTGCGTTCATGCAGTGCCAGTTCGAGTACGGTCGGCGCCTCGCGCTGGAGGACGGCTCCAGCTGGCAGGTGAGAATCGACACCCTTTCGCCGTTCGAGATCAAGCCGGTGACGCAGCGGCATCCCTGCGCCCGCTGAACGGTTTGGGGCGCTAAAACGGGGCGCGCCAAGCCAGGCCGGCAAAGCGCGCGCAGTCCCGATCCGTCGTGATCCACTCGCACCCGGACTCGATCGCTACTGCAGCGAATCAGGCATGCTGGACCCGGATGCGGGTTGCTTTCGACTCGCGACAGGGCGACTCGAAGATCTCCCAGTGACGCGGGCCCGGGGTGACGACGGTCGCGCTCGGCTCGAACGTGCATGGACGCTCTCTCGGTGCCCATCGCCGCGAGCAGAAACTGGCAGCCGACCGTTCCTATGCGGGAAAAGTCGGGTGCAGCGTCACCCGCAGTTGCGCCACGATGTTGATGATCCTGATCAACGGGTCTTCGAAGCCCGCCGCGTCGCGAGCGCGCATCGCGATTACGACTCATTGCTGTCGTGCGTTGCAACAAACGGTGCGCTGCAGCTCTCTACCGCAGCCCCACTGCTTGATATAGCGGTCTAATCGGCGTATCTGATCGAGTCAGACCACACGATGAGATGGCCTCGGAAGCCATCCGAAAGGTGGAGATCTCAAGCGGCCGCTCGCCAATGCCTTGGCGGCCGCGGCGGGTGTCACACCGATGAGCGACGAGGGGGTCAAGGAACTGCTCGAGCGACTCTCGTCGCGGAGGGTCGATTCCGCGTGGAGAGATTTCCTTGCCCGGTACTCGCCACTGATTCTGCACGTAATTCGGCGGCACGATGCCGGCGACGACCCTGTCACCGAGTGCTTCAATCACGTCTGCGCCGCATTGAGCGACAACGGGTTTCGCAGGTTGCTCAGCTTCCGGCCGGACGGACCGGCCTGCTTCAAGACCTGGCTCATGGCGGTCGTTTCGAACCTCTGTGTGGATTGGCACCGCCAACAGCAGGGGCGCATCCGTCCCGCGCCGTGCGTCCTGCAACTGCCTGATCTCGATCAGCAGGTCTACCAGTGCATCTACGTGCGGCGCATGTCGCGCGCGCAATGCCTCCAGGAGCTGATGCCCCGATTCCCTGGGCTGACCGACGCGACGGTGTCCGAGATCAATGCACGCCTGTTCGCGCTGCTGACGCCGCAGCAGCGCTGGCAGCTGAGCGTACGAACGCGCGCGCTGCAACAAGTCAATCGCAGGGCGTCATCGGAGGACGACGACCTCACGGAGCGGGTGACGGAGCCGGGGCCAGGGCCCGACCAACTGACCGCAGAACTGCAGGAGCAACGGCAGTTAGGGGACGCTTTGGCACGATTGCCTGCGGAGCAGCGCCTGCTGCTCAGGCTCCGCTATGAGCAGAACGTCACGCTGGCCGAAGTCGCCCGCCTGACGAACCAACCGGACCCGTTCCGGGCGAATCGTCAGATTCAGTCCGCGCTCAAAGCCCTGGCGGACCTCATGAGCGACCCGCGGATCGCGCCTGATCGCAAAACGCGCTGAAGTGTCCGTGTACTGCAACGGAGCCACGAAATTCATTCACCTTCCCTTCCGTATTCACGAAACATGAAGCCGGACCGCCTGATCTCGCTGCTTGCCGCGCGCACCGCGGACGACCTGACGCCATCCCCAGCCTGTCCGGATGAGCACCAGATTGCGGGTTACGTCGACGTCGGGCTCGACGACGCTGCGCGCGAGCAGGTCGAGCTCCACATCGCCGATTGCAGGCGTTGCCTTTCGCTGGTCGGGCTCCTCTGTCGGGAGCGCGACGCGCATGCGATCCGGCCCGTGCCCGATGGTGCAGTGGCGCCAACGCGCGCCCTGGTGACGAAGCGGCCGCAACCCCGGTGGCGCCTTGCGCCGCAGTGGGCGGCCGCGGCCGCGCTGGTCCTGGCCATGCCCCTGCTGTTTCAAGCTGGCCGCAATCTGGACCGCGGCGTCGAGGGACAGGGACGTACCGAACCGTCAGTCACGCGAGCCCTGGCTGCCTCTGCCAATGGGTTACAGGTGCTGTCCCCCGTTGACGGAGCATCGGTGGATCCGCGACGGCAGTCGTTTCGCTGGACGGAGGTTTCCGGCAGCCCGTTTTATGACGTCCGTATCGTGACCGACGCCGGCGACGTGGTCGTCCAGCAGCGCGTCACCGGCACGGCGTGGCAGCTGCCGTCACAGCTGAACCTGCAGCCCGGCGCCGAGTACTTCGTGCGTGTCGACGCCTATCCGTCGGGCGACAAGGCCGTGAGCTCCGACCACGTTCCGTTCCGGGTCTCGGAATGAGATGCCATGGCCCGGGCGACCACCAGTCTGGTCTGCGCCGCGGCATTGGGAGTGTTGCTGGCGGTTCCACAGCCCGGGCGCGCGCAACCGCTGGATCCGCGTCTCGAAGCCGCCACGCGCCTGTATCGTGAAGAGGGTGCCGAGAAGGCCCTGCCGGTTCTCGAGACGCTGGCCAGCTCGATCCTGCAGGGATCGAAGACTCGCGACCAGGCAGCCGTGCTGCATTACCTGGGCGAGTGTCACTGGCGACTCGGCAATTTCCGGAAGTCGCGCGAGTATCTCGACCGAGCGCTGAAGCTCGAGCGCGCGTCCGGGGATCCACTGAGCGAGGGCAAGACGCTCAACGTGCTTGGTCTGCTGTCCTGGGATGAGGGCCGCTACGAACAGGCCATCGCAGACTTTCGCAAGGCCGGGGCGCTTGCTCGCGCGAATGGCGACAAGAAGCTCGAGGGCTCCAGTCTCAACAACCTGAGTCTCGTGCATGACGAGCAGGGAGACTACGACACCTCGCTCGAGCAATACCGGCGCGTGCTGGAGTTGTACCGGGGCGCGAACTTCCCGCGCGGCGTCGGTGACACGCTCGGCAACATCGGTGGCGTCCACCTGCTGCTCGGCCACTTCCGCGAGGCGCTCGGCTATTACCAGCAGGCGCTCGCGATCAGCGAGCAGCTGAAATCCGCGACCTCGATGAGCCAGGATCACGGCAACATCGGCCTGTGCCTGCTCGGGCTGGGCGAGATCGATGCGGCGCTCGCGCACCTCGACCAGGCGATCACGCTCGCGACGCAGGCCGGCATGCAGCAGGACCACGCGTATTGGCTGCGCGCGAAGGGCGATGGCCTGGTTGAGAAGGGCGATTACCATCTCGGGCTGCTGAACCACCGCGCCGCGCTCGCCATCTACGAGAACGTGGGCGCACAGGCCGAGCTTCTCGAGGCGCTGCACGGGTCCGGCCAACTGCACCTGTTGCTCGGCGACACCGCGTCCGCGGAGCGCGACTTCAAGCGCGCGCTCGAGATGGCGCGATCGATCGGGCTCGATCGCGGCATCACGCTGAACCTCATCTCGCTCGGCGACCTGGAGTTCCGCCGCAAGCAACTGGAGGCCGCCGCGGCGTTTTATGAGCA
>Ga0105106_10002952_pt1 | contig 12191 bp, 12 predicted proteins | sample PPLLaktember2015_5_FD_79109 | JGI IMG/M metagenome (GOLD analysis project Ga0105106, IMG submission 79109) | Freshwater sediment microbial communities from Prairie Pothole Lake near Jamestown, North Dakota, USA - PPLs Lake P8 Core (1) Depth... | ecosystem: Environmental > Aquatic > Freshwater >...
TTAACAGATAATAATATATAGAAACCATATGGCATTAGAGGTAAACGACAGCAACTTTGAGGAGATAGTCCTTCAATCCGACAAACCCGTAATCGTTGATTTCTGGGCAGAATGGTGCGGGCCCTGCAGGATGATCGCCCCCGCACTTGAAGAGATATCCGGTGAGTATTCAGGTAAAGCCCTTGTTGCAAAATGTGATGTTGACAACAGCCCTTCGGTAACTGCGAAATTTGGGATACGGAATATTCCGACAGTGCTCTATTTTAAAGAGGGGAAAGTGGTTGACAAGCAGGTCGGAGCCGTGCCAAAGATAAATTTTGTGAATAAGCTGAACGCTCTTCTGCAATAACCCCATGACAGTTTGTGTATTCGCTTCTTCGAGCAGCCGTATTGACAAGAGATATATGCTGGCTGCTGCTGAGCTCGGATCGCTATTCGCCAGGTCCCGGATAAATGTGATTTACGGAGGCGGCGGGATAGGCCTGATGGGAGTTCTTGCTGACGCAGTCATCGAAAACGGAGGAGTGATCACGGGTGTGATCCCGTCGTTCATGAATGATGAAGGCTGGGGACATCCCCATGTTCAGGATATGAAAGTCACAACCGATATGGGGGAAAGGAAAAAGGAGATGTTTGCCAGAGCCGACGCTGTAGTCGCCCTGCCCGGCGGAGTCGGTACGCTTGAGGAGCTTACGGAAGCCATTACGCTGAGACAGCTTGGTCTTTTCAAAGGTCCGGTTGTAATCCTGAATACACTTAACTTCTACAAATCATTTATTGAATTCCTTGACCAGATGATCTCAGGACATTTTCTCAGGTTCGAACATAAGGGGATGTGGGGAATTGCCAATACGCCAGAGGAGGTCCTTATTGCAGTTTCAAAGAACAAGAGCTGGATAGATGATCCCCGGAGGATTGCAAAAATCTAAATGAGGTCAGGAGTTATGGTTTCAAGCGAGCTTTGAGTGAAGTTAAGAACAGAAAGTCTTTTTCCCTTTATTTCAGGCGCCTTAATGCCGTCTTTAAAATCTTTCCTGCCTGTGAAGATATGAGCCTCATCCCAGAAACCTGTTGTGATAAAGTGTTCAAGCACCTGTGCACCGCCTTCGATAAACAATGACTGAATGCCCCATTTGTAAAGATAGTCAGAGATTTGCACAGCAGCCGGTTCATTGAGATTCAGTTTTACCACCACGGCATTCTGCAACGCCGCCTTTCCGGGATAATATGTAAATATAATATTGGTTCCCGTTGATTTATAAACTTCAAGATCTGCCGGTAAAAGACCCGAACCGCTCAGGATGATCCTGACGGGATTGCTGCCCTTCCATTCCCGGACATTGAGGCGCGGATTATCAGCCCTTATTGTTCCGGCTCCGACCAGTATAGCCTGTTCGGCGGCTCTCCACCTGTGAACAAGTATCCTTTCAGGCTTGCCTGTTATCCAGTTCGGCTCCTGGCTTCCCCCTTCATGCCTCAGCTGGTCGATGTACCCATCACGGCTCTGCGCCCACTTAAGCGTAATATATGGCCGTTTCTTTTCATGAAAGGTAAAGAATCTCCTGTTAATCATTCTGCACTCCTCTTCGGCTACTCCTGTGATTACCTCAATGCCGGCATCCCTGATCCTTGCAGCCCCCTTACCTGAAACCTTATCGCTGGTGTCAATCGTCCCGATGACGACCCTGGGTATCCCTGAAGAAATGATCAGGTCGGCACACGGAGGCGTTTTTCCGAAATGTGAACAGGGTTCAAGGTTAACATAGAGAGTCGATGAGTGAAGAAGCAAGGGGTCTTTTACCGACCTTATTGCCATTACCTCTGCATGCGGACTTCCGGCTTTTAAATGGTATCCTTCACCTATTATCAGGCCTTCATGAACAATTACCGATCCGACAAGAGGATTCGGGTAAGTCATCCCTTCGGCCTGTGAGGCCAGCCCCAGGCATCTGCTCATGAATTTATTGTCATCCTCTCCTGTCATTTATCCGAAAATGCTAATTTTGGAATATGTCCGGTAATTTACAAACAATTAAAGAGACAAGGAATTATATTTCCGGAGAACTTGCCGCGATCTATTCCGGCCGTGAGGTCAGGAGCCTTATTAATGTAATTCTTTCATATGTCCTTAAAACGGATAAGCAGCACCTGCTTATGGAGCCTGGCCGGCAACTTACTGTGGAACAATCTGAAGAGATGATCAGGATCTGCAGTGAATTGAAAAGAGGGAAACCGGTCCAGTACATCACCGGCGAGACCCGGTTCTATGGCTGCACTATCAGGGTCGACGAAAGTGTTTTGATACCCCGCCAGGAGACAGAGGAGCTTGTCGATTTCGTATTGAAGGAAAACAAAGACTACAGGGGGAACGTGCTTGATATTGGCACCGGATCGGGTTGTATTGCGATAGCCCTGGCCCTTCACATGTCCGGCGCAGTTATCACTGCCCTTGACAATTCGGCAAAAGCATTGAAAAAGGCAGCAGAAAATGCCGGGATTAACAATGCAAATATAAATTTTATCAAAAGGGATATTTTAAAACGGTGGAAACCCTTTAATTATAAAACCGGCATTATAGTGAGTAATCCCCCTTATGTTACAGAATCCGAAAGAAAGTATATGCACATAAATGTTACCGGATTTGAGCCTCCCGGGGCGCTGTTTGTTCCGGATGATGACCCTCTTAGATTTTACAGGGCTATACTTGAGACTGCGGAGAATATCCTGGAACCGGGGGGCAGGTTATACTTTGAGATCAACGGGGAGATGGGAGCATCAATGTTCCGGCTGCTTGATTCATTTAAATATACCGGGGTAAGTATTATAAAAGATATTAACGGAAAAGACAGAATAGCGAAAGGAGTTAAAAATGGCGGAAAATGATCCCATCAGGGAAGCGCTAAGCAGAGCAATGGCTATTTGTGCGACAAATGAACACTGCAGTGATGACATCCTCTTTAAGCTCAGATCATGGGGGCTGAATGACAGGGATGCCGGGGAAGTACTGAACAGGCTCGAAAAGGATAATTTTGTCAGCGACAAACGTTATTCCCGGGCATTTGTTAATGATAAATTCCGCCAGAATAAATGGGGGAAGATAAAGATTGCTGCGATGCTCAGGGCAAAACGAATTTCGTCAGAAATGATAAGTTCAGCCCTCGATTCGATCGATGAGGAACAGTACATGCTGACGCTAAGGGATATTATTGCCCGGCAGCGGAAAGTAACAAAAGCCAGGACCCCATATGAGCTGAAAGGCAAGCTGGTGAGGTTTGCTATGTCAAGAGGCTTCGAGAGCGACCTTATATATGATATCCTGAATGAAATATAAACTTCAACATGGGAAGGAACGCAATAAAGAACAGGAGTATCGAACCTGCAACATCATAAATGATAAGCTGTTTTCGCGTTTCAGGATGTTTAAGGAAGCGGAGTGAAAAAACAATTCTCATGACAAGCTGGAGGGCAAAAAAAAGGAATATCCTCATTCCGTAAACATTCCATTCGTATGCTTCGGAGATCCTTCCCCTGACGATAAGGGAGAAGCTGTGCGATAGTCCGCATGATGCACATGGTTCTCCGGTAATCTTTTCATGAATACAGACAACCGGATAGTTATCATTTTCCGGTGAAAATAGGCCGGAGTACAGGAAAACAAGCAAGATAACTCCGGCCAATATTATGTTTATCAAGATATATGGTTCATTCCTGAACCCCCGGAACAACTTTAAATAACTGTCACTTCGTCCCGCTGGTAGTGTCATTAGTCTGAGTGTTAGCCTTTTCCAGCTCCTCAAGCTCCTGCACCTTGTCGTCTTTACCGGTATTGGTATTAATTTCCACTTTGTCGCCGTTGCTTTCCACCTTGATCGAAACATTGGCATCTTCAAGTTCATTGATAACATTTTCCTGGACATCCCTGATAACGTTCTCTATCTCATTTCCCCAATCCTCCTTGTCAGCTTTATCGGCTATCCTGCCTGCTACAAATATCTGGGAAAAAGAGATTACGGAAGCCACGATTGCAATGATGAGTCCTGCGATCAGGATTCCTCTTGGCGAGCTGTTTCTGGAGGCCTGGGATAATCCCACCGAAGCAAGTACTATTGCAATAATCCCCGGAATAATTGCTATGATGCCAACACAGGGAATCACTGCAAGAACGAATGTCACTATTGCCGTTATCAGTGCCGCGATTCCGAGATTTTGTCCCGCTGGTTGTCCCGGACGCCTTTCTGGTGGGGGCAAGGTGCTTTGATTGGTGTTCTGTGTGAAATCTTCCATGACCTTTTATTTTAATTATTTTTCACTCCTGGTGAGGATATTTATTATATCCTGTTCTAAAGACGCTTCCGGATTTTCAATGATGCGTCCGGCTTCAACATTATTTTTCAGGATAATGAAGGTGGGCACCCTTTCGATCTCAAGCCTGTCAAAATCTCCGACAGGTGCCAGTTTTGTATTATCAACACCTATAAAGGTAACTTTTCCGGTGGGAAATTGCCAGAGGTCAAGGATCCGCATAAAGCGGGGCACTTCCCTTCTGCTGTCGGGGCACCATGTTCCCATGACAACGGTAATGCTCAGATCATCAACCTTTATGGTCTGAAGGTCAGTAATCGCTTTTTGCTCAGGCTGGTACTCATCATAACCTTTAATGTACCATTCTGAATGGGGCGGCTGCGAAAATTGCGAAGGAGAGAGATATCCGAGAAGCCAGGTCGACTGTTCGGAAAATCTGGCATACGGCGATTGCGTTTCCGGCTGAGTACCCGGGGTCTGCCGGCCGGCTACCGGTTTTCCTGTTTTGCATCCCGAAACCGCTGCAGCAACAATCAATATCAATATAACATTTCTCATTGTAAAAAAATTACGCTTTATCCTGATGCCTGAACCCCATCAGCCAAAATAACTCTTTTTATTCAAAGTTGTGCAGGAGAATCTCCATAATTTGCTTTGCGGCTTTCGAGACCGGAGTGCCCGGACCAAAGATGGCTGCCACACCCGAATCATAAAGGAATTTGTAGTCCTGCGGCGGGATCACCCCGCCCGCGATAACCAGGATGTCCTCTCTCCCAAGCTTCTTAAGCTCTCCTATCACTTCCGGAACAAGGGTCTTATGTCCGGCAGCCAGGCTTGAAACACCGAGCACATGGACATCATTTTCGACAGCCTGCCTGGCTGCTTCGGCAGGTGTCTGGAATAAAGGCCCTATATCGACATCAAATCCGATGTCGGCATATCCGGTTGCCACCACCTTTGCACCCCGGTCGTGGCCATCCTGCCCCATCTTTGCGATAAGAATCCTGGGCTGGCGGCCCTCTTTTTTTGCAAACCTTGCAACAAGCATGCCTGCTTCCCTGAAGTCATCGTCCGACTTGTATTCTGACGAGTAAACACCTGAAATTGTACGTATCACTGCTTTGTACCTCCCGGTTATTTTTTCACATGCGTAAGAAATCTCACCCAGGCTTGCCCTCCTGGAAGCCGCGCCGACTGCCAGTTCCAGGAGATTTCCCTCTCCTGTCTGAACACATTTTGTGATTGCATCAAGCGCTGCCTGGCATTCAGCTTCATTTCTCCCCGCCCTCAGTTTTGCCAGCCGTTTGATCTGTGACTCCCTGACAGCTGTATTGTCGACTTCCAGGGTATCGAGGGGGTCTTCCTTTTCAAGCCTGTATTTATTTGTTCCGACAATTGTCTGAATACCCGAATCGATCCTGGCCTGCGACCTTGCAGCAGCCTCTTCGATCCTCATTTTGGGGAGTCCCGATTCGATGGCTTTAGCCATACCACCAAGTACTTCAACCTCCCCGATATGCTTCCATGCCCTGCGGGCAATCTGATGGGTCAGTGATTCGACATAGTACGATCCGGCCCAGGGATCGATAGCCCTGCATATCTGTGTTTCTTCCTGGATATAGAGCTGCGTATTGCGGGCAATGCGTGCCGAAAAATCAGTGGGCAAAGCCAGGGCTTCGTCGAGGGCGTTCGTATGAAGACTCTGCGTATGCCCCAATGCGGCTGCCATGGCTTCAATACATGTACGTCCGATATTGTTGTAAGGATCCTGCTCGGTGAGGCTCCACCCTGATGTCTGGCAGTGAGTACGCAGGGCGAGTGATTTCTGGTTTTTGGGATTGAATCCGCTGACAATCTTTGCCCAAAGCATCCTGGCCGCCCGCATCTTGGCGATCTCTGTGAAATGATTCATCCCGATAGCCCAGAAAAATGAGAGCCTCGGGGCAAAATCATCAATATCAAGGCCTGCATTCAGTCCCGCTCTCAGATATTCAAGTCCGTCAGCGAGGGTATAGCCAAGTTCAAGATCACAGGTTGCACCGGCTTCCTGCATATGATACCCTGATATGCTGATGGAGTTGAACCTGGGCATGTTTGCCGATGTGTACCTGAATATATCAGCAATGATCCGCATCGAGAATTCCGGAGGATAGATATACGTATTCCTGACCATGAATTCCTTCAGGATATCATTCTGGATGGTTCCCGTAAGATCCTCAAGCCTGGCACCCTGTTCAAGCGCTGCAACAATATAAAATGCCATTACCGGGAGGACGGCCCCGTTCATTGTCATCGACACCGACATTTTATTGAGTGGTATCCTGTCAAAAAGTATCTTCATGTCAAGGATGGAATCGACCGCAACTCCTGCCTTTCCGACATCACCCCTGACACGCTCATGATCGGAGTCATATCCCCTGTGGGTAGGAAGATCAAAGGCGACCGACAGACCTTTTTGTCCCGCCGCCAGGTTACGCCTGTAAAATGCATTCGATTCTTCAGCGGTAGAAAAACCCGCATACTGCCTTATGGTCCATGGTCGCATCGGATACATCCCTGAATAGGGTCCTCCAAGGAATGGAGGCAATCCTGCAGCATAATCAAGATGCTCCATCCCTTCAAGATCCGCTTTTGTATAGAAGTTCTTCACCCCTATCATCTCAGGCGTCATCCATGGCTCCGGATCAGGTTTTGTCCCGGTTTCCTGAAAACCTGATCTCTGAAGCTGATGATCGAAAAGGTCGTTATATCTGAATTTTGGTCTCATTCAATTCTATGAAAATCATTGCTCCAATCCAATCTTTGAATTATAATAACTTAGTGCTTCAACCAGGTCAGATTTCAAATGTATATAATTCTCAAGCCCTTTTAACCGGAGAGAATCACTGCATTCCGGATTTCCTGCGATCACAACAATTGCCCTGCCATTCAACCGGTTGAAGATCTCAGGGGCAAACACCGGGTACTCAGCATCCGAACTGCAGATAACAACAATATCAGCTTTCGAGTCAAGTGCTGTCTTAACGCTATCATCTATATTTTCAAAGCCTTCATTGTCAAGTATGGTATAACCTGCGCACCCAAAAAAACCTGAAGTAAACTGTGATCTGGCCTGCCTCATAACCCGGTCGCCGATCTTCAGCAGGAAGACCGAAGGATTCACGGCGGCATTGCCTGCAGCCATCCTGATCTTCTCCAGTTCCTCCGAGACCCTGAAAAGTTTAACAGGTTCTGTTTCAGCCTGGCCGGAATTAACTGGTGAGTCCTCATGAAATACCGGAGCAGAGTCAGGAGCAATCTTTTCAGCGGGGTCGGGATACTGGTTTGTTCCTACCAGAATTTCCCTGCGACGTGCAAAATCGTTTTTTCGTCTGGCTGCGATACCGGCGATCCTTTTCCGGATCATGCCCGATCTCAGACCTGAAATAAAACCTCCCGAATCTTCCGTTTCAAGGAGTAGTTTCCACGAGTTTTCAGCAATCAGGGCTGTGAGGTTTTCAATATAATATGATCCCGACGAGGGATCGGCCACCTTGTCAAAGTAGGCTTCCTCTTTCAGAAGAAGCTGCTGGTTCCTCGCGATCCTTTCAGAAAATTCGGATGGTTCCCTGAAAGCAGTGTCAAACGGATTTACAGTCAGCGAATCCGCTCCTCCGAGGATGGCCGACATTGCCTCCGTCTGGGTCCTGAGCATGTTGACATAGGGTTCATAAACGGTTGAATTGTACTTACTTGTCGTACAATGAATTTCCATCCGCCACAACTCGTTTTTTGAAGTTTTATAGCCGCCTGCAATTACTGACCAGAGTAAACGGGCTGCCCGGAGCTTTGCAATTTCAATGAAGTAGTTTGATCCCGTTCCGAAACTGAAACGGATCCTTTTTGCTGCTTCATCAGGTTCGATCCCTCTTTCTGACAGCTTTTCAATATAATCGACTGCCATCGAAAGGCTGAAACCGAGTTCGGTGACTGCATCGGCTCCGGCATTTGTAAAACCCGATCCGTTTACCTGGATATTACGATACTTTGGAAAGTGAAAGGTTTCCCTGGTGAGCGAAGCCAGGTAGTCAAATCCGTCTTCCACCGGTATGCACAGTGTGCCGTTGATCATCAGCCTTCCCAGCGGATCGGCCTCTACAGCGCCGGTGATTTTCGACACGTCGTATTTGCCGCCTCCGGCGACACCGGCAAGCGATTTAATGATCTCAATTGCTTTCCCGTTTGAAAGAAAATTCAATTCAACACATTCAGGATTAATATCCCGGAGAAGAAGTGCGAAGTTTTTGTCGTTTATTGACCCTGCATCCGAAATTATAAATCCGATAGAATCAATCCCTTTTGTAAGAATTGAAAGAGCTTTCCTGTTTGCCTCGGAATAATCGGTGACTTTAATGTCCTGCCTGATGAGCCAGGCGCCTGTCATCTTCAGGACCTCCGGTTTCCGGCTGTCCGTGCTGCCATTTCTTCGCGGGAGAAAAGAGAGGAAATCGCTGGTGTAATTTATTTTTTCGAGGTCTTCTCTGCGGTAAAAAGGCATTACATCGAAGCCCTCACCGGTTTTCCAAACGAGTCTTTTATTGAAATCAGCCCCCTTCAGGTCGATGGCTATCCTGTCGAGCCATTCCTTTGTGCTAACCGGTGGAAACTGATCAAAAAGTTTGTCCTGATTCGCCATAGAATGTATTATTTTTATGACCGATGACTTAAGACCGAAGACCGATGACCGATGACCGATGACTGAAGACCGATGACCGATGACCGATGACGGAAGTATTAATTGACCGTCATCCGTCATCCGTCATCCGTCTTCTCTTATTTACCGGCATTCTCCATCAGATACGATTTAATGAAGGTATTCAGATCGCCGTCAAGGACTGCCAGAACATTACCCGTCTCAAGACCGGTTCTGTGGTCCTTTACCATTTTATAGGGATGCAGGGTATAGGATCTTATCTGTGAGCCCCATTCAATTTTTTTCTTCTCCCCTTCGATCTTTGCCTGTTCTTCCCTGAGCTTTCTGAGTTCAAGCTCATACAGCTGTGATTTCAGGATCCGCATTGCATTCTCCTTGTTGTTGAGCTGCGAGCGTGTCTCCTGGTTTTCTACGACAATGCCTGTAGGATGGTGTCTGAGCCGGACCGCTGTTTCAACCTTGTTTACATTTTGTCCGCCAGCCCCGCTCGACCTGTAGGTTTCCCATGTGATATCAGATGCATTAACCTCAATTTCAATATTATTGTCAACCAGGGGAGAAATAAAGACCGATGCAAATGTTGTCTGACGCTTTCCAAGGGAATTGAACGGAGATATTCTCACGAGGCGGTGGACGCCGTTTTCGCTCTTTAGATAACCGTAAGCCCTCTCGCCGTCAATTTCGAGTGTTACCGATTTTACACCAACTTCGTCACCAGGCTGATAATCAAGTTCCTTTGCCTGGTAATTATTCCGTTCGGCCCAGCGGAGATACATTCTTAAAAGCATCGCGGCCCAATCGTTGCTTTCCGTTCCGCCCGCACCTGAATTGATCTTCAGAATTGCACCGAGCTGGTCCTCTTCTTTCCGGAGCATATTTCTGACTTCAAGGTCCTCAATCATCAAAAGACACTTATTGAACTGGGTTTCAACATCCTCCTCCGAGGCTTCACCCTCCTTGTAATAATCGAATATTACCTCCAGGTCCTCATAACCCGAGCTTACCTTTTCATATTCGGCAGTCCAGCTTTTAATCTTTGATATTTCCCTGAGAAGTTCCTCGGCCGATTTGGGATCGTCCCAGAAGCCGGGTCTTTGTGATTCGGCTTCCTTTTCAGCTATTTTTGATATCTTGCTGTCGATGTCAAAGATACCTCCTCAACGCATCGCGGCGTTCCGATAAGGACTTTATCTGGTCAATTGTTATCATGAAAAATTCAATTTGGTGCAAATCTAATCAGAATTGACGGGACTGGCAAATGTTATTCTCCTGACCCCAAAGGCCGATCTTAAGGAATAGGATAGCTTATGATTCAAACTGATGTAACTTATTAACAATATTTAAGTTTGGGGGTGTTGAAAAAGTCCTTTTTAACCGCAGAGAACGCAAAGATGCCGCAAAGTTCTCGCAAAGTTCGCAGAGCCAAAGTTTACTCTATTAATACGTTGAAAACTTGTTCAAATCTATGTTAAAAACATGTTTAAAGGCACATTCACAGGCGTAATAAGCAGTTGTTAATATCCTGATCCGCGAATCAATGCAACATTTATTTAACTTTCATCCCTGAATAACCTTCCATTATCCGGGATGCTCAAATCATTTCTATATCACAATCTCATCGAAGCGGGCTGTGACGAAGCAGGGCGTGGCTGCCTTGCCGGTCCGGTCACCGCCGCGGCAGTGATATTACCAAAGAACTACAAGCACCCGGTGTTAAATGATTCAAAAAAACTCTCTCCCCGGCAACGGCTTGACCTCAGGGATGAAATAATCAGTTCGGCAATTGCATGGAATGTTGCATTTGTCGACAACAAAGAGATCGATGAGATCAACATCCTGAGAGCTTCAATAAAAGCCATGCACCTTGCAATTGACGGACTCTCGAAACAGCCCCAGTTCCTGCTGATCGACGGCAATACCTTTTTTCCCTACAGGGCGATCAGGTATAAAACAATAGTAAAGGGCGACGGATTGTACTTTCCGATCGCAGCAGCTTCGGTGCTTGCAAAAACCTACCGCGACGAATTCATGCAAAAGCTCCATAATGAATATCCTGATTACAACTGGGATAGAAACAAAGGGTACCCGACAGCCGATCACAGGGTTGCATTGCTTGAGCATGGCATCACTCCGTATCACAGAAAGTCATTCTGTCTCTTCAACACCCAACTGGCATTTGAATTCTGATCTCACTTTTAAATAAAAAGCTATCTTTGACGATTATTTTTTGTCGAATTATTAAACACTATGATAGTATGAAAAGATTTTTTTCGCTTCTGATCATCCTTGTCCTGTGCTTCGGATTGAGGGTCAAGGCTGATGAAGGCATGTGGCTGCTCCCCCTCATTGAAAAGCTCAATATGGGCAAAATGACGGAGCTTGGCTTGAAACTCTCTGCTGAGGATATTTACAGTCTGAACAAAGCAAGTATCAAGGATGCAATCGTAATATTTGGCGGCGGATGCACAGGTGAGATAGTCTCCTCGCAGGGACTTCTTCTCACAAACCACCATTGCGGCTATGGCCAGATCCAGGCGCACAGTACCGTTGAGCATGATTACCTGAAGGATGGATATTGGGCAATGACAAAGGAACAGGAACTTCCAAATCCCAACCTGACAGTCACCTTTTTACTGAGTATCGACGATGTAACGGATCAGGTCCTTGCAAATGTAAAGCCTGGGATGAGTGAAGAGGAAAGGAACGCGGCTGTGAACGAAACACGGACTGCAATCGAAGCGAAGGCCGGCGAGGGAACGAACTACAGGGTGACAGTATCGTCATTTTACGGAGGGAATTATTTCTATCTTCTTGTATATGAAAGATATCTTGATGTAAGATTTGTGGGCGCACCCCCGTCATCGATAGGAAAGTTCGGATTTGATACCGACAATTGGGAATGGCCCCGCCACACGGGCGACTTCAGCGTTTTCAGGGTGTATACCGGCGCTGATGGTAAACCTGCGCCATTTTCTGTTGATAATATTCCCCTTAACCCAAAATACTGGCTTCCGGTTTCAATTAAGGATCTCAACAAGGGCGATTTTGCCATGATCATGGGTTACCCCGGCAGAACCCAGCGATATGCAACTTCATATGAAGTAGATGAGCTGCTGAAGATCACCCACCCTAACAGGATAAAGATCAGGGGCACCAGGCAGGAGATACTTATGGCGGATATGCAGGCTGATCAGAA
>Ga0105106_10002953_pt1 | contig 12189 bp, 11 predicted proteins | sample PPLLaktember2015_5_FD_79109 | JGI IMG/M metagenome (GOLD analysis project Ga0105106, IMG submission 79109) | Freshwater sediment microbial communities from Prairie Pothole Lake near Jamestown, North Dakota, USA - PPLs Lake P8 Core (1) Depth... | ecosystem: Environmental > Aquatic > Freshwater >...
AAGCCGCAGCTCTTCGGCGTGCCGACCGTCACCGACGGCATCGGCATGGGCACCGAGGCGATGAAGTACTCGCTGGTGTCGCGCGAGGTGATCGCCGATGCGATCGAAACCAGCGTCAACGGCCAGGCGATGGACGGAGTGCTGGTCGTGGGCGGCTGCGACAAGAACATGCCCGGCGGCATGATGGCGATGGCGCGCATGAACGTGCCGGGCATCTACGTCTACGCCGGCACCATCAAGCCGGGCAGGTGGAAGGGACAGGACCTCACCATCGTCTCGGCCTTCGAGGCAGTGGGCTCGTTCTGCGCGGGCAAGCTCCCCGAGGAGGACTTCGTCGGCATCGAGAAGAACGCCTGCCCGAGCGTCGGCGCCTGCGGCGGCATGTACACCGCGAACACGATGAGCTCGTCGTTCGAGGCGCTCGGCATGAGCCTGATGGGCTCCTCGCAGATGGCCTCGCCCGACGGCGAGAAGGCCGACTCCGCCGCGCAGTCGGCGCGCGTGCTGGTCGAGGCGGTCAAGAAGGATCTCAAGCCGCGCGACATCATCACGCGCAAGTCGATCGAGAACGCGGTGGCGCTGGTCATGGCGACCGGCGGCTCGACCAATGCGGTGCTCCACTACCTTGCCATCGCCGCCGCTGCCGGCGTGAAGTGGACGATCGACGACTTCGAGCGGGTGCGGCGCAAAGTGCCGGTGCTGTGCGACCTCAAGCCCTCGGGGCGCTTCGTCGCGGTGGACTTCCACCGCGCGGGCGGCGTGCCGCAGGTGCTGAAGATCCTGCTCGAGAACGGCGTACTGCATGGCGGGTGCATCACCATTCACGGCAAGACCATGGCGGAGATGCTCAAGGATGTGCCCGCCGAGCCGCGCCGCGACCAGGAAGTGATACGGCCCTGGTCCAAGGCGCTTTACCGCGAGGGGCATCTGGCGATCCTCAAGGGCAACCTCTCTCCCGAGGGCTGCGTGGCGAAGATCACCGGACTGAAGAATCCCGTCATCACCGGCCGCGCCCGCGTCTTCGATTCCGAGAACGCGTGCATGAAGGCGATTCTCGCCAAGCGCATCAAGGCCGGCGACGTGATCGTCATCCGCTACGAGGGCCCGAAGGGCGGGCCGGGCATGCAGGAGATGCTGGCGCCGACCTCGGCGCTGATCGGCCAGGGCCTGGGAGAGTCCGTCGGGCTGCTCACCGATGGACGCTTCTCCGGCGGCACCTGGGGCATGGTGGTCGGCCACGTCTCGCCAGAGGCTTACGTCGGCGGCACCATCGCGCTGGTCAGGGAAGGCGACTCGATCACCATCGACGCGAAGAAGCGCCTGATCCAGCTCAACGTGGCGGCGAAGGAGCTCGCCGCGCGGCGCAGGAAGTGGAAGGCGCCCAAGCCGCGCTACACCAGCGGGCTGCTCGCGAAGTATCGCCGGCTGGTTTCCACCGCCTCGCGTGGGGCGATCACCGACTCAGAAGCTTGACCCCGGCTGCGTGAGGAACTCGAGCTCCTCGGGCGTGCTCGCGCGCCCGAGGATCGCGTTGCGGTGAGGGAAGCGCCCGAAGTGCGCGATGATGTCGCGGTGCGCGAGCGCGTAGCGGTAGGCGTCGTCGGTCTCCGCGAACGCAGCCAGGGGCCGGCAAAGCTCGCACGCACGCTCCTGGTCCGCGAGCGCCTCGCTGTGCTCGAAGGGCAGGTAGACGAACATCCGCTCCACCGGCAGCAGCGTGCGATCGTAGCCCCGCGCGAGGGCATGGTGCGCCGCCTGCAGCGCGAGCGGATCGGTCGCGAAGGCGCGCGGCGAGCCGCGAAACATGTTGCGCGGAAACTGGTCGAGCACCACGATGCGCGCAAGGCAGCGCTGGGCATCGTCGAGCCAGTGCGCGGGGTCGCCGAGCGCGAGCGCCTCATGGAGGGGCAGGAACCGCGCCCGGATCCGCGCGTCGAAGGCCGGGTCCTTCTCGAACCACTGCCTTCTCCTCGCACCGCGCGGCTCGCCGAACCAGAATTCGAGCACCTCTGGGTGGCCGACCATCGTCCCGCGATGCTAAGCTCGAAAGCGTAACAACCGTCAAAAAAGGAGGTCTTATGCTTCGCCGCTTCATTGCCAGCTTGTTGATCCTTTCCCTCGCCGGCCTGGGCGTCATGGCGCCCGTGCAGGCTGCCATGGTCGCCACCGACGCTGCGGTGTTGACCGCCGAGCGCGCGAGAATTTCCAGCCTGCTGGAGCGCGCCGAGGTGCGCGCGCAGCTGCAGGCGCACGGCGTGGACCCGGTCGACGTGAAGGCGCGCGTCGCCGCGCTCACCGACGAGGAGGCGGCGCAACTGGCGGCGCAGCTCGACAGTCTGCCGGCCGGCGGCAGCGTCGTCGGCGCGATCGTGCTGGTGTTCCTGGTGCTTCTGGTGACCGACATCCTGGGCTTCACCAAGATCTTCCCGTTCACCCGCACGGTGCGCTAGCGCGGCCCGGCCCCCTGCCCGTCCCGGCGCAGGGGGTCGAGGCTGACGTGCGCGTCAGGCGCGTTGCGCGATGGAAATCGCCTGCTCGCTGCGCGTAAGATATGCGCCCCACCCCAAGATACGGACCCCCGGAGATCCCATGAAATTCACCACCGCAGGCGTCACCCTGGTTGCCGCAGCGTTCGCGCTCGCCGGCTGCGGAGAGCAGAAGCCGCCCGCCAAGGCCGATGCCGGTCAGGCCGCGCCCGCCTCGGGCGGCGTCGAGGTGCGCATTGGCCACGCCGGCCCCACCACCGGCGGCATCGCCCACCTGGGCAAGGACAACGAGAACGGCGCCAAGCTCGCGATCGACGAGGCGAACCAGGCGGGCATCAAGCTCGGCGGGCAGCCGGCGAAGTTCGTGTTCATCGGCGTCGACGACCAGGCCGACCCGAAGGTCGGGACCACCGTGGCGCAGAAGCTGGTCGACGACAAGGTCGCCGGCGTTGTCGGACACCTGAATTCCGGCGTATCCATTCCCGCCTCCGCCATCTACAACCAGGCCGGCGTCCCGATGATCAGCGGCTCCTCGACCAACCCGCAGATGACCGAGCAGGGGTTCAAGGGCGTATTTCGCGTGGTGGGTCGCGACGACCAGCAAGGTCCCGCGGTGGCGAGCTACCTCGCGAGCGAGCGCAAGCCCAAGCTGGTGGCGGTGATCGACGACGCTACGGCGTACGGCGAGGGCATCGCCAACGAAGTGGAGAAGACGCTCAAGGCCGCCAACATCACGGTGCTGCCGCGTGAGAAGGGCACCGACAAGACTACCGACTGGAAAGCGGTGCTGACCAAGCTGCGCGGCCGCAAGCCCGATGCGGTGTTCTACGGTGGCATGGATGCCACCGGCGGACCGCTTCTCAAGCAGGGCCGCGAGCTCGGCATCAAGGCGGTGTTCGCCTTCGGCGACGGCGCCTGCACCGACAAGATGAAGGAGCTGGCCGGGGACGCCTCCGAGGGGCTGCTCTGCTCGCAGGCGGGCATTCCGCCGCAGGCTGCGTCGAAGAAGTTTCTCGAGGCCTACAAGAAGGCGTTCAACACCGATCCGATCCTCTACGCGCCCTTCACGTACGACGCGGCCAACCTGCTCATCGAGGCGATGAAAAAGGCCGATTCGGCGGACCCGAAGAAGTACCTGCCAGAGCTGCAGAAGATCAGCTTCAACGGCGCCACGGGCCCGATCTCCTTCGACGACAAGGGAGACCGCAAGGATGCCGAGATCACGATCTTCACGATGAAAGGCGGCAAGATCGAGCCGCTCGCGGTGGTCAAGGGCGGCAAGACGCTGCCCTACGAGGAGTTCCTGAAGAGCATGGGCGGCGGCAAGTAAGCTTCGCCCCGGCCGGAACCGGCGACGGCACCCGCGAGGGTGCCGTTTTTGTTTTTGGTTTAGGCTAGCCGGCCGTGGACACGTTTCTCCAGCAAGTGATCAACGGCCTCACCGCGGGGAGCGTCTATGCGGTGATCGCGCTGGGCTACACGATGGTCTACGGCATCATCCAGCTCATCAACTTCGCGCACGGCGAAGTGGTGATGATCGGCGCCATGGTGGCCTTCACGGTGATCAACGCGCTCGCGCCCTCGGGCTTGCCGCCGCTGGCGGTGGTCCTGATCGGCACCGGCTGCGCGGTGGCGGTCTGCATGCTGGTGGGCTACTCGATGGAGCGTCTCGCCTACCGCCCCCTGCGCGGCGCGCCGCGTCTTGCGCCGCTCATCACCGCGATCGGCGTGTCGATCATCCTGCAGCACTTCGCGCTCATGATCTGGAGCCGCAACATCCTCGCCTTCCCGCAGATCATCGAGTCGCGCACCTACTTCATCGCCGGGGCGGCGGTCACCAACGTGCAGCTTGCCATTCTCGCCATCTGCCTCGCGCTGATGAGCGCGCTCGCGTGGCTGGTGTACCGCACGCCGCTCGGCACGGCGATGCGCGCGACGGCGCAGAACCGGCAGGTCGCGGGCCTGATGGGCATCGACGTCAACCGCGTCATCGCCGCGACCTTCGTCATCGGCACCGGGCTGGGCGCCGTGGCCGGCGTGCTGTTCGGCACCTACTATGGCATCGCGCAGTACACCATGGGCTCCATTCTCGGCCTCAAGGCATTCTCCGCCGCGGTGCTGGGCGGCATCGGCAACATTCCCGGCGCGATGCTCGGCGGGGTGCTGCTCGGGCTGGTCGAAGCGCTCGGCGCCGGCTACATCGGCGACTTCACCGACCTGTGCCAGTACGGCTGGCTTGCGGGGAGCATCGAGGCCTGCGCGCGCGACGGGCACTTCATCCTCGCCGGCTCGAACTACCAGGACGTGTTCGCTTTCCTCGTGCTGATCCTCGTGCTCGTGCTGCGGCCGCAAGGCTTGCTCGGGGAACGCGTGGGAGATCGCGCCTGATTGCGTTTTTCGACACGCGCAGGCATCCATGGCTGGTATGGGTCGGCTTCGCGCTGATCGCGGTCTCGCTCGCGGTGCTGCCCTTCATGCTCGCCCAGGTCGGCACCACCTGGGTGCGCGTCACCAACTACGCCATCCTCTACGTGCTGCTCGCGCTCGGCCTCAACATCGTGGTCGGCTTTGCCGGCCTGCTCGACCTGGGCTACATCGCCTTCTACGCCGTCGGCGCCTATACCTACGCGCTGCTCGCGAGCCCGCATTTCGGCCTGCACCTGCCCTTCTGGGTGATCCTGCCCATCGGCGCCGCGATCGCCGCGCTGTTCGGCGTCCTGCTCGGAGCGCCCACGCTCAAGCTGCGCGGCGACTATCTCGCGATCGTCACGCTCGGCTTCGGCGAGATCATCCGCATCGTCCTCAACAACCTCTCTCGCCCCGTGAACATCACCAACGGGCCGCAGGGGATCACGCGCATCGACCCGTTCACCGTGGACGGCTTCAGCTTCGGGACCTACGAGTACCTGTTCGACCTCGAGTTCAGCGGCCCGATCAAGTACTACTACCTTCTCCTGGTCGTTGCGCTGGGCATCATCGTGGTCAACGTCCGGCTGCAGAATTCGCGCGTCGGACGCGCCTGGGAGGCGATCCGCGAGGACGAGGTGGCGGCGCGCTCCATGGGCATCGACACCCGCAACCTGAAGCTCCTCGCCTTCGCCATGGGGGCGAGCTTCGGCGGCGTGGCGGGAGGGATGTTCTCCGCCATCCAGGGCTTCATCTCGCCCGAGAGCTTCGTGTTCGTCGAGTCCATCATGGTGGTCTCGATGGTGGTGCTCGGCGGCATGGGCAACATCTGGGGCGTGATCCTGGGCGCGGTGCTGCTGTCCTTCGTGCCGGAAATCCTGCGCTGGACCGTCGAGCCGCTGCAGCACGCGCTCTTCGGCCGCATGCTGGTCGAGCCGGAGGTGATCCGCATGCTGCTCTTCGGCTTCGCGCTGGTGCTGATCATGCTCTTTCGCCCGGCGGGCATCCTGCCTTCCGCGGTGCGCAAGCGCGAGCTCTCCGAGCGCGCCGCATGACGCCACCGCAGTTTCTCCTTCGCGCCGAGGACATCGCCAAGCGCTTCGGCGGAGTGCAGGCGCTCGACCGGGTTTCGTTCGGCATCGCCCCCGGGGAGATCTACGGGCTGATCGGCCCGAACGGCGCGGGCAAGACCACGCTCTTCAACGTGCTCACCGGCATCTACCCGCCCGATCAGGGATCCTTCGCGTTTCTCGGCAAGCCGATCACCGGGCTCAAGCCCGACCGGGTGGCCGCCGCCGGCATCGCGCGCACCTTCCAGAACATCCGCCTGTTCGCCAATCTCTCGGCGCTCGAGAACGTGATGATCGGCCGGCACCTGCGCAGCCGCGCCGGCGTGGCGGGCGCGGTGCTGCGGACAAGGCGCACGATCGAGGAAGAGAGGCATATCGAGCGGCGGGCATTGGAGCTGCTCGACTACGTCGGCATCCGCGCCCGCGCCAACGATGCCGCAGGCAGCCTGCCCTATGGCGACCAGCGGCGCCTCGAGATCGCGCGCGCGCTCGCCATCGAGCCGCAGCTGCTGGCGCTCGACGAGCCCGCGGCGGGCATGAACCCGACGGAGCGCGTAGCGCTGGGAAAGCTGGTGCGCACGATCCGCGACGGCGGCGTGACCGTGCTGCTCATCGAGCACGACGTTCGCCTGGTGATGAACCTCTGCGACCGCGTGATGGTGCTCGACTACGGCGAGAAGATCGCCGAGGGCCAGCCGGCGGAGGTGCAGAAGGATCCCAGGGTGATCGAGGCCTACCTCGGGGCGGCGCATGCTGCTTGAGGTGCGGGGGCTCGAGGTGCACTACGGCGGCATCCGCGCGGTGAAGGGGATCGACCTCGAGGTGGCGGCGGGCGAGCTGGTCTGCCTCATCGGCGCCAACGGCGCGGGGAAGAGCTCGACCCTCAAGGCGATCTGCCGGCTCATCGCGTCGAGTTCCGCGAAGCTGAGCTACCTCGGGCTGGACATCCGGAAGAACCCGGTGCACGAGCTGCCGCGCCGCGGGCTGGTCATGGTGCCCGAGGGCCGGGGCGTGTTCCCGCAGCTCACCGTGCACGAGAACCTGGCCATGGGCGCCTACGCGCGCGGCGGGGGCGACCCGGCCGCGCAATACGAGCGCTTTCCGCGGCTCAAGGAGCGGCGACACCAGGTCGCCGGTACGCTCTCCGGCGGCGAGCAGCAGATGCTCGCCATCGCGCGCGCGCTGATGAGCGAGCCGAATCTGCTGCTCCTCGATGAACCCTCCATGGGCCTTGCGCCCCAGATGGTCGCGAAGATCTTCGAGATCGTGCGCGAGATCGCCGAGCAGGGCGTCACCATCCTGCTGGTCGAGCAGAACGCGCTGCTCGCGCTCGAGCTCGCGCACCGCGGCTACGTCATGGAATCGGGGCAGATCGCGCTTTCCGGGGCCGCCAAGGACCTGCTCAGCAATCCCGCGGTGCGCGAGGCCTACCTGGGGGAGGACGCCGCCTGAGCGAGATCGGCTTGCGTGGTGAAGCTGTCGGCGAAAAATTCCTCTTCGGGTAGCTTGCACAGCGCGGTGAAGTCCTTCTTCGCCGAATCGACCATGACCGGCACGCCGCAGGCGTAGACCTGGTGGCCCGAGAGGTCGGGAAAGTCCTCCATCACCGCGCGGTGCACGAAGCCGGTGCGCCCGCTCCAGCCGTCCTCCGGCAACGCCTCCGACACGACCGGGACGTAGCGCATGGCGGCACCCGACCAGCTCTCGGCGAGCGCATTCATGTACAGGTCCTTCGGCCGGCGCCCGCCCCAGTAGAGCGTCATCGGCCGCGTCACGCCCTTGTACCGCGCGGCTTCGATGATCGACTTGATCGGCGCGAAGCCCGTGCCCGAGGCGACGAAGACGATCGGCTTTTCCGAGTCCTCGCGCAGGAAGAAGGTGCCCAGCGGTCCCTCGAAGCGAAGGATATCGCGCTCCTTCATCTTGCCGAAGACATGGTCGGTGAACTGTCCGCCGGCGACGCGGCGCACGTGCAGCTGGATCAGCTCATCGTCGTGCGGCGCGTTCGCCATCGAGAAACTGCGCCGCGAGCCGTCCTTGAGCAGGAACTCGAGGTACTGGCCGGCGAGGAACTGCAGCCGCTCGTTGGCCGGCAGCTTGAGATGCAGCGCCATGACGTCGTCGGCAAGCCGCTCGAGCTTCTGCACGCGGCAGGGTAGCGTCTTGACCTGAATGTCCTTCGTCGCGCCGATGGTGCGCGCCTCGATCACTATGTCGCCGAGCGGCCGCGCCTGGCAGAAGAGCGCCTTCCCTTGCGCCTTCTCCTCGTCGGTCAGGGCCTTCTTCTGGTGGACGCCGTAGTCGACGGCCCCGGAGACGAGCTTGCCCTTGCAGCTGCCGCAGGCGCCGTTGCGGCAGCCGTAGGGCAGGACGATCTGCTGGCGCAGCGCCGCGGTGAGGATGGACTCGCCTTCCTCGACCTGGAACTGCTGACCGCTCGGTTGCAAAGTGACCGTATGCATGTCGCTAGAATAGACGTGGTGAAGCGCTTGCCTGTCGCCGGTTGCGGCGACGTCGCGCGCCGCGGCACTCGAGAAGGGGCGCATTCTACCGGAGCGCCGGTTTGCACTATGGTGCAGCGCTCGCAAACGCCGCCGATGACAGCGAGATCCGCATGGGCGACTGAGAGGAACTGCGGCATGCACAAGCTCCTGGTGTTCACCAACCTGCCCGACCGCGCGAGCGCCGAGCGCCTCGCCGAGCGGCTGCTCGAGCAGCGCCTCGCCGCCTGCGTGAACATCCTCGCGCCGTGCCGCTCGGTGTACCGCTGGAAGGGCGCGCTCCAGCACGACGAGGAGCACCCGATGCTGATCAAGACGAGCGCCGAGCGCTATGGCGCGCTCGAGCAGGCCCTGCGCCAGGGCCATCCCTACGAACTCCCGGAGATCATCGCGGTCCCAATCGAGCAGGGGCTGCCCGCCTACCTCGACTGGGTGGCCGCCGAGACCAAGGCTTGAAGAGACTTTTCCCCTTTTTCCTCGCCCTCGCGCTCGCCGCGCCGGTGCTCGGCCAGCTCAAGCTCGGCGGGTCGGCCGACGACCTCCTCGAGCCGGAGAAGGCGTTCGGCTTCTCCGCGCGCGTGCTCGACGCCGGATCGATCGAGGTGCGCTACGCTATCGCCGACGGCTACTACCTGTACCGCGAGCGGTTCAAGTTCGCCGCCGAAGGCGCGCGCCTGGGCACGCCGGAGCTGCCGCGCGGGCTGAAGCACAAGGACGAGTTCTTCGGCGAGGTCGAGACCTACCGCAAGGAAGTGCGCATCCGGCTGCCGGTGGAGGGCGCGGGGCGCGTCGAGCTGCAGGTCATCTCGCAAGGCTGCGCCGACGTCGGCGTGTGCTATGTGCCCATGGAATCGCGGGCCACGCTGCAGCTCGCGGGCCTGCAGGCCCCCGGCATCGGCCCCGGGCCGCGCGAGTCCGCCGCGGAGCCCCGTTTCTCGATCTTCGCGAGCGACATGGATATCGCCCGCCTGTTCGAGGGCAACGTCGTGCTGGTGCTGGGCAGCTTTTTCGTGCTCGGCCTGCTGCTCACGTTCACGCCCTGCGTGCTGCCGATGGTGCCCATCCTCTCCGGGATCATCGCCGGAGAGGGGCGCAGCCTGAGCAGGCCGCGCGCGGCCGTGCTTTCAGCGGCCTACGTGCTCGGCATGGCGATCACCTATGCCGCTGCCGGCGTGGCGGCGGCCTCCTCCGGACTGCTCATCGCCGCGGCGCTGCAGAACGCCTGGGTGCTCGGCGTTTTCGCGCTCGTCTTCGTCGCGCTGGCATTCTCGATGTTCGGCTTCTACGAGTTGCGGCTGCCGGGGTTCCTGCACCAGCGTTTGCACGGCGCGCACCAGCAGCTGCGCGGCGGGCGCATCGCCTCGGTCGCCGCCATGGGCGCGCTCTCGGCGATCATCGTCAGCCCCTGCGTCGCCGCCCCGCTCGCCGGCGCGCTGCTCTACATCTCGCAGACGCGCGACGTGCTGCTCGGGGGCTCGGCGCTGCTGGTCATGGCGCTCGGCATGGGCGTGCCGCTCATGGCAGTGGGCGTTTTCGAGGGCGCGCTGCTTCCCAAGGCGGGCGCCTGGATGGAAAGCGTGCGCAGATTTTTCGGCGTGCTGCTGCTCGCCGTGGCGCTCTGGATCGTCACGCCGGTGTTGCCCGATGCCGCGCTGATGCTCGCCTGGGCGGCGCTGCTGATCGGCTCGGGCGTCTTCCTGCGCGCGCTCGACCCTCTGCCGCCGTCGGCGTCCGGCTGGTGGCGCCTCTGGAAGGGCGCCGGCGTCATGCTGCTGATCGCGGGCGTGGCGCTGCTCGCGGGCATGCTCGCCGGCAACCGCGACCCGCTGCGCCCGCTCGCCGGAATCGTCGGGCCGGCGGCGGCGCCTTCGGCGCCGCTGCCCTGGGTGCGCGTCGCATCGGCGGGGGAGCTCGACCTGCGGCTGCGCTCGCCCGGCAGGCCGGTGATGCTCGATTTCTACGCCGACTGGTGCGTGTCCTGCAAGGAGATGGAGAAGTTCACCTTCAGCGATCCGAAGGTGCGCGCCGTGCTCGACGGCATGCTGCTCCTGCAGGCCGACGTGACCGCGAGCACCGAAGCCGATCGGGCGCTGCTCAAGCGCTTCTCGCTGTTCGGGCCCCCCGGCATCGTCTTCTTCGATGCCGCGGGGCGCGAGATCAGGGGGCTGCGCGTGATCGGCTACCAGAACGCCGAGCGCTTCGCGAAGACGCTTTCGCTGGCGACGGCGCCATGAGCGCTTTCGCGGCATCGAGCGCGAAATAGGTCAGGATACCGTCGGCGCCGGCGCGCTTGAAGGCGAGCAGCGCCTCCAGGATGCAGGACTCGGGCAGCCAGCCGCGATCGACCGCGCCGCGCAGCATCGCGTACTCGCCGGAGACCTGGTAAGCGTAGGTCGGCGCCTTGAACTCGTCCTTCACGCGCCGCAGGACGTCGAGATAGGGCATGCCGGGCTTCACCATCACCATGTCCGCGCCTTCGGCGAGATCGAGCGCCACTTCCCAGAGCGCCTCGTCGGAATTGGCGGGATCCATCTGGTAGGTCTTCTTGTCGCCCTTGCCGAGGTTGGCCGCCGAGCCCACCGCGTCGCGGAACGGCCCGTAGAAGCCCGAAGCGTACTTCGCCGAGTAGGCCATGATGCGCGTGTGGATGTGGCCCGCCTTTTCGAGGGCGGCGCGGATGCGGCCGATGCGGCCGTCCATCATGTCGGAAGGCGCGACGATGTCGACGCCAGCCTGCGCCTGCACCAGCGCCTGCTTCACCAGCACGTCGAGCGTTACGTCGTTGAGGATGTAGCCCGACTTGTCGATGACGCCGTCCTGTCCGTGCGAGGTGTACGGGTCGAGCGCGACGTCGGCCATGATCCCCAGGCCCGGGAAGCGCGCCTTGAGCGCCGCCACCGCGCGCGGCACCAGGCCCTTCGGGTTTAACGCCTCGCGCCCGTCGGCGCTCTTCAGCTTCTGCTCGATCACCGGGAAGAGGGCAAGCACCGGGATCCCGGCGGCGACACATTGCTCGGCCACGGGCAGGAGCCGGTCGACGCTCATGCGCTGCACGCCCGGCATCGAATCCACATTCTGCGTGCGGGCTTTGCCGTCGAGCACGAACACCGGGTAGATGAGGTCGTCGGCGGTGAGCACCGTCTCGCGCATGAGCCGGCGCGAGAAATCGTCTCGCCGCATGCGCCGCATCCGCACTGCCGGGAACTGGCCGTAGAGCTTCATTTGACTGATTTTTTTCGTGGTTTCCGCAGGGGGGAACTTTTCCACGGAGCGGTGCATCTTACTCTGTAGACGATGTTTATCGTCTCCCGCTTCTCCTCCCTGAGCGGGTGCCTTAATTCCAAAGATTAAGGCTTTTCCGCCCCCGGTTTATATCCCCTTTACCGGGGGCCTTTTATTTCCGCGGCCTGCGCGAGCCACCGCTCCAGCAGGTCGCGACATTCCTCGACGCCCTGCCGCGTGACGCTCGAGAAGAGGCGTACATCGCCCTCCACCAAAGAGCTTACCCGCTGCAGGGTTGCCTGCTGCTCGGCTTTGGTGAGCTTGTCGGCTTTCGACAGCAGCACGAGCTTGCGCACGCCTGCCAGCCAGTCGAGCAGTTGCACATCGAGCGGCGTCATCGGGTGGCGCGCATCCATCAGCACCACCACGCCGGCGAGCACGGCGCGTGAACGCAGATACGCGCCGACCAGCTCGCCCCACTGAGCGCGCAGGCTTCGCGAAACC
>Ga0105106_10002956_pt1 | contig 12185 bp, 11 predicted proteins | sample PPLLaktember2015_5_FD_79109 | JGI IMG/M metagenome (GOLD analysis project Ga0105106, IMG submission 79109) | Freshwater sediment microbial communities from Prairie Pothole Lake near Jamestown, North Dakota, USA - PPLs Lake P8 Core (1) Depth... | ecosystem: Environmental > Aquatic > Freshwater >...
CGGCTCGTAGACCGAGTGCACGTTGCCGTGCACGAGGATGTCCATCAGCTCGCGGCGGCGGCTGCGCGCCAGCAGGCGCTGGTTCAGCTCGGCGTCGGCACGGGCGGCCTCGACGGCTTCGCGCAGCTGGGTGAGCTCCGCGAGCAGCGGGTTGCGCAGCGCGTAGGCCTGCCCGATCGCGACCGGCGGAAGCCGACGCAGGTACGGGTAGCCGAGCCGCGGCGCGAGCCGCGCGAGCCGCTCGCCCACCGCGCGCTCGAGCGCCGGCAGCGCGCGCGCGAACAGCTCGCCGCGCGGGCCCTCGGCCGGCATCAAGGCCACGATCTCTCCGCGCCCCAGCTCCCCACGCACGAGCGCGACGGGCGTCTCCAGCAGCTCGCGGCACGCCGCGCCGATCTCCTCGGCCAGCACGGCGAGCGCGCGCCCGTGGGCTTCGTGGCCGTGGCGGCGCTCGAGCACGTCGAGGCGCGAGGCGTCGACCAGCAGGATGCCGACCGCGCCCGCCCGCGAGAACGAGCGCGCCAGGTCTGCGGCCACCGACGAGATCGGCGCCGGCGCGCGCAGCTGCCCGCCCGAGTCGCTCATGCCCGGCCCGTCTCGTTCACGTCCACGCCGATCGGCTGATTCGCCCGCGGCGTTGAGCCGGGCGACGAGCCCCGCGGGGCCGAGCGCCTCAGAGCGGCGCACGCGGCGGCGAGCCCGGCATACTGCCGTCATGCCGAAGGCCATCGAGATCGCGAAGACCGGCGGCCCCGAGGTGCTCGCGCTGGTCGAGCGCGACCCCGGGCTGCCGGGGCCGGGGCAGGCGCGGATCCGGGTTGCCGCCGCCGGCGTGAACTTCATCGACGTGTACTTCCGCACGGGGCTCTATCCGCGCCCGCTGCCGTTCGTCGCCGGGCTGGAGGGAGCGGGACGGGTGGAGGCCGTGGGACCCGGCGTCCACGAGCTCGCGCCCGGCGACCGCGTGGCGTGGGCCTCGGCGCCGGGCTCGTACGCCGAGGCCCTGGTGGCGCCGGTGGCCCCGCTCGTGCGCATCCCCGACCGGGTCGCCGACGACGTCGCCGCCGCCGCCATGCTGCAGGGCATGACCGCGCACTACCTGGTGCACGCGCTGCGCGAGCCGCGCCCCGGCGAATGGGCGTTGGTCCACGCGGCCTCGGGCGGCACCGGCCTGCTGCTGGTGCAGATGCTGAAGCGCGCCGGGCTGCGCGTGGTCGCGACCTGCTCGACCGAGCAGAAGGCCGCGCTCGCCAGCGAGGCCGGCGCCGACCGCGTCGTCCGCTACACGCAGGACGACTTCGTCGCCGCGGCGCGCGAGGCCAGCGGCGGCCGCGGCGTGGACGTCGTCTACGACGGCGTGGGGCGCGCGACCTTCGACGGGAGCCTCGCCTCGCTGCGGCCCCGCGGGCTGCTCGCGCTGTTCGGGCAGTCGAGCGGGCCGGTGCCGCCCTTCGATCTGCAGCGGCTCAACGCGGGCGGCTCGCTGGTGGTCACTCGGCCCTCGCTCGCCCACTTCACCGCCACCCGCGCCGAGCTCGAGCTACGTGCGGGGGCGGTGCTGGGCGCGATCGCCGAGGGCTGGCTCGACGTGCGCATCGGCGCGCGCTTCCCGCTGGCCCGGGCCGCCGACGCGCAGCGCGCTCTCGAGGCTCGCGAGACGACGGGAAAGGTGCTGCTCCAGACCTCATGAACTTCGCTCGCCCATGGCTCGCTGCGCGGTCCGCGGGCGCAAGGCCGCCCGCTCCGCTTGCCAGACGCCGGTAGAACCTGGGCTGCCATCCGCGCTAGCCGTTGATGCGTGTCCTGGCGCGCACGGGGTAGGGGAAGTGGCGCTTCAGCGAGAGGGCCGGCTGCTCGAGGAGCCGCCACGACACCAGCGCCAGCCCGTAGCTCGCGCCGATCGACACCGCCCACAACGCGAGCTGCGCGGGCACGAACCACTGCGGGTGCCGCGAGGGCGTGAAGGGCAGGCCCGCGGCCAGCGCGCCCACGAAGAAGTGGAACAGGTAGAGCGCGTAGCCGTGGACGCCGAGCCGGCGCAGCCACGGCGCCTCGCAGGCGCGCGCCACCCGCGAGCCCGGAGCCGCCGTCGCCGCCACCACCAGCAGCGAGCCCCAGATCGCACACAGAAGCGTGTATCCGACGGTCTGCACGAGCGGGTGGGCGTGGAAGCCGAGCGCGTGGGCGGTGGCGGCGGCGAAGTCGCCGGGCGCCGGCGCGACGCCGGTGGCGGCGCGCGCCCACGCGCAGCACGCGACGAAGAGCGCGAGCGCCGCCGGCAGCACGCGCCGGGCCGTCGGGGCCAGCCGCGCCAGCCCGCCCTGCTGCGCCAGCACCGCCAGCGCCGAGCCGGTGGCGAGCGTGTCGAGGCGGCAGGGAGTCAGCACGTAGGGTGCGAGCGGCGACGCGCCGGCCCACAGCAGCGCCGCGCGCAGCGCGAGCGCGCCGAGCGCCGCGGCCGCGCACACGCGCAGCAGCCCGCGCTCGCTCGTGTGCCGCACGACCCACGGCCACAGCAGGTAGAAGTGCTCCTCGATCGCCAGCGACCAGGCGAGGTCCAGGAAGCGGTGCTGCCGCGCGCCCTCCCAGGCGATCTCGACGTTGGAGAGGAAGAGCCAGAACCACCACGATTCGCGGCTCGCGCCGGGGTACCAGAAGTCCACGTGCGCGAAGAGCGGCAGGCGCGGCCCCAGCGCCAGGAAGAACAGCAGCACCGCCCAGTAGAGCGGCAGGATGCGCAGCGCGCGGCGCGCGAAGAAGACCCGGTAGTAGCGCTCGCCGCGCTTCGCGCGCAGCAGCAGCCCGGTGATCAGGAAGCCGGAGAGGACGAAGAAGAGGTCCACGCCCGACCAGCCCAGCGAGGGCACGAGCACCAGCGCCTTCGCGAACGGATCGCGCGCGAAACCGTACTGCGTCGTGTGGTAGAGCATGACCAGCGCGATCGCGAGGCCGCGCAGCCCGTCCAGGCGCGGGTCCCGGGCCGCCGGCTCGCCGGCCCAGACGGTCTCCTGCGCCGCCGCTCCCCCCGCCCCGCTCATGGCGGGCGGAGCATCGCGCGCGCGGCACCGCCGGTCGAGCGACCGCGCTTGGCTGCCTGCGCCCAAGACGCGACGCCAGCGCACCGCGCGCCTATCCTGCGCCCCGTGCCGAGGCTCGAAGTCGCGGGCGGATCGCTGCACTGGGAGGCGCACGGCGCGGGCCCGCCGCTGGTGCTGGTCCATGGCTCGGGCGGCAGCGCCCTGTCCTGGTGGCAGCAGGTCCCCCGCTACGCCCGGCGCTACCGGGTGATCGTCTACGACGCGTTCGGCTTCGGGCGCTCCGCGGGCGATCCGACGGCGCGCCACCCGCGCCGCCTGCCCGGCGACCTGGCCGCCGTGCTCGACGCCGCTGGCATCGAGCGCGCGGCGCTGGTCTGCCAGTCCCTCGGCGGCTGGACGGGCCTGCCCTTCGCGCTCGCGCATCCCGAGCGCACGGCCGCGCTGGTGCTCTCCGGCTCGCCGGGCGGGATCGTGACCCCCGGCATCGCGCGCGACCTGATGGGGCTCCCCGAGCGCATGGCGCGGCGGCCCGGCCTGGCCGGCATGGCGCTCGCGGAGGACTACCCGCAGCGCGAGCCCGCGCGGACCTTTCTCTACGAGCAGATCGGCGCGCTGAACCCGCCCGACGTGATCGCCGCCTACGGCGGCGGGCTCGCCGAGGTGGCGATCCCGCTCGCGCGCCTGGCCGGCTTCGCGGCGCCGACCCTGCTCGTCGCCGGCGAGCACGACGCCTTCTTCTCGCCGCCCGCGCTCGCCGAGGTCGCCGCGGCCATCCCGGGCGCGCGCCTGCGCGTCTTCGCGGGCGCGGGACACTCGCCGTACTGGGAGACCCCGGACGCCTTCGACGACGAGGTGCTCCGCTTCCTGGAAGGAGTCGGACCGTGGCCCTCTTCGTCCTGATCGGCCGCGACGGCGCGCGCGGCCCGCAGCTGCGCCCGCTCCATCGCGAGGCGCACCTGCGCAACCTGCAGCCGCTCGTCGAAGCCGGCCGCGTCGTCTACGTCGGGCCGCTGCTCGACGACGCCGGCGCCCCGTGCGGCAGCCTGGTGGTCTTCGACGCGCCCGACCTCGCCAGCGCGAGGCGCTTCGCCGCCGGCGATCCGTACGTCGTGGAGGGCGTGTTCGAACGCTGGGAGGTGCTGGGAACGCGGCAGGTGTTCCCGCAGCCCGCCTAGAGCGCGAGAGCGAGAGCGCTCTCGGCGACCAGGCGGCGGATGGCGGCGCCCGCCGGGTCCGCGAGGTCGGTGAAGCGGACGCCCATGCCCACGGGCAGGTTGTCGCGGTGCAGGTTGCCCGGGACGTTGGTGTAGACCACGACGCCGGCCGCGCGGACGGGTCCGGCACCGACCGGCATCTCGACCTCGACCCGCGCCCCGCGCATCGCCGGCCGCGGCGTCTCGAGGTATGCACCGCCCGCCGCCAGCGTGTAGACGCGCGCGGGCTTCTGGCGCCCCGACTGGAAGACCTGCGCCGGCAGGTCCACCGGCGCGCGGGTCTCGCGGCGCGGCAGGCCGCCCGCGTCGTCGGCGCTGAGCGCGCGGTTCACCTGGAAGCGCAGGCGCGCGTCGTCGAAGGGCTCCCACAGCGCGAGCCGCACGCCGGAGTCGCGCAGCTCGTCGAGCGCGTCACCGGGCGGCGTCGGCCCCGTCACGATGTAGGCGAGCTGCCCGCCCGGCGCGCCCGACGCCAGCGCCGCGAGCGCCGCCGGCAGGTCGATCACCGCGAGGTCGGGCGGGATCAGCGCGACGCCGATCAGGTGGCGATGCTCCTCGACGAGCCGGAAGGCGTCCTCGGGGCTCTTGGCGCGCAAGGTGCGGTAGCCCAGCCGGCGTAGCCGGTGGGCCAGCGCCGCCCGCGGCGCGCCGCCGCCGTCCATTACGAGGACGCTTCGCTCGATGGGCATCGCGTTCCGTTCCTCGCCCCTGCTCATCGGCGGAACGGGGGGAGCGGGTTGAGGGTCGTTTGCCTGCCGGCGCGCTGCCGGCGGGCGCTAGCGCTGCTCGGCTTCGAGGATCTCGGAGACTACGAGCCCGGGTGCCGACGACCTGCCGGTGTCCAGGACCGGGAGCGCGTCGAGCAGCTTGTCCAGGTAGCGGCGGGAATGGTCCGCGACGGGCCCGAAGCGCAGCACGAGGCCGCGCTCCCCGTCGTCGCGGGCGACCTCCACGTCGAGCACCAGCGGCGTCTCGCCGGCGCTGCCGTAGAGCGCGACGCGCAGGCGCTGGCCGACGAACAACGCCGGGTTCGGAGCGATCCGCATGCCGCCCGGCGAGAGGTCGTGCCCGACCAGCACGCGCGCGGCCTCCTCGTCGAGGGCGACGACCCGGCGGCCCTCGTAGAGCCGGCGCGGCGCACGGCGGCGCTCGTCGTCGCCCTCGCCCTCGCCGTGCGCGAATTCCGATCCGAACGGTTCGCCCGGATTCGCGGCGTCGGCCGGGGGATGCGAGAGCCCCTCGCCGCCGGCGTCTGCGGGGCTGCGCTCGTCGTCGGGCGGTTCGGCGGGGGTCGGCGGCGGCGCGAACTGCCGCCAGGCGGCGGCGACCTCCCGGCTGCTGCACGCCGCGGGGCCGTCGCTGTAGGCGCCCACGGACTCGCGCAGCCGCTCGCGCGTGCGCTCGGGGACGTTCTGGAACTCGACGGCGAAGCCGCGCTCGCTGCCGCGCACGGCGCGCACCACCCGGCCGCGCACGGAGAAGGAGCGGCTCGGCGACAGCGGATCCGGGAGATACACCGTAACGAGTCGGCCGGGCGCCAGCGCCTTGCAGGCCACGAGCTGGCAGCCGCGCGTCGAGAGGTCCGCCAGCAGCGCCGGCCTCGAGTAGAGCAGCCGCCGGTAGCGAACCGACACGCCGACGGCCACGCGGCGGGCGCGGCGATCGGGCCCCCGGTAGAGCGCATGGAGCAGGAGCAGGCGCACGGCGATCGGGTGCACCGGGCGCCGCACCACGAGATCGACGCCGGCGCGGCGGCACAGCGCGCGCAGGGTGCGGGCGTCGTGATCGAGCACGGCGATGCGCACCACGCGCGCACCGCTCCCGGCCCGGTGCACGTCGCGCAGGTGCCGAGGCGTCGCCAGCACCACGGCGAACTCGACGTCGCCGGCCGGCGGCTCGCGCGCCTCGACCGCGCGGGCGCCGATCGCCTCCACCAGCGCGCGCAGGTCCGCCAGCTCGCCATCGTGGAGCAGCAGCACGTTGCGGCTGGACACGTCGATCGCCACCGGACACCTCGCGGCAGGCCCCCTCTGCGATCGGCAAGTGCGCGGGGCAGCTGTAGGACGGCTGCGGGGATCGGGGATCGCCCCAGGAGACCGGGTCCCTCGGGGTTCAGATCTCCCGCGCGGAGCGCCGATGGTTCCTTTGGACCCTCGCCTCCGTCGGAGACTCCGTGTCGCCTCGTCCCGGCCACCGCCTCGCCGTCGCGCTCGCATCCGCTCTCCTGATCGCCGGCTGCGGCGCGGGCGGCGACCAGGGCTCGCTGGTCGCGGCGCTCTGGGGGAAGCTGGCGGCGCTGGTCGGGCTGGCGCCGCCGGACACCGAGTCGAGCCCTCCGGCGCCGGCGCCGGCGGGCGAGGCCGGCCGGGACGGCGTGCTCGAAGCGGTCGCGCGGGCGCTCGGCGCGGAGCAGGACGAGGCCGACTCCGGGCCCGGCTACTGGCGCTACACGGAGCCGAACGGGTCGCTGCGCTTCGTGGCGAGCCTCGCCGAGGTACCGGAGTCCGCGCGCGCGACGGCCGAGCGCATCGCCACGGCCGCCCCGCGCCCGGCCGCTGGGCGCCGGGCGGCGCCGGCGCCTCCGGCGCCGCGAGCGCGCCCCGCCTGGAACGCGCCGAGCGAGCCCGCGCGCCGCTCGGCGCCGACGGTCGTCGTCTACACCACCTCGTGGTGCGGCTGGTGCCGCAAGACGCTGGCCTGGCTCGACGAGCGCGGAGTCGACTACGAGAACCGCGACATCGAGCGCAACCCGGAGTGGGCCGCGGAGCTGGAGCAGAAGACGGGGCGCCAGTCGATCCCGGTGGTGGACGTGGACGGCCGCATCGTGCGCGGCTTCGACCCCGGGACGCTGGAAGAGCTGTTGTGAGATAGGATCGGCGGCCGTACCGGAGGACTTCCGATGGCCGCCCCCGCCCTCCCCCAGGCTCCCTACGCGATCCGCACCTGGAACGGCGCGCCCGACGGGCTGCCGCTGGTCGTGGAGGCGCGCGACCAGCGCGACCCCGGCCGGCTGCGCGAGTGGATCGCCGCCGAGCGCGACTGGCTGCTCGGCCGGCTCGCCGCCCACGGCGCCCTGCTCTTCCGCGGCTTCGCGGTGGACGACGCGCCCGCCTTCGAGGCGGTGGCGCGCGCGGTCGACGGCGAGCTCCAGAACGAGTACCTCGGCACCTCGCCGCGCAACGCGCTCACCTCGCACGTCTTCACCGCCAGCGAGCTGCCGCCCTTCTACCCGATCCCGCAGCACTGCGAGATGAGCTTCCTCGCGCACCCGCCGCGCCGGCTGTTCTTCTGCTGCCTCGTCGAGCCGGCTGCGGGCTCCGGCGAGACGCCGCTCGCCGACTTCCGCAAGGTGCTGCGCAGCCTCGACCCGGAGCTGGTGAAGCGCTGGGAGGAGCGCGGCCTGCGCATCGTGCGCAACTACTCGGGCCCCGGCGGCGGCGGGCGCCTCGATTTCTGGAAGCTCAAGCGCTGGGACGAGATGTTCCTCACCACCGACCGCGCCGTCGTCGAGGCGAAGTGCCGGGCCGAGGGCTTCGAGCCGATCTGGACCGAGGGCGGCGGGCTGCGCCTCGTCTCGACCCAGCCGGTCACGCGCGTGCAGCCGGCCACCGGCGAGCGCGTCTGGCACAACCACGCGAACACCTTCCACCTCTCGCAGGCGGCGGGCGAGTATGCGCGCATCCACGCCCTGCGCCCGACCTGGAAGCACTGGGGGCTGCTGCAGCTCGCCCGCGCGCTGGAGGCGCTCCAGCGCCGCAAGCCCGCCGACGAGCTGGCCATGCAGTGCACCCACGCCGACGGCAGCGAGATCCCGCGCGCGGACCTCGAGGCGGTGCGCGACGCGATCTGGCGGCACCTCGTGATCGTGCCGTGGCGGCGCGGCGACGTCGTCGCGATCGACAACTTCGCGGTGTCGCACGGGCGGCTGCCGTACGCGGGGCCGCGTCAGGTCGCGGTCTGCTGGGCCTGAGCGAGCCCGCGCGCCGCGGAGCCCCCGACCTCACACCAGACGGGCGGCGGCGCGCGTGGTCAGGGCGCCGATCGCGAGCCCGTGCGGGCAGGCTCCGAGGCACGGCTTCGCCGTGCACGACAGGCACGCGGCGCCCGCGCCGGCCTCCGCCCACGCCGCGCGCGCCAGCGCGAGGTCGCCGTAGTCCTCGGCGTACATGCGCGCGCGCAGGGCGTCGGCGATCGAGACGCCGGCGGGGCACGCGCCCGCGCACGCGGAGCAGCCGTAGCGGCACTGCTCGGCGCCATGGCGCGCCTCGTAGCGCGCGAGCAGCGCGGCGTCGGCGCGCGCGCTGCGCGTCCAGCCCGAGGCGCCCAGGTACTCGTCCACCTGCGCCGCGGTCGTCATGGTGACGACCAGCGCGTCGGCCAGCCCGCCGGCGAGCACCCAGCGCAGGGCGGCCTGCGCGAACGTGGCGCCGCCCGCCTCGAAGGGCCGCATGTCGTTCAGGCGCGCGCCGCGCAGCGTCTTCATCGCCACCACACCGACGCCGCCGGCGCGCGCCTTGCGCAGCACGCGCGGCAGGTCCGGCTGGGTGGCGATCAGATCCAGGCCGCGGGTCAGGCCTTCGTGGAAGGCCGGGTCCTGCCCGAAGTTGTGGGCCACCAGCACGACGTCCACGAGCTGCTCGTCGAGGGCGAGGTCGAGGCACTCGACCAGCCGCCCGCCGTGGCCCGACATGCCGGTGAAGCGGATCTTGCCCTGCTGCTTCGCGCGCGCGGCGAACTCCCGCCACTCCTGGTTGCGCAGGCGGGCGGGGTCGTTGACGGCGTGGTTGAAGTAGATCTCGACGCGGTCCGTGCCGAGCCGGGCGAGGCTGGCCTCCAGATTGCGCATCAGCTCGTCGCGCCGGGTGTCGGCCGCGCAGTGCGTCTTGGTGGCGAGAACCACCTGCTCGCGGCGGCCCTTCAGCGCGCGGCCGAGCGTCGTCTCGGAGCTCCCTCGCGTGTAGCTCTCGGCGGTGTCGAAGTAGGTGATGCCGCGCGCCAGCGCGTGGGCGACCACGTCGGCTTCGCCGCCGAGCCGGCTCGAGCCGAAGCCGACGTCCGGCACCTCGAGCCCCGTGGCGCCCAGGCGCACCCGCCGTCGCACGCGGGGCTCTTCCGCGAGCGCCCCGGCCTCCCCGGCCGCGAGCCCGACCAGGCCCGCGGCGCCGGCCTTCAGGAACTCGCGGCGATCGAGCTTCGCCATGCGCCGAGGATAGACCCGTGCCATCCTCGCGCGCCCGTGCCGAACCGCTTCGACCATGACACGGCCGTTCATGCCGTGGGTCCCGCCGACGCGGGGCCCGGCGTCTACGAGGCTCGCGTCGGCCGCGGCTGGTGGGTCGTGCGCGGGCCGAACGGCGGCTACGTGGCGGCGCTGCTGCTGCGGGCGCTGGCGGCCGAGGTGCCGGTGGACCGCGCGCCCCGCTCGCTCACCGTGCACTACACGGCCCCGCCGGACGAGGGGCCCGTGCGCATCCACACCCGGGTCGAGCGGATCGGCCGTTCGCTCTCGACGGTGTCCGGCCGCATGGTGCAGGGCGACCGCCTGCTGGCGCTGGCGCTCGGCGCCTTCTCGATCGCACGGCCGGGGCCGGGCTTCGACCACGCGCGCATGCCCGCGGCGCCGCCGCCGGAGGCGTGCCCCTCGTTCCCGAGCGGGATCCCGATGCACGATCGCTACGAGTACCGCTGGGGCGTCGGAGCGCCGCCCGGGAGCGGAGACGCAGAGGCGCTGTGCGGCGGCTGGATCCGACTCGCCGAGCCGCGCCTCGCGGACGCTCCGCTGGTGGCTGCCTACACCGATGCGTGGCCCCCGGCGTGCTTCTCGTGGGCGCCGAGCCGCGAGGCGATCGGCCCGGTGCCCACCGTGGACCTCACGATCCACTTCCGCAGCGAGCTGCCGCGCCCGGGCGCCCGCCCCGACGACTGGTGCCTGGCGGTCTTCCGCTCGCGGCTCGCCGCCGGCGGCTTCGTCGAGGAGGACGGCGAGGTCTGGAGCCGGGACGGGGTCCTGCTGGCCCACTCGCGGCAGCTCGCCGTCATCGGCTAGCAGCCCGCACGCAGTCCGCACGCAACTCCGCGGGGACTTCGCAGCGCAGCCCTCTCGAGCATCGGGCGGGCCGTTCAGCCCCGCCCGCAACCGTCCGAAAGGACGGTCCATGCGCGCGCCCGAGCAGAGCAAGACGCGGGACGAGCCGGACGGCCGGCCGACGCTCGCGGCCCTCGACGGCGGACGCCGCGAGCGGACCGGCGGCGACGACGGCGGCTACCTGGTCATGATCTACGGGCCGGCCCTCGGCCAGCGCTGGCCGATCGAGCGCGAGCTCCTGATCGGCCGCGACGAAGGCTGCGACGTGGTGGTCGGCATCGACACCGTATCGAGACGTCACTGCGTCGTGTCGATCGACGACGACTCGGCGCGGGTTCGAGACCTGGGCTCCACCAACGGCACCTTCGTCAACGAATGCCCGGTCAAGGGCGACGACGAGGCGATCCTCACCCCGGGCGACCGGCTGCGGGCGGGAGGCGCGATCTTCAAGTTCCTCCAGGGCGACCACGTCGAGGCGCTCTATCACGAGGAGATCTATCGCACGATGATCGTCGACGGCCTGACCCAGGCGCACAACCGCCGCTTCCTCCTCGAGTTCCTAGACCGCGAGCTGGCCCGCCACCAGCGCCACCAGCGTCCCCTGTCCCTGCTGCTCTTCGACCTCGACGACTTCAAGCGCATCAACGACGACTGGGGGCACCTGACCGGCGACGCCGTGCTGCGCGAGCTGTCGGAGCTGGTGCGGTCCCGCGTGCGCCGGGAGGACTGCTTCGCGCGCTGGGGCGGCGAGGAGTTCGCGGTGGCCCTCTCGGAGACCGACCCGGAGGCGGCGCAGCTGTTCGCCGAGCGCGTGCGCCGGCTCGTCGAGGAGCACGAGTTCTGCGCCAACGGCGAGCGCCTGCCGGTCACGATCTCGGTGGGCGTCGCCACCGCCCCGCCGGACCTGCGCGACGCCGAGACGTTCCTCGCCGCCGCCGACGCCCTGCTCTACGAGGCCAAGCGACAGGGGCGGAATCGGGTGGCTCGGTAGGTGGTTGCCGGCGCGTGCGCGTCTCGATGGACTTCGCTCGGCTGCGCCTCGCTGCGCACTCCGCGACCCCAGGCGGGTCGCTCCGCTTGCCGGACGCCGATCGGGCCTTCTTGCCCGGCGTGCTGGCTGTTGGCTGCGATACCGTGGCGGCCTCGCTCACGGAGGTCGCCCATGCCGCTCGATCCGCAGTCCCGCTTCCTGCTCGACCAGCTCGCCGCCCAGGGCGGGCCGCAGCTGCACGAGATGAGCCCGGCCCAGGCGCGCCAGGCGTTCGAGGCGATGCGCATCCCGGCGCCCGGCGAGAGCGTGGCGGCGACCCAGGACCTGCGGCTGCCGGGCCCCGCCGGCGAGATCCCGGCGCGCCTCTACGTGCCGGAGGGCGCGGCGGCGGCGTCGGGCGCGCTCGTCTACTTCCACGGCGGCGGCTGGGTGATCGGCAGCCTCGAGACCCACGAGAACCTGTGCAAGGCGCTCGCGAACCGGAGCGGCGCCCGCGTGGTGTCGGTGGACTACCGGCTGGCGCCCGAGCACCGCTGGCCGGCGGCGGCGGAGGATTGCTACGCGGCGGCGTGTCAGGTGGCGGAGAACGGTGCCACGCTCGGCATCGAGGGCGCGCGCCTCGCGGTCGCCGGGGACAGCGCCGGCGGCAACCTGGCCGCCGTGGTGGCGCTGCTGGCCCGCGAGCGCGGCGGCCCGCGCCTGCGCCACCAGGTGCTGATCTACCCGGTCACAGACCACGACTTCGAGCGCGCGTCCTACCGCGAGAACGGCGAGGGCTATTTCCTCACGACCGACGCGATGCGCTGGTTCTGGGACCACTACGTCCCCGAGCGCGGCCGGCGCGACGACTGGAGCGC
>Ga0105106_10002958_pt1 | contig 12182 bp, 16 predicted proteins | sample PPLLaktember2015_5_FD_79109 | JGI IMG/M metagenome (GOLD analysis project Ga0105106, IMG submission 79109) | Freshwater sediment microbial communities from Prairie Pothole Lake near Jamestown, North Dakota, USA - PPLs Lake P8 Core (1) Depth... | ecosystem: Environmental > Aquatic > Freshwater >...
AGCAGCCATGGGGACCTATAACTTTTCTGGAGATATGGGAAAAGTGTGTTTCCCTTTTCTTCTGGCATGGATGATCAATTGGTGGGGCTGGAGGCAGGCTGTCTTCAATCTTTCCATTATTGGCCTTATTGCAGGCACGGTTCTATGGGGTTTGGCAAGAAAGAACACTGCTCCTGTCACGCCTCCATCTGGAGAGAGAATGATTTCAAAGAAGAGCGACTGGGGGATTCAGAATGTGAAAAGTTTTTCTGCCCTTCTGACCATTGGGATCATCGACATCATGACCCGCAATGCCTTGCTCACTTTTCTTCCTTTTCTTCTTTTGAAAAAAGGGATTTCAGAAACCCAGATCGGCTTTGCACTCACCCTTCTCTTTGCAGGCGGTGCAGCGGGGAAATTTATGTGCGGTCTTCTCGCCGAGCGGTTCGGAGTCATTCCTATGGTGGTGGGGACGGAGATCTTGACCTCTGCTGGGATTCTCTCGCTGACTTGGTTTTCACCCTCAGCGATCTGGATCCTCCTTCCCTTTGTCGGAATTGTTTTAAATGGGACTTCTTCTGTTCTTTATGCAACGGTTGCAGAAATCATCTCTCCCATGGCACGTTCTCGAGGATATGGCCTCTACTATGCCATCACCTTAGGCGCCGGTGCTGTTTCTCCCTTGGTCTATGGCTTGCTCACCGATGCTCTGGGCCTCTCCTTTTCGATCATGTGTGCGGCCTTGATGGTCCTCCTGACCCTTCCTTTGAGCCGGTACCTATCAGGAGCCAAGACCGTTTCATCTTGAGTCTTCTTTTCGAGAAAGGAGGTGGAATGAATCACGAAGATTGGGGTGCGACTATTTGTCAGAATTTGAAAAAATTATCCTTTATTGCACACTTTCCTATTAAAAAGCTTATTAAAAAATGAAGACTTACAATTTCTCTACCTTGGCATTAGAAATGCAGCCGTTCCAAAGAATCGATTCGGAAAAAGCCATCCAAATTATAATCTAAGGCGGGCCAAAGGGTTCGCCAGTAATCCAAAGCATAATAGAGATAGAGAATCTACCATGCCTCCCCTAAAGTATTTTTTAGACCTCATCTCTGTTCCCTCCCTTGTTCTCTCCTTAAAGCCACACCCCCATCGAAGTTTTGCGGCTGAAAGTCCCGCCCATTTCGAGCCGACAAACCTCACAGGGATGATCAAAGAGATCATCGCAATGGGCACACAGACGAGGACGAGGATCCTCAGCTTTGATTTCGTTCATCCTCCAAAGAAGGTGCGGGAGAATCTAGGACTAAATGAGAATGCCAAGGTTCTTCGGATCGAGCGTATCAGATTCATCAAGGGACAACCTATTTCTTATACGATCAGTTATATCCCTTCTGATTTAGGAGAGAAGATCAATATCAAAGATCTCGTTGTTCAACCCTTAATGAACGTATTGGAAAATAAATGTAAAATTAAAATTGTAAGGGGAAGTCAAGTCATAGGGGCAACCCTCGCGGACAGTCGGGTAGCTTCTTTTCTTGAAGTCATGGCGGGTTTCCCACTGCTTAAAATCGAGAGAGTAGCTTTTGACAGTAGGAAAAGACCTGTCGAGTATATTTCAATCCTTTATCGATCTGATCGGTATCATTTTAACGTGGACTTCACAAGAAGAAGGTCAGAAGCAAAAAGCCAATGGGACTATGCAGGGGCGTAATCACGATTCCCTAACTCAAATCATGTTTGGACCACCATGAAGCAATGCTCAGAAAAAATTGACGTTTTCTTGAATAGGGATTCTGTCTTCGAAGGGAAGATGACCTTTGAAGGGGTATTTCGTCTCGATGGGAAAGTGGTGGGAGAAATCCTCGATAGTGGGACGCTCATTTTGGGTGAGACGGCTGTCATCCATGGGAAATTAGGAGTCGATGCCCTAATCCTCAACGGAAGAGTGGAAGGCGAAGTGAATGCCAAAGAACGAGTAGAGATCCATTCCAAAGGGAAGATCTACGGAACCATTATGGCTCCGATTCTTGTTATTCAGGATGGCGGAATCTTTGAGGGAAACTGTAAGATGGTGACAAGATCTGATGACGCAAGTAATTTGGAAGGTGCCAGAATCGACATGAAATCAGATCTTGAAGTCTGAGGAGGTAATAAAAATGCTTGTCAAGAAATATCTATGGTTTTTTCTGATGGTACCTATTTTGGGGTCATGGGTAATTACTTCTCCAGTTTATGCCAAAGAGAATTCCTTGCAGTACCAAGTCTTGGATCATGCCGGAAAATCCTTTTCAGGGGCTCAAGACCCGTCTTACTTAGACTATGATCTTGCTTTGCGAAAGTATGTAACCGATCGAATTCTCAAACGATTCGGTATCGCCCTCGATCCAAAAATCTATTCCGGGTTTGACCTCCTTAACATCGAAGCTCTTTTCAAGTGTAAGAAATCAGAAGAACCTTTCGACCTCTTCTTAAAAATGGTTCCTAAACGTCCGTAGCCTCATGTGATCGTAGTACCCAACACCTATGTCTACTTTGCTCCCGAAGTGGAGGCAGATCTTCCGTTCTATCACGGCTATTGGTAGCGTCCTTATAAAGGATGCGGGTACAGATCCGGAGACTATAAGGGGAACGACGGTATCTCAGAGGATCGATTATTGACTCTTTAAGAATGTCAAAAGGCTTGTGTTAAAAATCTCCGGTTGTTCCACATTGGAGAGGTGGCGGGCGGATGTGATGATTACAAGTTTTGAGTTGGGGATTACTTGATGCATGGCCTCCGAGGCAGAGACGGGTGTTCCCGCATCATCTTCTCCTACCATGATGAGTGTGGGAATTTTAATCTCGGAGAGTCGATCCAGGTAATTGAGTTTCCGGATCGCATAAATACAGCCGAGATAGCCCTGTGCCGGCGTGGCCAGGAATTCGTTTCGGATGACCCCCAGCATGTAAGGATTCAACTTGAGAAAGGATGGAGTGAACCACCGTTCCATGGTTGGCTCCAACTGAGACGCCACACCTTTTTCACGAACTGCATCGATACGCTCCTGCCATAGGGGCTGAGCTTCTGGTGCGATGGCAGCGGTGGTATCGCATAAAGCGAGACTCTTGAGGCGTCTGGGATAATTCAAGGCGACGCTCTGTCCGATCATTCCGCCCATGGAGAGTCCTACCCAATGAACCTTTTCAATTTCAAGGATGTCTAACAGAGCAACAGCATCCTCCCCCAGCAATTCAAGCGTATAAGCCCCGGGGGGTGCCTCGCTCTTGCCATGACCACGGATATCGTAGCGCAGTAGCTGAAAATGAGGTTCCAGCGCTTTCATCTGGGGATTCCACATCACAAGACTTGAGCCGAGTGAATGACTCAACATCACGACAGGATCGTCTTTCCTGCCTGAAAGTTCATAGTTCATTTGAATACCATTGGCTTTGATAAGCATCGTTTCTCCTTGTCTCTATGCTTCGAGAACCTTAAATACCTCGGGCGCTGTTGCCTTCAGAATAAATGGGCCATCACTGCTTGTCAACAGGAATTCATGAGAGATCAATCATTCACCCGGTTCACCACTCCTTCATTCGATAGAAAGACAAATTTTTTTAGAGATACTATAAGCCGACGAGATGTTTTGGTAAAATGCGTTTTTTCCATAGATTTGACAACCCTAATTTTTCTTTGTATGATCTTTTGGTTCGGAATCCCGTAGGGGAGTTATTTGAAAAGAATGAGAAAGGAGGGGAAGGAAGATGATGAAGAAGGTAGGAATCTTAATCTGCATTTTTACATTTCTGGGCGTGGGCATTGTCCTCGCTCAGGCCCCCAAGAAAGAGAGGGCAGTTGCCTCAAAGAAAACTGAAACACTTGCCCCTAAGAAAGGGGGGACACTCGTATTTGGGCGCGGTGGCGACAGCGTAGGGTTGGATCCAGCCTATGAGACGGATGGGAACTCCTTCATGATTTGCGACAACGTCTATGAGGCTCTCGTCTTCTATAAGGAAGAGTCCACAGCCCTTGAACCAGGTTTGGCGACTTCCTGGAGCATCAGTCCCGATGGTCTGACTTACACCTTCAAACTGCGTAAGGGGGTCAAGTTCCATGACGGCACCCCATTTAACGCCGATGCAGTCGTCTTTTCTCATGGCCGGATGATGAAGGAGCGTAAGGTCAAATTCTTTGGCAAAGGCTGGGATATCCCAAAACAGGAGCGTCCACCCGAGTATTGGATTTCCATGGAGATGGATAACACCATTGATTCGATTGAGGCCGTGGATGAGTATACGGTGGTTTACAAACTCAAAAGGGTTGAGGCACCCTTCTTGGCCAATATGGGCATGGACTTCGCTGATATCATCAGCCCGACGGCATTCATGAAGGATCCCGCTGGCTTCATTCGCAACCCCGTTGGCACAGGTCCCTACAAATTCGCCAAGCGGATCGAGGGTGACCGCACTATTCTTGAAGCTTTTAAGGATTATTGGGACAAGGCCAAGGGCCCCTATATGGACAGGGTAATCTTTCGGGTCATTCCTGAAAACTCAGTTCGCTTTTTAGAGCTGAAGGCCGGTAGCATTCACATCTGCCAATTCCCCAACCCGGCCGACATTCCCATGGCCAAGAAGGACCCTAAGCTACAGGTTCCTACCCAACCAGGTATGAACATCGGCTACCTGGGTTTCAACCACAAGAAAGAGCCTTGGAAGAGCAACGTCAAACTACGCAAAGCCATTGCCCACGCGATCAACCGAAAGGCGATTGTGGACAATATCTACCAGGGCATGGGTGAATTGGCCAAAAACCCCATCCCGCCAACCATGTGGGGATACAACAAAGATGTGCCTGGATATCAATACGATGTTGAACTGGCGAAAAAGCTGCTTGCCGAGGCCGGATACCCAGAAGGCAAGGGCCTGCCCGAGATCACTCTCTGGTCGATGCCCGTTCCGAGGCCTTACAATCCTGAAGGCCTAAAGGTGGGCGTTGCCATGCTTGGCGACCTGGGTAAGATTGGCATCAAAGCCCGTGTGGTTAGTTACGACTGGGGAACGTACCTCAAGCGCCAGCGCGAACAACCAGAGGATATGGACCTGTTCCAGCTTGGTTGGACGGGCGACAATGGTGACCCAGATAACTTCTTAGCTGTGCTCTTCGATGGCCTTGCCTCGCCGGCTGTCCGCATGCAGTGGCATAATGAGGCCTACCACAACCTGATGTTAGAAGGGAAACAGACCATTGACCAGGCAAAGCGTGCCGAGATCTACAAACAAGCACTCCAGTTATTGTATGATGAATGTCCGGTCATCCCTATTGCCCATTCTTCGGTGATGTGGCCAGCTGTGAAAAAAGTCCAGAATTTCAAACTTCATCCCACCGGCTCAGTCATGTTAAGGAGTGTGTGGCTGCAGTGAGCTAATTTAGGTCCGGGCAAGAGTATCAGCCCTTGCCCGGGCTCCGAATCCCAACCTGATGAACTGACCCTTTAACTCATGATCGGCTTTATCATTCGGCGAATCCTAGCTGTCATTCCCACCATTCTCGGGATAACGATCATCATCTTCATGATGCTGGCGATCACACCTGGTGACCCCGCGGAATTGTTATTAGGAGAACGGGCGACCAATGAATCTCTGGAGGCCATGCGGGAATATTTGGGCCTCCAAAAACCCCTTTATGTCCAGTACGGCATGTTCCTTAAAAGAGTGGCTAAGTTCGATCTGGGCGAGACCATCTGGACACGTCAGAAGGTATACATAGAAATCATGGAGCGCTTTCCCGCAACCATTGAGCTGACGCTTGCTGCCATGATCCTCAGTAGTTTTTTTGGAATTCTCCTTGGAATGATATCCGCTACGAAGCAGTATTCCTGGTTCGACTATACCAGTATGCTGGGTTCGCTTTTTGGAGTCAGTATGCCTGTTTTCTGGCTGGGGTTGATGCTCATGCTGATCTTTTCACTGAACCTGGGCTGGTTCCCCATGTCAGGACGATTGGGAGTGGACATAGACCTAACCATTATCACTAACTTTTATATTCTCGATTCCATCCTGACAAGAAATTGGACGGCCCTCAAGGATACATTGATGCACCTGGCTTTACCGGCCATTGCGCTGAGCACCATCCCCCTCGCTATTGTCGCGAGAATGACCCGGTCATCCATGCTGGAAGTGCTCAGGCAGGACTACATCAAGACAGCAAGGGCTAAAGGGCTGAGTGAAGTAAAGGTCGTTCTGAAACATGCTCTCAGGAACGGGTTGATCCCAGTGGTGACGGTCGTGGGCCTGCAGTTCGGCATTCTTCTGGGCGGAGCGATTCTGACTGAAACGGTATTTGCCTGGCCTGGGGTAGGGAAGTGGCTCTATGATGGTGTGGTGAAACGGGATTACATGGTCATCCAAGGCGGGACCCTGCTTGTCGCTACAATCTTTGTCATCATTAACCTGATTGTAGATGTGCTTTACGCCGTTATCAACCCTCGAATCAGCGTGAAATAGGCCATGGCTGAGAATAACATCCAAAAAATGAGCCTGTGGGCGAAAGTAACCCGTGCTGAGGATCGGCACCCTTTCTTCGACCAGATTGAGAAGCTTTTTAAGAACCGGACTGGGGTGGCTGGTCTGATCATCATCAGCCTCTTCGCTTTAACTGCTGTACTTGCTCCTTTGCTGAGTCCTCACGATCCGGATGAGAACGCTCTCTATGACCAGCTTAAACCACCGGTGTGGAACGAGGGAGGATCAACCAAAAACCTTCTCGGCACGGACGACCTGGGTCGGGACATGTTGTCAAGGCTGATTTATGGAGCGCGGGTATCGCTGACCCTGGGCATTGTCAGTGTAGGAATAGCCCTCATCTGTGGCTCCATCCTGGGCGCCCTTGCCGGATACTACAAGGGTTGGCCAGACAACTTGATCATGCGGATCATGGATATCATCTTGGCCTTCCCCTACATCCTGCTTGCCATTGTTATTGTCGCCTACCTTGGACCAGGATTAAGAAATGCTATGATCGCCATTGGCATTATTAACGTTCCTCGATTCGCCCGAATCATTCGGGCCTCCGTTTTGGAGGAGTACGAAAAGGACTATGTGACTGCTGCTAGGGCAGTGGGTGCCAACAACAGGCGGATCATCTTCAATGCGATCTTCCCAAACTGTTTGGCTCCGATCATTGTGCAGGCCAGCCTGGGTTTCGGAGAGGCCATTCTGAGCGGTGCGGGTCTAAGCTTTCTGGGCCTTGGCGCTCAGCCTCCCCTTTCAGAGTGGGGAGCGATGATTGCTCAGGGCCGATCCATGATCCTCCGGGCTTGGTGGGTGATGACCTACCCCGGCATTGCCATCCTTCTGGCCGTGCTTGGCTTTAACCTCTTGGGCGATGGCCTGCGTGACGCTTTAGATCCGAGGCTGAGGGATTGAAAGCATGGCCGCCGAACACCTCCTAGAGATCCGAAACCTTAAAACCTACTTTGATGTTCGCGGTGGGGTCCTTAAGGCCGTGGATGACGTGAGCTTTACGATCGAGGCAGGAGAGACCTTGGGCTTGGTGGGGGAATCCGGCTGCGGCAAGACCGTTACTGCCAATTCCATCATGCGCCTTGTCCCGATTCCACCCGGGCGTATCGCGGGAGGCGAGATTCTCTTTGAGGGAGTTGACACCCTTAAACTGTCTGAATCCGAAATGAGGAAGGTCAGGGGCAACAAGATCTCTATGATTTTCCAGGAACCCATGACCTCCCTCAACCCAGTTTTCACGGTGGGGGATCAGGTTGCCGAAGTTATCCAGCTTCATAAAAGACTTTCCCAACGAGAGATTCAAGATAGGGTCATTGAGGCCTTTCGCCTCGTGCGCATTCCAGCCCCCGAGTCACGAATCAGGGAATACCCTCATCAGATGAGCGGGGGAATGCGGCAGCGGGTCATCATCGCCATGGCCTTGTCCTGTAACCCCAAGTTGATGATCGCTGATGAACCGAGCACGGCGTTGGATGTCACCATCCAGGCTCAGATCCTTGATCTGATGAACAGACTAAAGGAAGAGACGCACGCCTCCATTCTATTTATCACTCATGATCTGGGTGTCATCGCTGAAATGGCGCAAAGGGTAGCGGTGATGTATGCCGGGAAAATCATGGAAGGGGCTGACGTGAACACACTCTTCATTGAACCTAAGCATCCCTACACGATCGGTCTGATGAGTTCGATCCCTGTCTTGGGTATTGGGAAGAAAGAAAAACGACTGAGTACGATCCCTGGGATGGTTCCTTCCCTCTTCAAACTACCTCAAGGCTGTCTCTTCCATGAACGCTGCTCAGGAGCCTACACGGAGTGTGGTCAATTGGAACCTCCTATGATCGACCTGGGTGATGGTCACATCGTACGGTGCCACAAGTATGCCTGAGGCGAAGAAAAATACCAATGGACCGCTGCTTGAGACCAAAGAAGTGGTCAAACACTACCCCGTCACAGGTGGCGTTTTTCTGCGCCAGATTGCCTCGGTCAAAGCGGTGGACGGGGTGAGTTTGAATATCCTGCCGGGCGAGACACTGGGTTTGGTAGGAGAATCCGGTTGTGGCAAATCCACCTTGGGCAGGCTGATCTTGCGTCTGGAGGAACCGACGCGTGGCGATATTCTCTTCGAGGGCAAAAGTATCCTCGGTTACGATTCTAAACAGATGAGGGCTTTACGCCGAGAGATGCAGATCATCTTCCAGGACCCATTTTCCTCGCTCAATCCAAGAAAAAGCGTAGCTCATATTGTGGGAGAGCCGCTCTTTGTCCACGGAATGACTGACCGACATGAGCGAGAAGCACGGGTGCTTGAACTTTTGCAGGTAGTGGGTCTCATGCGCGAGCATATGCGCCGCTACCCACACCAGTTCTCAGGTGGTCAGCGCCAGCGAATTGGAGTGGCCCGAGCACTGGCCCTCAACCCGAAACTGATCATCTGCGACGAGCCTGTCTCAGCCCTCGACGTTTCCATTCGAGGCCAGGTCATTAACCTACTTCAGGACTTGCAGGAAGAGTTCGGGTTGACCTATCTTTTTATCTCCCATGATTTGAGCGTCGTGGAACATATCAGTGATCGGGTGGCCGTCATGTACCTTGGGAAGCTGGTGGAACTGGCTGATTCCGAAACGCTATACAAGTTCCCACTCCATCCCTATACCCAAGCCCTCCTATCAGCAGCACCCATCCCCGACCCTAAACGAAAAAGAAAGCGCGTCATCCTGTCTGGAGACGTTCCCAGCCCTATCGATCCCCCTTCAGGGTGCCGTTTCCATACGCGATGTCTTTATGCAAAGGAAATTTGCAGTCAGAAGGAGCCCTCTTTCAGAGAGGTGAAAGAGAATCATTTGACCGCCTGCCATTTTGCCGAGGAGATTTTCGGATCAAATCTTTCTCCTTGAATTCTTCCCTCACCATAACCCGCGAATGAAATAGTAGGCCATCATTCCTGAAACGCCTAACTTCAGAGCCGTGCCTGCAAGGCTCCCGATGAATACTCCCCATCCGGCCTTCAGGGCTTTTCCCCTCTCCTTTTGAACCAGCCACTCAACTGCTACCGCACCGATGAAAGCGCCCAGGAGCATCCCAAAGGGAGAGAAGAAGATCCCTATCGCCATTCCGATGACCGAGCCCCAGATCCCCCATTTCGTTGCTCCATATCTTTTGGCACCCCATAGGGGCATTACATAATCCCCGGCCGTTACCACTAAAGTGAGAAGGGCCATGATCATCATCAGGACTGGGGTGAGCGGGGGAGAAAACTGCTTCAGCAGGGCAAGTAAAAGAAGTCCAAGAAAGCTGAGCACAGGTCCCGGCAATATGGGAAGAACACATCCAGCTATGCCGAGAAGCATAAAAACACTTCCGATAACGATTGTGATGGTTTCGAGCAAGGTTTTTAGGCCTCTCCCTATTTCTTGATCAGTTCGATCTCCGCAGACATGTCACCGCTGAGGCGTTTTGCTCAGTTTGCTTACATCGTAGAATTGATCACGGAGTTTCTTCAGGATTCGATCATAGAGGGTCTCATCCATTTCTGGTGTTCGGCTGAGGATCCATAAATACTGACGGTTGGGGTGTCCGACTACGGCATATTCGTAGTTTTCTCCGAGATCGATGATCCAGTAATCGCCAGTAAAAGGCCAGAAAAACCTGACCTTTAATTTCGCATTGGTTTTCGTTTCCGTTACCCAGGCCTTTCCCCGAGCGGAAGAGATTTCACCATTCAGTGAGCCTTTGTAGCACTGATTGAGCACCCCGATCTTTCCATCCTCGAGAAGGGTGTAGGTGGCCCTTGATCCCACACAGCCCTCTTGGAAGCGATGGGGGAAGCGGGCAATCTCGAACCATGTCCCTGTATATCGGTTGAGATCGACATAGGAAACGACCTCGAGAAGGGGTTCGGACGGTTCTTTGAGGGAAGCACATGCCAGAAGCATGAAGGGGATGAGGGCGAGGGCACATAAATGATCAAACGCTGAAATATTCATCGTTGAATTCACTTCCCCTTTACCTCCAGTTGAGGAGCGATCAGAATCTCAACCCTTCTGTTCCGGGCACATCCTTCCTTCGTCTCATTGCTGGCTTCGGGTTGATAGAAGGATCGACCGACAGCTTCCATTTCCTTGGGATCCAAATCAATCTTTTCTTGAAAATACCGGACGACAGAAGCAGCCCGAGCCGAAGAAAGTTCCCAGTTGGAAGGGAATTTATACAAATAATCCGGACGGATGGGAACAGGATCCGTATGTCCTGTGACCCTGATCTTTTTCCCTTTGATATTCTTCAATGCTTCTCCGACTTTTTTCAAGACCTTTTCTCCTTCCGGTGTGAGATCAGCTTTGCCAAATTCGAATAGAATGCGGTCGACGAAATTGAGAGAAAGTGATTCCTGAAACTCTTTAATGCTCACCTCCTGTTTTTGGATCTGGTCTTTCAACTAAGAGATGAGCGTATCATGGGTCGACTTCATCTGTTTCATCTGGGCTTCGGCCAGTTGAGCCACCTTTTGGTCCTGTTGCGAAAGATTTTTCTCACAAGCATGAAGAGATTGTTTCACATTCTTGTATGATGCGGATAGCAAGATGACGGTAATGATTGAGGCCGCCAAAAAGATGGCTAAGATGAAGATCGCAACATTCTGTTTTGTAACCATTCTTCTTCCTCCTTTCGCAATGATGGGATGCCCCCACCGTCTTAAGGATTGTCTCCCTCCGTCCCATATGCAATCCTATCACATCCTCTTTCTTGGAACAAATTGCATTTGGAGCGAGGACCAAGGTTCAGAAATGACAATTTATTGTTGGAAAATCATTTCAAACATGGTAGTTTAGTAAGAAAGAAAAAAAGCAAAGGAGAGGGTGATGGGAAAGATATTGATATTGTTTCTCTTTATCGTTCTTTTCTTCAATGTTCCTGCTTTCGCAGGAGAACGATCTTCGAACGGTCCCTCTGTGATGGACCGTGTAGGAGATGTCCTGTGCATCAGGCCCCTGGGGTTTATCCGTGTGATCATCGAAGCGGTGGCTTACGGAGTATCACTTCCAGTCACCGCCCCCCTAAAAAAAGTGGATGCGGCATCCGAGTTCCTGATCAAGGATCCCTACTCCTTTACTTTTGAAAGACCCCTGGGAGAAATGTAATACGAAAAGGGCAGACCGATTCTTCTAAAGCCGCTTTCTGAAAAGGGCGAAGAAGTATTCTTTTAGCTTTTCCAATAAAGGCCTTCGATGCCATTCTTCCGGATCGATCTTGAGGGATTCTTTCAGATCCTCTTCAAATATTTCGATCATCTTTGAAGCAAAGGAGGCATCGAGAATCCCGATATTCCCCTCATCATTATAGGTCAAAGACTGGTAATCCAGATTGGTGGAGCCTACGATGCTCCAGGATTGATCAAACACATAGGTTTTGGCGTGGAGCATTTCTCCCCGATAGGTATAGATTTCAATCCCCGACTTCAACAGTCTGGTGAAAAAAGCCCTTCCTGCATAGGAAGCAGCAGGAACATCGCTTTTCCCCGGCACCAGCAATCTCACCCTTAACCCCCTCCTCACCGCGTCTTCTAAAAGGGCGATCATCCTTCGGCTGGGGATGAAGTAAGCGGTGGTGAGTGAAATCGTTGCCTTCGCGGTCTTGATACTGTGGCGAAGGAGGTTCCTCATTCTTTTTCGGCCTTTTCGAGAATAGACGAAGATTGGAAGGGCAGG